>ERZ827490.4362-NODE-4362-length-11140-cov-3.229229_pt1 | contig 11140 bp, 10 predicted proteins | sample MGYA00519770_ERZ827490 | MGnify/ENA primary metagenome ERZ827490 (study PRJEB31778, sample SAMEA3449324) | human gut metagenome | biome: human gut; feature: human-associated habitat; material: faeces | place: United Kingdom | collected 2010/2012 ...
TGGAGGAGGCCCGCCTGAAGGACAAGATGTACGGCTCCACCAAGCAGGGCATCGCTCCGTTCTATTCCGACAAGTACCAGAAAAAGACCGTTCAGGCCGGTGAGCTGCTGTATCCCGACCACCTGAAGGCCCATTTGCAGGATCTGCTGGAGTGGAAGAACCTGATCCTCCAGAAGGTCTACGGCGCAAAGGGCTATACCATGGAGGAGCTGACGGCGTGGCTGGACACCTACGCCGCGCAGGTGCGCCCCTATGTGGCCGACACCGGCCGCTATCTCCGCAAGGCCCAGGAGGAGGGCAAGTCCATCCTGTTCGAGGGGCAGCTGGGTGCGCTGCGTGATCTGGACTACGGCATCTATCCCTACACCACCTCCTCCAACACCATCGCTGCCTATGCCCCTGTAGGCGCGGGACTGCCCACGGCCAGGATCGACCAGGTGGTGGGCGTGGTGAAGGCCTATTCCTCCTGCGTGGGCGAAGGCCCCTTCACCTGCGAGTGGTTCGGCCCCGACGCGGAGAAGCTCCGCGAGGTGGGCGCCGAATACGGCGCCAAGACCGGCCGTGCCCGCCGGGTAGGCCCCATCGATCTGGTAGCCACCCGCTACGGCGTAGAGGTGCAGGGCGCAACGAATATCGCCCTGACCAAGCTGGATATCCTCAGCTATATGACCGAGATCCCCGTCTGCGCCGCCTATGAGATCGACGGCCAGATCACCCGCGAGTTCCCCTTCCCCGCCCTGCTGGAAAAAGCCAAGCCTGTGATGGAGTACCGTCCCGGCTGGCTGTGCGACATTTCCGGCGCACGGACGTGGGAGGAACTGCCTCAGGCCGCCCGTGAGTACGTGGAGTACGTGGAGCAGGCCATCGGCTGCCACATCGGCTATGTGTCCGTGGGCGCCGAGCGGGAGAGCTTGATCGTTAGATAAAAATGTTTCGCGCTTTCGAGCGCGAGGTACTTTTGCCCGTGGCGGCAAAAGTACCCAAAAACGCCATTTGAAACCCAAAGGGTTTCAAAACTTCCGAGCGCGCTATACGTGGTACGGATTTGTGATTGCATACCGCACGTTCACGGGGGATCTTCTTCGTCGTTTCGTCATCGAATCGTCTCATCACCAGCGCCGCTGCCGCTGATGCCCATGACGAACAAGGCTGTTGGTTCTACCGTTGAGAAGATGAGCGGCAGCGGCGCAAAACGGAAGTCGATGCGTCATACGCAGCGAAAACAAATATTTTTCGCGAACGCGTGGTAAAAGGCCGCAAATACGCAAAAAGAACAGCGTGCAGGAAGTCCAGAAACCTGGGTTTCTGGTTGTCCTTTTGGTCACTTTTGGGACAACGGCCAAAAGTGACTCGCCCCGGAGGGCGAAACACTCCCAACAAGGAGGAAATCTCATTATGTCCCATTCCACTTACCACTCCCCTTTGGCGTCGCGGTACGCCTCGGACTATATGCTGCGGCTGTTCTCTGACGACAGCCGCTATCAGACCTGGCGGCGGCTGTGGACGGCGCTGGCCCGCGCTCAGCACCAGCTGGGGCTGCCCATTACGGCGGAGCAGGTAGCGGAGCTGGAGGCTCACATCACCGACATTGACTACGACATGGCGGCGGCCCGTGAGCGGGAGGTCCGCCACGACGTGATGGCCCACGTGTACGCCTACGGCAAGGCCGCCCCGTCAGCGGCGGGTATCCTCCATCTGGGCGCTACCAGCTGCTACGTCACCGACAACGCCGACCTGATTTTGTACCGGGACGGCCTGAAATACCTGCGTGGTCAGCTGCTGGCGGTGCTGGCCAATCTGGCGGCCTTTGCTGAAAAGTATGCCGCCATCCCCACGCTGGGCTACACCCACTATCAGCCCGCCCAGCCCGTCACGGTGGGCAAGCGGGCCACGCTGTGGATGCAGGACTTCCTGTCCGATCTGGAGGAGCTGGATCACCTGCTGTCTACTATGAAATTCCTGGGCTGCCGGGGCACCACCGGCACCGAGGCCAGCTTTATGGAGCTGTTTGACAGCGACGAGGAGAAGATCGACGAGATGAACCGCCGCATTGCCGGAGAATTCGGCTTTGCGGAGTGCTTCTCCGTCTGCGGCCAGACCTATCCCCGGAAGGTGGACAGCCGGGTGCTGAACTGTCTCAGCTCCATGGCTCAGAGCGCCTACCGCATGGCCAACGATATCCGGCTTTTGCAGCACGACCGGCAGGTGGAGGAGCCCTTCGGCGAGAGCCAGATCGGCTCGTCCGCCATGGCCTACAAGCGCAACCCCATGCGCTGTGAGCGCATCTGCTCGCTCAGCCGCTATCTGATGGCCGACGCCGCCAACGCGCCCATGACCGCCGCCGTTCAGTGGATGGAGCGGACGCTGGATGACTCCGCCAACCGCCGCATCTCTCTGCCGGAGGGTTTTCTGTGCGCCGACGCGGTGCTGCGGCTGTGCCAGAACGTGACCAAGGGCCTGCACGTCAACGAGGCCATCGTCGACCGCACCTTGCGGGAGTATCTGCCGTTCCTCGCCACGGAGGACTTGATGATGGAGGCGGTGAAGCGGGGCGGCGACCGGCAGCAGCTTCACGAGATCATCCGCCGCCACTCCATGGCCGCCACCGCCCGGATGAAGGAGGGCCTGCCCTGTGACCTGCTGGATCGGCTGGCGGCTGACCCGGCCTTCGGCCTGACGCGGCAGGAGCTGGACGCACTGATGGAGCCGAAGCGGTACATTGGCCGCTGTCCCCAGCAGGTGGCGCAGTTTCTGGCCCAGTGTGCGCCGCTGCTGCGGCAGGCCCACGCCGCCGACGGCGATATTACGGTGTAATGATAGGATAGTAAAACCCCGTCTCTAGCTATGCCAGAGACGGGGTTTTACGCCTTATTCGCTGCTTCCCTTTTAGTTGCCGTTGTATCGGTCGACGGCCTGCTCCACCGCCGCCAGCACCGGGTCATCCTGCGCCAGCCGCTGCCGGATATCCTGCCGGAAGGCGTCCAAATCGCCGTAGGACTCGCCGTAGACCAGCAGCCACGCCAGAAGCTCCACATCCTCCGCCGGGTATTCCGCCATGGCGGACAGCAGCCCCGCCGCGTCGCTGTCATAGGCCTTTACCAGTTGGATGGCCACGTCCTCCGACACCGCGCCGTCGCTGATCCTTGCCCGCTCAAACAGGGCGGGATAGTCCACGGGCGTGTTGTCCGCCGGGGTGTTGGCCGGAGCATCCGCCGGAGCATTATCCTGACTGTCAGTCACCGCGTCGTTGTTCGGTGTGTCATTCCCGTTATCCGCCGCCTGACTGCCGCAGCCCGCCAGCAGCGCCAGCACCAGCAGCAGGCTCCACAGCACCAAAGCTTTTTTCATGAAAAAACCTCCTTTTATTCTCCGCTGTTGTTTTCTTCCGACAGGTCATACACATAGAACCACGAGCCGGTCATGCCGTGCTGCCCGTCGTCATTGGAGCAGGAGATGATGAACCGGTTGTCGTCCAGCCACGTGATATAGCGCTCCTTCACGCCGTCGGCGCTGCGGCGCTCCAGCGACACGCCGCCCTCCAGCCCCAGCACGGCGATGTGGGTATAGTTATAGCTCTGCTCCGGATCACGCGCCGCCGCCAGCAGCCACGTCCCGGCGGGATTGTCGTAAAACCAGATATCCCCCAGCAGCATATCCGGCAGCGTATACCCCTCCACGGGGATGCTGCGGGAGGTCTGGGTGTCGATCAGAGTGACCGTCCTGTCCTCCGCCATTTTCAGTGCCAGACGGCCCGAGCCGCCGAAAATCATTCCCGGCGTCAGCGGATAGACGTCGACCCGCTGAGGATCCACCGGCAGAATTTCTGCGGCCTCCAGCGCGTCCTCGTCGGCAAACATGGCGGTGGCGGGGATATCCGTAAACACCGGCAGCCACTCCATAGTATCCAGATCGATCCGCCACGCGGAGAGTGCGCCCGGAGGCGGCGCGTCGTCCTCCCACTGCCAGTACACCAGCATATTGCCGGTGAGATAGGCGTGACTGGGCTCGCCGCCGCACAGCTGGGCAAGGGGCGTCACGTCGGTTCCGTCGAAGTAGTAACGGGTAAGGCGGTAGGGGCTGGTGCTCACCAGCTGGGCCAGCAGGCAGCGGCCCTGTTCGTCCGGCCATGTTTCCACGAAGGCGTCCTTCGGGAATTGACTGGTATCATAGCCCGCCAGCGGGTCTGTCAGCGCTCCGGTGCGCAGGTCGATGGTGACGGGCCAGTTGCCCAGCTTCACCCGGTATTGGGTGGTAAGGCCGCCCTCCAGCCGCCAGTTCTCTTCGCTGCCCATGCGCCGCTGCTCATCTGCTGTGAGCGCCCACGTGATGGCCGCCCGCCCGTCATGCTCCGCCCAGTCAAACATCAAGCGGCAGGTCTTGCCCTGAACGGTATAGGTCTGGTCAAAGCGGTGGTTCTCCTGAAGCACCAGCTGGCCGTTTTCATAGGCGTAGGCAGCGTAGTGGCTGCCCTGCTTCATCTCCACCTCGTCGGTGCAGACGATGAACATGCCGCCCTCGGTGCGGGCGTAGGCGGGCACGAACACGTAATCCGCCTGTAGGCCATCGGCCAGCGTGACGGATTGACTGGTCTGCGTGGGCACGACCTCCGCCACCTGGAACAGCGACAGCACCCGCTGGCGGAAATCCGCGTCCAGCGCCACCGCCGAGGAAAAACACAGCAGCACGATCAGCACGGCGGCCAGCAGATACATTCCCACGCGCCGCCGCTTCTTGCCGTGCAGCCGCCGCTCCGTCTCCTCCAGAAAGCCGTCCCGCACGTCGGTCAGGGCGTCGAACAGTGCGTAAGCATCCATCAATACCCCTCCTTTTCCAGCGTCAGCCGCAGCTTTTCCCGCGTCCGGTACAGCATGGACTTTACCTTACTCTCGGAATAGCCGAACTGGCGGGCGATGTCCTTCACCGCCGCGCCGTACCAGTACCGGGCCAGAAACACCTGCCGCTGGGCGGCAGGCAGGCCGGACAGAAAGCGGTTCAAAAGTCGCGTCAGCTCCCGGCCCTCCAGCGCCTGCTGGGCGTCGCCGCCCAGCGGAACGCAGTCGCCCAGCTCCTCCAGCGCCAGCGCTGCCTCGCCGCCACCCCGCTTCAGCCGTCCCTGACGGCGCAGCCGCTGCAAGGATAGCCGCCGGGTCAGCTTGCCCAGAAACAGCCGCAGCACCGCGGGACGGTGGGGCGGCATGGCGTTCCACGCCGCCAGCCATGTGTCCGACACGCACTCCTGGGTGTCCTCGCTGTTTTGCAGCAGGCCGTAGGCGATATGCCCGCAGTAGGGGCCGTATTTGGTGTCGCTCTCGGCGATGGCCTGCTCCGACCGCTGCCAGTACAACGTCACGATGGCGCTGTCCTCCATAGTCTCACCTCCCGCTGTTTACGTCTGTAATCACAATGTAGCACATCAGTTTACATTTGTCAACAGCCTCGCAGAAATTTTCTATCGCGCATACAGGCGGTACAGGGATCGTTTGTAAAGGCCGAATGACCCGCAGACGATCGGGCCGCCGCACCTCCTGAAGTCGCTCTTGTCTGTCTACTTGCCGTTTTTTGCCGCCGGTTGCGCGTCGGCTGAAAAAAGCGCTATCGGAAAGCATCTGTAGGGCGGGCCCCATGTGGCCCGCCCTAAGGATATCTGCCGCAGTGGCGGCCCTTGCCTCCCCTGTATAAGGGGAGGTGGCGCGAAGCGCCGGAGGGGTTGTCCGTTGCGGGGACAATCCCCCAGTCACCTTCGGTGACAGCCCCCTTTACACAAGGGGGCCAAATGCGGATTGCCACGCCAGTGTGAACACTGGCTCGCAATGACAAAACCAGGGGGCGGGGCACATGGGCCCCGCCCTACAGAAGCTCTGTCGACAGGCGGTGCGTAGGGGCGGGGGTCTACCCCGCCCGCCGTTTACCGAAAATACCACCGTAAATCGTGTGGGCGGACAGGGTCGTCCGCCCCTACAGCCGTTTAACGTACCCGATGCGTACATCGCGCCCCACAAAAGCACCCCCGCTTGAAATCAAGCGGGGGTGCTCATATTTTTCACGTTTTCTGTCTATAGTATAGTTTATGGCCTACCAATCAGCCCGCCATGATCTCGAACCGCAGCACGCCCTCGGCCGCCGCCAAATGGGAGATCATCTCGTCCATGGGCTCGGTCATGTCGCTGGTCTCGGCACTGACGGTAACACCGGCGCAGCCGTTGGTGGGGATGGTCTGGTTAATGGTCAGGATATTGGCGCCGGAGTCGGCAAAAATAGTCAGATAGTTGGACAGCACGCCGGGGTTGTCCCGCAGCAGTGCGTACAGCGTGATGATGTGGCCCGCCTTCATGTTCTGGAAAGGCTGCACCGCGTCCTTGTACTTATAGAAGGCGCTGCGGCTGATGCCCACCATGGCCGCCGCCTGTCCCACCGTGGACGCCTCGCCCACCTGCAGCATGCGTTTTGCCTCGGCCACCTTCACAAACACCTCGGGCAGCGCGTCAGCCGATACGATAAAGTATTTTTTCTTCTCCATAGTTTGTTCCTCCCATGGTGATATCCCCCTGGGGACACAACAGTTCCTGTATTCCCCATGGTAGCATATCCCAGCCGTTTTTACAAGAAAAAGTTGAGAGACAGGTGATGATTTGTACCAGCGTGAAAAAGCATTTCTCATCAAGGCAGCCTATCTGGCGGCGGTATTGGCCGTGGGGTGGCTGATCCTACGCTACGCGCTGGTGTGGCTGCTGCCGTTTTTGCTGGCGCTGGGCTTTGCGGCGCTGATGGAGCCGGCCATCACGCTGGCACGGCGAAAGCTGCGGCTGAAGCGGGGCTTTCTGGCGGCGGTGCTGACGCTGGCGCTGCTGGCGCTGGTGATCGCGCTGGGCGCGGTGCTGGTGGGACAGGTGATCCGGCAAGCCACCGACCTGATGGAGCGCCTGCCGGAGCTGCTGTCGGCATTGCCGGTGCTGGCCGACCGCATCACCGCCCGCCTGCGCAGCTTCTGCGCCGGGTGTCCGGAGGGCTTGCAGCAGTGGGTGACGCAGCTGCTGGAGCGGCTGGAGCAAACGGCCTCCGAGGCGCTGGGCAGCCTGTCCTCCGCGCTGCTGCGGATGCTGACGGGTCTGGTGGGCGCGCTGCCCCAGGTGATGCTGTTCTGCGCCACCACGGCGCTGGCGCTGTTTTTTACCGCCGCTGCCTATCCCCAGCTGATGGCCTTTCTGCGGCGGCAGCTGTCACCCCAGCGGCGGCAGACCGCCGCCGCCATCAAGGCCAGCCTGCTGGTCACCATCGGCCGGTGGCTCCGGGCACAGTGCGTGCTGATCGTCATTACCTTCTTCCAGCTGCTGGCGGGCCTGCTGCTGATCCGCCAGCCCTACGCCCTGCTGTTGGCGGTGGTCATCGCTTTCATCGACGCCCTGCCGGTGTTCGGCACGGGAACGGTGCTGCTGCCGTGGGCGGTACTGTGCTGTCTGGAGGGCAACTTTCCCAAGGGCATCGCCCTGACGGCGCTGTATCTGGTGATCTGGCTGGTGCGCAGCATCATGGAACCGAAGCTGATGGCGAAAAGCGCGGGGCTGCCGCCCCTCCCGGCGCTGATGGCCATGTACGTGGGCTTCTGCGCCATGGGTGTGGCGGGGATGATCTTCGGGCCGATCCTCCTGCTGCTGGTAAAGCAGCTTCACGACGGCGGCTATCTCCACCTGTGGAAATGATTGCCTTCCGTCGAAAATCGTGGTATACTGTTTATTTAGAGACTGTGAAGGGAGGCGTTCTGCTTGTCAAATCAACGCAAAGCCGATCTGGCGCTGGTGCTGGTGACGCTGTTCTGGGGTGTGTCCTACTATCTGGTGAATCTGTGCCTGGCGGAGCTGCAGCCCATGAACCTGAACGCCTTCCGGTTTTTGCTGGCATTTCTGGTGTTGGGCCCCATTTTTTGGAAGAAATTGCGGAACGCCAGCCGCGCCACGCTGAAATACAGCGTGATCATCGGCGCCCTGCTGGTGGGCGTGTACGCCGGCGCCACCTACGGCGTGGCCTACACCTCCATCTCCAACGCCGGGTTCATCTGCGCCCTGCCGGTGGTGTTCACGCCGCTGCTGGACTTCGCGGTGAACCGCCGCAAACCCGGCAAAAAGCTGGCGGTGGCGCTGGTGATGTGCACCGTGGGTCTTGCGCTGCTGACGCTGAACGACCAGTTCCGCCCCGCCAGCGGCGACCTGATCTGCCTTGTGTGCGCCGTGTGCTACGCCGCCGACATGCTGGTGACGGAGCGTGCGGTGGCCCGTCCCGACGTGGACGCCGTTACGCTGGGCGTATGCCAGCTGGGTGTGGCGGGCGTGCTGATGCTGCTGGTGTCGGCGCTGGTGGAGCAGCCCAGACTACCCCAGACCCCCGGCATCTGGGGCGCGGCCATCTTTCTGGGGCTGTTCTGCTCCGGTGTCGCCTTCGTGATCCAGTCGGTGGCCCAGCAGTACACCACCGCCAGCCACGTGGGCGTGATCTTCACGCTGGAGCCGGTGTTTTCCGGCATCGTGGCCTACTTCTTCGCCGATGAAAAGCTGCTGCCCCGCGGCTACGTGGGCGCGGCGCTGATGCTGCTGAGCCTGCTGGTGATGGAGACGGACTGGAGCGGCCTGCTGAAGAAGCTCCGGGCCGGACACGGCGAATAACAACCTTAATTCCATCGAAAACGAGTGCGCTGTACAAAACCGTGAACAGGCACAGCGGGATAACTGCTTGGTGTACCGTTTGAGCAGTATCCCTTGCCTCTCCCCTTGGGAGAGGTGGCCGAGCGCAGCGAGGGCGGAGAGGGTCGACACGTTAAGAAAACATGCCGGTGTCGACACGTTAAGAAAACATGCCGGTGTCGACACGTTAAGAAAATATGCCAGTGGCATATTTTTAGTGTCGATCTCAGCGGCTATGCCGCTGTAGCATCCATCTTGGTTTGCACCGCACCATCTTTTAGTGTCGATCTCGACAGCTATGCTGCCGTAGCATCTATCCGGACTTACACCGCACCATCTTGGATCCCCTCTCAGTCACCTGCGGTGACAGCTCTCCCAACGGGAGAGCCAGGTGCCTACCCCCTGTTACATAGCATGTTGACATGAGCAATGGAGCGTATCGGTATTGATACGCTCCATTCACTGCTTTACGACCACCCGGCAAAGTTGGGGCGTTGCTATTTTTTCCGCATTGTGGTAGGATGAGGAAAATAACGGGGAGGCAACCAGTATGAAGCTTTCATTTCTGTTGGACAGCGCGGAGGGCGCGGGGTGTCTGTGCCGTATGACGGCACAGGACGGCACGGCGACGCTGTCCCTCACGCCGCCGGTCTATGACGGGCGGCCCCACGACACGGCGGCGCTGGAGGGCTGCTACGAGACGGCGCTGGACGCTGCCCTGTCCAGCGGATGCGGCAGCGTTACCATTCCCACGCTGGGTGCGTGGGGCGGCTGGCCGCCCCAATTTGCCGTTCCGGTGGCGCTGGTGGCAGTGGAGCGGTGGCGCAAGGCTCACCCCGACGCGGCGCTGGACGTGACGTTGTCCGCCCCCGACCAGCGCACCTACGAGCTGTACGAAGAATTCGCCGTCACGGGCAAGGAAATGCCCGCAACGGAAAATGTGGTGGGCTTTTTCCACGAGTACGGCCCCAACGGCTGGTTCAGCAACTGGTATCCGGCGGTGTTCACCGTGGACGGCGTGACGTACCTCAACGCGGAGCAGTATCTCATGCACCAGAAGGCCCTGTGCTGCGGCGACACGGCCACTGCCGCCAAGGTAATGGAAAACCCCGATCCCAAGACGGTGAAGTTGCTGGGCCGGGCCATCACGCCCTACGATGACGCCAAGTGGGCAGCCGTGCGGCAGGAGGTGATCTATCGGGGACTGCTGGCGAAATTCGGCCAGAACAGCGGCCTGAAACACCAGCTGCTGGTCACGGGCGATGCCCTTATCGCGGAGTGCTCCCCCAATGACCGCATCTGGGGCATCGGCCTGCCGCTGGACGATCCCCGCTGTCAGGATCCCGCCCAGTGGCAAGGGGAGAGCATTCTGGGCCGCGCCCTCATGCGGGTACGGGACACGCTGCGGAATGGAGAAGATGTGTGATTACGCCGGATGGGTTATGCGACCTACCCACTGTTCAGGGGAAAACATCATGATACCAACGGGAGGGGCATAGCCCCTCCCGTTCAAAATGATAGCATAGAAATGTGTAGGGCGGGGCACGTTGACCCCGCCCTACGGAACAGGTACGATAAACGGTCGTAGGGGCGGACGACTCTGTCCGCCCTAACGACTAAAAAACATACCGACGGCAGATTTTTATCTTCCGAATATCCGTTTCAGCAGCGCCCCCAGCATCCTCTGATCTCGACGTATCAAATAGATCAATAATGCCAAAAGGATGATCTGCACGCCTGCCCCAACAACTCTTTCCAGCTTCACTTCTTCATGCATGCTCCTGTTATAATCCTCGATGGACAGAAGTTCATGATCCGTTTTCAGCGCCACAATCGTCCCGGCCTGCGTTTCAGGAAAATAATCTATCTGAGAAATGGGGATGCGAAATGAGAGCCTTGTTCCCGGTTGTAAAGCCGCGATTTCAGCCACATCCATATTCCGTGCGATTGCGGCCGGAATGCGCAGCTGCCCATCAGGCTCCTTCAACGAAATCATATAATCACCCTCTGCATTTGGTGAAACGCCAGCGACCGCAGCGGACATCTCGACGGTGCTTATCTCGCTGAGTTTATCTGAGAGAATTAACGTAACATTGTGGCCCAGCATGGCGAAAAACAGCAGCATTACCACGAAAAGCAGCAAGAGCCTCTTCCTCATCTTATCTTTACCTCGCCGTATAAATTGATGATTATTGGATATAACGAATGCCCACGGCTTGCGTCGTTGGCTTCTACGTGTGCTGCCAGTCTTCCCAGGCGCATCGGCCCGCCAAGTATTGGCAGAAGCGAGCTTAACTGACCTGTCACGGGATGGTGCCGAAGGCATCCCGAACTATGTTGAGCAAAAGCAAAACCCCCATGACTTTCGTCATAGGGGCTTTTGTGTTGGCGCTACCTATCTTCCCGGGCCGTCTCCAGCCAAGTATTGTGGGCAGAAGCGAGCTTAACTTCCGTGTTCGGGATGGGAA
>ERZ827490.4371-NODE-4371-length-11121-cov-3.302910_pt1 | contig 11121 bp, 12 predicted proteins | sample MGYA00519770_ERZ827490 | MGnify/ENA primary metagenome ERZ827490 (study PRJEB31778, sample SAMEA3449324) | human gut metagenome | biome: human gut; feature: human-associated habitat; material: faeces | place: United Kingdom | collected 2010/2012 ...
GACTAAAACGCCAGCTCTCGCATAACGAGAACTGGCGTTCTTTGACAGGCTGAAACACGCCCTGTCTGCTGGACGGGGCGTGTTTTCCTTGTATAGGGATCAATCAACAATCAAATGTCAGTCCTTGATAGGAGGATAGTACAGAGGGGCCTTGCCGGTGGTGCCCAGCAGATCGAACTTGTGGCGGATAACCTCCTTCATCACCTCGATGCAGGGGGGATAGATGTCACCGGGCTCACGGATATAGGGATCCTGCAGCACCTCGCGGCATTTCTGATAGAAGGGATCCTTGATATCGCTGGAGATGTTGATCTTGTTGATACCGCAGCGGGCAGCCTCAGCGATCTCCTCGTCCTTGTTGGCAGAGCCGCCATGGAGCACCAGAGGAATGGGGACGACCTTTTTGATGTCCTTCAGCCGCTGGATCTGCAGGGTAGGCACCATGCCCTTGGGATAGATGCCGTGGCAGGTGCCGATGGCGATAGCCAGCGTATCCACGCCGGTCTCAGCCACGAAGCGGGTGGCCTCCTCCGGCTCGGTATAATGGATCTCAGTGCTGGAGGTAGTGGTCATACTCTGAGCGGTAGTACCGATGGTGCCCAGCTCAGCTTCAACGGACACGTCCACTGCGTGGGCGATACGGCAGACCTCTCGGGTCAGGGCCACGTTCTCCTCAAAGGGCTTAGAGGAGGCGTCGATCATCACAGAGGTATAGCCGCACTGAATAGCCAGCATGATCTGATCCAGCGTGGAGGCGTGATCCATATGGATGCACACGGGCACCTTGGCCTTGTGGGCCTCCTCCACCAGCGCCGTGATAAAGGACGGGCGGGCCAGCGCCAGTTCATCGGGGTGCACCTCGATGATGACGGGGGCATTCATCTCCTCGCTGGCCTCCAAAATGCCGCGCATCATCATGCCCGTGGGGGTATTGAACGCAGGAACGGCAAAGTTGTGGGCATTGGCCACCGCCAATAAGGATTTCATATTCATCAGCATAAGTAGGTTCCTCCTTCACTTTCACTGTACCATGGGCGCCCTGCAGGCGTACCGTCTATGGTGCGGCGGGTATCGTTATGCATTTATGCGCTTATTATATTTACACAGTTCGATATTGTCAAGTGCATTGCCAAAATATTTTTTTCGCATCATTCAGTTCGCATGTGCCTCTTTTTACAAAATCGCTGTAAAATACAGCAAAATTAGTCTATTTTCCCGCGTTTTTCCAATTTCCCGGTTTTTAAAATTTTTTTCTTTGCTATTTCTATGAAAATTTTGTCCGGATTTTCTACACAAAACCCGCAAGGGATATATTGACAATCCCTTGCAGATGGCTTACACTAAAAAGTAACATTTTTTGATAGAATACATGGAATAAAACACAGGGAATGAAGGAGATGAGAACTGGCATGACCAATCTGCACGCCGACCCCTTTTTGTTGATCAAGCTGAATTACATTCAAATGAACCCCGCTATGAAGCAGATCGCCGATGTATTGCTGTCTCGTCGGACAGAGTCCAGCCGCATGACCATCGGCGAGCTGGCGGCAGCCAGCGGCGTTAGCAACGCCACAGTGACGCGGTTCGTACAGATGCTGGGATTCGAAAACTATAAGGCGTTTTCCACTTCGATCCAGCGGTTTTTGCAGGAGAAGCAGACGCATCCCACCATGACCTCGCCCAGCAGTCACGCCATGCTGTATGCCGGCGGTTTTCCCAACCGGCAGGATCCGGAGAGTGTGTGCCGCTATGTGATCGGCAGCGAAATTGAGATGCTGAACGACACGCTGTCGCTGATGGATTTTCCGTTGATGGAAAAGGTGGCGGAGTTGATCAACAGTGCGCGGCAGGTAATTTTTCTGGGAGAGGGTTATTCCCATCTGGCGGCGGAAAGCGCCTGCTCCCGGTTCTCTCGCATCGGAGTACTGTGCAGCAGCCCCGCCGGTTTCCACAACACCATCCCCGCTGTATGCATGGCGAAGTCCGGCGATCTGGTGGTGGGCATCAGCAACATGGGGCATTCCCCCACCGTGGCAGAAGGACTAACCATGGCGCGGGAGCAGGGGCTGCCCACCGTGGCCATCACCAGCGTGAAGGGTTCGCCAGTGGATATGGTGGCGGATCACACCATTTTGACGGGGTTTAACTATTGCAGCTTCTCCAAACCCTCACAGGCCACCTGCTATGAGCCGGGGTCGGAGAACCTGCCCCAGTACTCGGTGATCGACTGCCTGTATCTGATGTGCGTGATGCGGAAGGATCAGGAGTGTCTGGATCGGTATTACCGCACCTCTACTCTGATCAACGCGAAACGGATCTGAAGAGCATCATCCCTGCTGTAAAGTTCTCTGCGTATTTACCGGGCGACGGCATACCGCAATTATTCACTTTCTATTCTTCATGAAAAAAGACCGCTAACCGCGGTCTTTTTTCATTCACTTGTTGTTTTCGGCTTTCTCAAAACTCTGCCAGATGACGCTGCTCCTCCGTTAGAAAGGCGGGCAGCATACCGCCGATAAAGGCGTCGCCCAAACCGATGGTCACAGGGTGAGCGATGTGATCCAGATCTTTGCCGGGTACGCAAATCAGCTTCTGCCCCAGCAGGGACTCCAGCTGCGCGGCAAATTCCACCGCCCAGCCACGGGGCGGCAGGGCCATGGTCTCCTGATAGTCCGCCCAGTCATAGTCATCTCCCAGCCGGAATCGAGTGGCCGCCATGGCCACGCCGGCCTGCAGTGCCTGCGCCATACCCGTCACGGGCTTTCCGTAGGCCAACGCCCAGTAAGCACTGTGGCACACGACGGTGGACACATTCAGCTGCTCATATACCTTCCGGACTGCCTGCGCCACCTGCTGGGGGGAACGGACATCCACGGAGCGTCCCAGACGGGACTGCAGCTCATCCTCGTTCATACTGAACACATCCAGATGGGGGGCCAGCGTCTCGGCCACCAAACGCTGCATGGCGGGATTTTCAAAGCAAGCGTCCTCCATCACCACCACGCGGGGGAGGGGCATCCGGTCGATGATGCGAATGGCCGTGGCCAGCCGCTGACGCAGCACAGACTCCTCCTTGATAATATTAAAGCTGGAGTCTGTGCTGCGAAAAGTACTGGAGCATGGCGCACCTGTTGACCAAAATCCTCGGTAATATGCAGCGCCACGCTGGGCGGATCATAGGCAAAAATGACGCGATTGGGCCGCTGAGTGGTCAAGTCAATGTCCCCCACCTGAATATGAGCATTGGCGGGGTATTGCATGATTACATGGGGATGAAAGTCCTCTCCCTCATCCGGTACGCTGGCCACCCACTGCACCTGTTGGGGGATCAGGCGGCGAAAATGCTTATTGAGGCTGCAAGCGTGGATCACGCTGCGATAGCCGATCTTTTCCAACGCCATGGCCGCCCGTACCGCCGTGCCGCCCAGCGTCACCTGATAATGAAAATGCCGGGCGAACCCCCGTGTGATCTGACTGGAGCTGGCCAGACATTCGCTGCCGGTGCCGCCGGCCATATGACTCAGCAGCGTACGCAGCAGATCCCGCTGGCTCTGTATGGGACAAACCACACTGATCTCCTCCCGGCGGATATTCTCCTGCCGGATCAACTCCTCCAACCGCAGCTGATCCCACTCCAGCTCAAAGTCTACGGTATTCTGAAAACCGGCCGCAATGTATTGCTCCATAATTTTCCTCCCCTCTTCAGGTAAATATCGATCAGCCATGAGCAAAACTCCAAAAGAGCAGAGATTGTAAGGGTTCCCGGCCATGGCTGAAACCGAAAATCACTCCATTGATATAGAAAGCGGAGCCCCATTCTGGTAAAATGAAGTTGCAAATCACACCAACCAGAAAGGGGCTGACCGCTATCTACCGACAGGAAATCATTCAGGATGTGACATTGTTTACATCCCAAAGCGCCGCCATGTTCTACGACAAGCTTTTCAGCAGTCTGGACTTCACGCTGCCCAAAGCGGCAACCGGGCGGCGGGGCTTCCCCAAAGAAGCCATGGTCTGTGCTTTTATCGTTATGAAATGTGAGGGTTTCTCACAAATCACAGATTTGGCGGATTATCTGGACAACAACCGGCTCATTGCCCACTACTGCGGCTTTAACATCATGGAGCCGCTGCCGTCCTACTGGACGTATGACAGCTTCCTGCGGCAGTTGGACAACAGTGCGTTGAAGTCGATCATGGCGGATCTGGTGAAGAAGCTCTATGAGATGGGGATTGTGGATGCCTCATTTATTGGTCTGGACTCCACACCCGTTGCAGCAAATACAAAGCAGAACAATCCCATGTCCTTTACCAAGGATAAATTCAACCCGGAAAAGCAGCCCAAAGCAGATCCGGATTGCGCCCTGGGTGTCCACTCGGCCTCCAACCAGCACAATGAGCGGCGGTATGAGTTCTACTGGGGCTATAAAAGCCATGTGCTGGTGGACTGCATCTCCGGTCTGCCGCTCTACGAGCTGACCACGCCGGGCAATATCTCCGATTCTGCCGTCGCCGCTGACATCCTCGCGGCCGTGGATCAGACGATTTCTTTGAAAGAGTGCGCCTTCCTTGCCGACAAGGGCTACGATGTGAAAAGCATCTACAATACCGTAAAAACAGTCTATGAGGGCGAGGCATTTATCCCTCTCAATCCACGCGGCACGAAAGCCTCTAAAACGCTTTCTGCCGGTAATCCGGTCTGTGAGGCCGGGCTGGCTATGCACAAGGATGGTAAGACCACCGATGGCAAAGGGGGAATCCGGCAGAAATACTGCTGCCCCTTCCGCCAGTCCAAAACCGGTGTTTGCCCTTGTAACCACAAAAACTGGAACAACGGCAAGAGGAACCGGGGCTGCACCAAATATAAGACCATTCCAACAGACTACAGACTTTCCATTGACAGGGAATGCCTGCATTTTAAGCGTATCTATGCCTTGCGTACAGAGTGTGAGCGTTATAACTCCCGCTTTAAGGCATCTGGTCAAGAAAGGCTCTGGGTTCGAAATGGCAGCAGTGCTGCTAATCTCAACACACTGGCTCATATCTCTGCCTTAGTGGTTGCGCTGGCCGCCGTTCTGCACGGCTCTCACTCCTACCGTTCTGCCAAACAGCTTCGGCGTTCCGCCTGATCTGTCTTTTCCATACCTTTTTTAGGCGCGGGAGTTACCGCGCTATGGTTTTTGCGCCCTTGAGATGCCCGAAACTCTTTTGATTCCCATTTACCGTGTTTGCGGGTCGCTCCTTCCGCCTGTTTTGCTCATCTCTAAGCCCATTCTAACAAGTGGGGACTTTGTCCCTGTCAATAGTCTTTTGAAAAATATTTTATCTTTTTTCCGATTGCAGTTTTGCATTCATCTCCAGCATGTGCTTTCCGATTTTTCTGGGTCATTTTCAAACGCTGCACATATAAGCCTAAGCCCGTCTGGAGTAAGAATCTGGCCATGCAAAACCGCATTTTTGTACTCCTCATATTTCTCGTACTCCTTGTTTGTCATCTGTTTCATGTCCTGCCTCCGTTAAACACCCATTTCGTCTAAAACCTTAGAGAGCTTTTTCTGCTGAGCCTTTGAGAGGTTCTCAATACGTTCCTCCAACGACGGCTTTTTATCAGGCTCTCTTGGCACTATGGTCAGCTTCCCATTCTCACATTCCACAGCAATATAAGTGCCAGTGGTAAATCCGTACTTTTCCAACCACTTGCCCTTTAATAAAATAGTCGGCACGGACGAATCGCCAGCCGACTGATAGTACACTTTCAGTTTGCGAATGTCACTCATTTAATGTCATTACCCCTTTCTGCACTCAACTTACCCCTCAAACGCCAACTTACCCCTCAAGCGGCAAAATCGGCGGAGGAATAATTAAATTGTATCAATCTCGGTGTTTTTATATCTAAAATACTGCCCTCGGAAAATCCCAAACGCTCAAGAGCTTCATACATACCTTTGATTACAACAGGCGGCGTATAAAACGCTGTCAGGGTGGGCTCCATTGCCGCACGGTATTCTTCTGGGGAAAGACTTGCATACAGCTCTTTGAACTCATCAGCCCAAGCCGCATTGTTTTCGTCAAACGCCATAGACAGACCGCCCCAACCGACATACTTTGAAAGGATTTCCTGTTCTTCGTGTGTGGCAAGTCGGTTTTTAAGCTCCAACTCGTGCAAGAGATTGATAGCCGCCATATTATTACGGAACTTTTCTTTTGCGCCGCCGACACCCAAAGTATCCTCGGTAATACGGTAATTGTGCCGTGGCTCTGAGGGAGCAGGGACAGGAGATACAGCCTTTTCGGGTTGTTTTTCTTCCTGTGCCTTACTGAGCAGACTGCGGATATAGCCGATTTTCTCAACACGGTTTATGGGAAAGCCCACGGCATTTGCAAAGGTCATATCCCGCATTGACACATCACCGCTTATTTCGCTGATACTTTCAATGACATAGCGGCGGTTATCAATAAGGATTTCCTTGCCGATGAGGTCAGAGTTATCCTGTATATCGGGCTTCGTTCCTCATATTTCTGGGCGAACAGCTTGACGATATTTTCGGCACTATTCAAGGTGTCAGCATATTCCTGTGCTTCTTCCTCGGTTTCAAAGGTCTGGTAAATGCCGTCCACATCGTAATATTGCCCGTCCTTTCCGTATGGTACGGTGTTATCCCGTATGATAAACGGGTCGGCAAAGGCATCGGAAGTCAGTTCTACGGTATAATGCGGAGTTTGCTTTTCCTCTGTTATATCTATGGCTGTCGGGCGATGAGCGTATAAGGTTTGCTCGGCTTCTTCAAAGGTATCAAAGCCGCCTGCCGCAGAAGCAAAGCTGTTGCTGTCCTCATCGTAGCCGTAGTGATTAAAATATTTTCCGTTGGAAGCCTGCACAATGACAATATTTTCGTCATCGGACTTATAATAAGCGACAATCTGCGGCTGCAAATCAGAAGCCTGCTGTTTATCCTCAACAGGGACAAACCAATCGCTTTCCGTTACCAGAATCTCCGCATAGAGCTTTTCGTCCTCTGGGGTGAGCGTTTTATGCTGCTCCAGATAAGGTACAAACACATCTCGTCCCCATTGCAGGCTTTCTATTTGTTTACGGTAATAATCCTCGCCCTGTTTCTTCCATTCGGGAATAAACGGGCAATTCGGTGACAGAGAGTATTCGTAAAAATTTTTGATATGGGAGATAAGGTCGCCCTCGCCGTCGCCAATATCAAACCGTCCTTCATAATGGAAATCTTCGCCGCCGATAGTAGCGGTAATCTCAAAATCGGTCTTATGATACCACCCGACATTATCCTTGCTTTCACGCTCTCTATGCTGCTTTTCGTCCAGAACGCCGAGAAGATAGTTACCCAGAGCAAAGCTCAAATCGGTATATCGGTCATTAAACTGCCTGTCATAAAAGGCGGGGTGTTCCGAAAATCCGATAGAGAACTTTATGCCGTCTGGCTTTTCTTCGGACGGTGTTTGAACACTCTGCTTTTCGGTAACGACTACTTTCAAATGGTCGTTAGCAGGGTTTTCCTTTAACTTTTCCTCAAAATCAGCTCGGCTGAGTTCCTTGCCGAACAATGGAAAGTCGGGATTACGCAGAGAAACAGCGTTTTCATCAAACGCCGCAATCTCATATTTGTCTGCCCCGATATATACAACATCGTCCTCGTGATAGACATAGCGGAGAGGATACAGCTCCATAAGCTCCTGTGAAAACCGCCACGCATTGCTGCGACTGTAAACATCGGCGGTCTTTCCCTGTACCAAAGCAAGAAAATCAATGAGCTGCTGAACAGTAGAGGGGTCGCCTAAATGCTGTTCCATTTGTTCAGCGGTCACATCTGCAAGGTCGGTACGCTCCACATTTTCAAGCAGGTCTTTCTCATAACCGTCTAAATCACGGATAAAATCGGACAGCCGCAAAGCAAGGGTATCTCTCTTATCGGCAGGCGGAAGGTCACGGTTTGCGTCGATGAAACGCTGCCTTGCCATTTTCCTTTGCGTGTCGATTTCATACTGCGGAGTTTCCTCGCTTTCGAGATAATCGGCGTAATGGTCTTTTTCCTTTTCATTCAGGTAGCGGTCATTCTTTATCAGCTCACGCAGCCGTTTTTCTACCTTTGCCCAAGAAAGAACAAGGTCGGGGGTTGCAGATGAGCCGTACTTTTCAATCGCAATGCCTTTCCCGTCGTGCCAAGTGTGTCCCTGCGTACCGTCTGGGAAATAATGCGTACCGCCGCCTGTGCCGTACTCTTTTTTGAGAAAATCAATATTGCCTTTGCTGTCCTCATTCTTTTGAAACTGACGGTAGATACGGTATTTACCATTCTGAAATCCGCTTCCTCTTAGGAGAACAGAGTCAATATCTTCCTGAGAAATAACAAAAGCAGAGGATTTTTCGTCCTCTGCTTCAGCTAACATTTCAATCTGTTCTTCTACGGTGGGGAGATTAACTGTGACCTGCTGTTCATCAGCGACATTTAGCTGTAAATCAGCTCGTTCAGTATCGTTTCCTCCGCTTGACTGCGGATATTGTTCATCAGTTCGACCCATTGCATCGGTGCTTTTTCTTTCAGTTCCTCCGTCACGCCCTGCTCCTTGCAAAGCTGTTTTGTCAGAAGCTCCAACCTCGTAAGAGCTGTCTGTTCCACTTCGTAAAGATGTTTGTTCAGCTCGCCCGATGTCAGCAGGTTGAGGTAGGTCACTCGTTTGTGCTGCTCCAGATAATCCCTGTGCATCAAAGCGTATCTGCCAAGCTGAATTTCTGGCTCTGTCGGTAATGTTAGGTCGGGAATAAGATAATCCCCTTGTTTGGTGTATGTGATTTCGCTCATTATGATTACTCCTTTCGGCTTGTTCTCTGCCTACATCATAGCGTGTTTGAGATTGCGGCGCAAAGGTGCGATTTTTGTTTTTCTCCGCAAATTGCACATCTCGGATAGTCTGAGAGATTTCCCTGAGTGCCATTTCAGAAATGTCGCTTGTAGCAATACCGAGGGCGTTGATAGTAGCGGGAGTATTAAAGTTAATGATTTCCGCAAAATCCTCACGCTCAAATACCGCTTCGGTATCAACACCGCAACGGCTCATCAGCATATATGCTACGCTGTTGACCGCAAGCTGTCGGTAAATGACCTCGATATTATATTCGTCAAGTTCCTCTAACAAACTGTCCTGCGTACAGGATTTGAGCTGCGGCATATAATCCTGCAAATTGTCCTCAACTGCGTTTTTTGCCGTTTCCATCAGCACCGAAGCAAGGTCTGCGCTTTCTACATCGCCAAATCTGTCGGAAAGCCGTTCAATAACTGCCTGCTCGTATCGCTCACTCATCTGCCATATCGGAACAGGGCGGCTGCCGTAATAACCCTCGTGCGTATCGGATATATCAAAATAGTATTTCAGCGTGTTCCTGCGACCTTTCGAGTCGAACACCGCAATGCCTTTGCTGTCTTTGTTTACCCAACGCTTAAACTGCTTGTTCCAAGTTTCAAGCTGTGCTACCGCAACAGCGTCAGGGCGTTGAGCGTAAATCAAGAGCTGTTCATCAAAGCGGCATTTATAGTTGCGGCAAGCAGCAGACAAAAAGTTCTGCCACGCCTGCGGATTTTTAGCAACCGCTACGCCTGTGCGCCGATACAGCTCTGTAATTAGCTGATACTTCGCAGCCATTCTTTACACACCTCCTTATCGTTCTAAATCTCGGTTTTTGTGTTTACGGTCATACTCGCCGCATCGCTCGGCAATCTCAGCGTACATTTTGTTACGCATTTCACGCTCAAAGGCTCGATATTCCTTTGCCTTTTCTGTCGGCTTGTACCATACGCTGTCCTTATCCGCTTCGTCCATCTGTTCGTATTTGTCGTCAATTTGGTCGGTATATTTTTTATAGATGGCGTGAGCAGCAGGACTTTCAATCGCATAGCGATAACGGTCAAGGCTTTTATGACTGCCACGGAGCTGTGCGTATTCATACAGCATACAGACGATTTCTCGGTCAAGTCCTGCCTGCCCTTCGGCGGCATAGATTTCCGAAAGGCTGTTACACCGCCAAGCGTGAAAGGGGGCAGTATCATTTGAACTGTGTGAGGACAGATATACACCGTCTTTCTTTACTGTAATACGGTTGATAAGCTCTGTACTCATTCAGCATTACCCCCGAAAAAGGAAATGACCTTGTTTGCCTTGATACTCTTTTGCAGCTCATTGATAATACCGATGTCGGCTATGGTGATACCCTGTATCGCAAGTATATCGTCCATTGTCATAGCGGCAATCGACTTTTCATCAGTAAAGCCTGCTTCAAAGACCTTACCAAGCACCTTGATTGCCTTTTGGTTGAGTGCCATTTTCAAAACCTCCTATCGTTCTAAATCTTTATGCTTTGGGGCTTTTGTTACCGTCTGCGGCTCTGTGGGCTTTGGCTCATAGGTCACTCCGTTTTGTTCCATACGCTCGGCAAACTCGCAGATATGGAAAATGTTATTTCCAATCTCGGTATGATACTCGTCAATAAAACGGCAGGGGCGTTCGGTTTTTTCTCCCCACGATGATGTGATGATGATTTTGCCGCCGTCTGGGATACGAAACAGCTCTTTGTAATTTGGGTCGATAAATCGGATACCCTGTTCAGCTTTTTGGATATGCTTATCAAGCCATTCTTTCACAAAGCAATAGCAGTAAAAATTGTAATCGCCCTTAGTTGGATTGCACCGAAACAGAAAGGCGTGTTTTTCCGTATCCACACGAAAACCGTACTCGGTGCAATAGCTTCCTGCAAATGCGCTTTCGGGATAATGCTTTGCAAACGCACTCATATCATAGCGGTTGTGCAAAAGTCCCTTGTCCTCACGAAGCGAATTGATAACCTTGTCAAGCTCTTTCTTAAACTCGTCCGTTTTCCATTGCGGTCTTGTATCAAACCAAGTAGTGTAAAAGCCATACCCAGAAGATGCAAAATCTCCACGCAAGTGTCCGATATTACTTGTCTGTCCCTCAAGCTGCATACTTTGAGCGTAGGTGTATTTCTGTTCGGCAGGGGTTAAAGCTCGTATCTCCATATCAGCGTTCCTCCCGATTTTTCTCTTTTTTCTCTTTTTTGTCATCTATCCCATTGGAAACAATCTGG
>ERZ827490.4375-NODE-4375-length-11116-cov-3.263810_pt1 | contig 11116 bp, 10 predicted proteins | sample MGYA00519770_ERZ827490 | MGnify/ENA primary metagenome ERZ827490 (study PRJEB31778, sample SAMEA3449324) | human gut metagenome | biome: human gut; feature: human-associated habitat; material: faeces | place: United Kingdom | collected 2010/2012 ...
CTGTCGGTATTTTCGCGGAAGTCGACTTTTCTCGGATACAGACCAGACACGAGCAGGGCTGGGTCGATGTGATCATGGACGATATCGATGCAATTTTCAAGCTGGCAAAGGAAAAGCTCGCGGCAAAGGAGTCTATCTCCATCGCTTACCACGGCAATATCGTCGATCTGCTCGAAGCAGCGGTGGCAAAAGATTTCCATATCGACCTGCTTTCCGACCAGACCTCCTGCCACAATGTCTATAACGGCGGTTACTGTCCGGTTGGCATGAGCTTTGAAGAAAGAACCCGGGAGCTGCACGAAAACCGCGACAACTTCATCAAGGAAGTTGATAAGACCCTGCACAGACATTACAAGGCGATCAAGACGCTGACGGAAAGAGGAACGTACTTCTTTGACTATGGCAACTCCTTCATGAAGGCCATGTACGACGCCGGTGTGAAGGAAATCTCCAAGAACGGTTATGACGATAAGGACGGATTTATCTGGCCGTCCTATGTAGAGGATATTATGGGACCGATCCTCTTCGATTACGGCTACGGCCCGTTCCGTTGGGTCTGCCTGTCCGGCAAGCCGGAGGATCTGGATGCGACCGATAAGGCCGCGATGGAGGTTATCGACCCGAACCGCCGCGGACAGGACAGAGACAACTGGATCTGGATTCGTGACGCGAAAAAGAACAAACTGGTCGTCGGTACGCAGGCACGTATTCTGTATCAGGATGCGGAGGGCAGGCGCGACATCGGTCTGGCGTTCAACAAGCTGGTTCGGGAGGGCAAGATCGGTCCGGTCATGATGGGTCGCGACCATCACGATGTATCCGGTACAGATTCTCCATTCCGGGAAACCTCCAACATCAAGGACGGCTCTAATGTGATGGCGGATATGGCAGTGCAGTGCTTCGCGGGCAATGCCGCCAGAGGGATGTCGCTCTGCGCGCTGCATAACGGCGGCGGCGTCGGCATCGGCAAGGCGATCAACGGCGGTTTCGGTCTCTTGCTCGACGGCTCCGAGCGCGTTGATGAAATCCTGCATTCCGCGATGATGTGGGACGTTATGGGCGGTGTAGCCCGCAGAAACTGGGCGAGAAACGATCACGCGGTCGAAACCTCCGTTGCCTACAACACGAATTACGCGGGTAAGGGTCATATCACCATTCCGTTTATTGCGGATGATGCGTTGGTAGATGAGACCGTAGATAAATTTGTAAAATAGAGTATAAGGGAAAGCCGAGGCGGACCGGACTGTGCGGCCTTGCGAGGGCATTCGGAAGGGTTCTGTGCCTCGCGCAAGCCACGAACAGTCAGAGCAATCGCGCGAGGACAGAAGCCGCCGCGGCATGAAGTACAAAAATTTGAAAAACATAAAAACAAGAGGAAATCGTATGGCAACCTTACTGATAAAAAATATCGGCACCTTGCAGACGCCGATCGGCAGCTTCGCACACAAGGGCAGACAGCAGGGCGAAAACCGCAAGCTGCATCAAGCGGCAATTCTCGCGGAGGACGGCATCATCAAGGCGATTACCGCGGACGGCACCTTGCCTTGCAGCGAAGATGAGGCGGATACGGTCATTGATGCGGAGGGCAACTTCGTGACGCCCGGACTGGTGGACGGGCATACGCACATGGTGTTCGGCGGCTATCGGCAAAATGAGATCCCGCTCAAGCTCAAGGGCGCGGGCTATCTGGATATCCTGCGGGCAGGCGGCGGTATCAACGATACCGTCCAAAAGACCCGCGCGGCAAGCTTTGAGACCTTATATGCAAAGACCGAAGGCTTTTTGGATGAAATGCTGGAGCTGGGCGTGACGACCTGCGAGGCTAAGAGCGGTTACGGCATTGATCTTGAAACAGAGGTCAAGCTGCTGGAGGTACTCAAGGCGCTGGATCAGAATCACCCGATGGATGTGGTTTCCACGTTCATGCCCGCGCATGTCGTGCTGGCAGACTGGAAAGGCAGAGAGGACGAGTTCATTCAGCTCTGCATCGACGAAATGATGCCGTATGTCAAAGAGCATGAATTGGCGGAGTTTATCGATATCTTTACGGAAGATTCCGTTTTTGACGCGGCGCAGAGCCGCAGATATCTGGAGGCGGCGAGAAATCTGGGGTTCGGGCTCAAGATTCACGCGGACGAGATTAAGGCCATCGGCGGCAGTGTGCTGGCGGGTGAGCTTGGCGCGACCTCGGCGGAGCATCTGATCGTGATCGACGATGCGGGCATGGCATCCATGGCGCGGGGCGGCACGATTGCGATGTGTCTGCCTGCGACCTCGTTTTATCTGGGCGCAACCTTCGCGCCGGCCCGCCGGATGATCGACGAATTTGAGATTCCGGTCGCTATGGCGTCGGATTTCAACCCGGGTTCCTGTCCATCGCTGAATTTACAATTTGTGATGAATCTCGGCTATCTCAAATACCGGATGACGCCGGAGGAGATTTTGACGGCAGTAACCATCAATCCTGCCTGCGGCATCGGCCGCGGCGAGACAGTGGGCACGCTGGAGGCAGGTAAACAGGCGGATCTGGTCATCTGGAACGCGCCGAACATGGAGATGCTCTGCTACCGCTTCGGTTCTAACATGGCTCTCGCGACAATTAAGAAAGGAATTTTGGTATAGACATGAAATTAGCAGATATGACAGTCAAAGATTATTTAGACCTTTTGAAATCGGACGCGCCCGCGCCGGGCGGCGGTTCTGTAAGCGCGCTGACCGCGGCGCAGGGCATCGGGCTGGTCGGCATGGTGGCAGCGCTGACCATCGGCAAGGAACGCTACCGGGATTTTGAAGCGGTGTGCATCGCGGCAAAAGCGGAGGCGGACGCGCTCTGCGAAAAGCTGACGCTCGCCATCGACAAGGATACGGAAGCATTCAATCTGGTGTCCGCGGCATATAAGCTGCCGAAGGATACTGAGGAACTGAAAGCAGCAAGGAGTAAGGCGATTGCAGACGCGACGCTCAAGGCAACCGAGGTTCCGTTCGAAACCTTGACACTCTGTTTGGAGGGGTTGAAAGTAACGGCAAAGCTGGTCGGCAAGTCGAACCCGAATGCCGCCTCTGACCTCGGCGTGGCAGCACTGAATCTGCTGGCGGGCATTAAGGGCGCATGGCTGAATGTGCTGATCAATCTGCCGGGCGTCAAGGACGAAGCAGCGAAGGCAGGCTTTGAAGCCGGCGCGGCGATGGTTGCGGAAGCGGAGAAGCTGGCGACAGATATTTACGAGAGCGTAAAGGCTTCGTTATAGGCCCGCGCAGGCAAAATGAGAATTTGCGGCGCGGGACATGACGCATGCCGTCTGACATGCCGGATTTCACAGATGTTCAGCGGCGCGCCGCATGCCGCGCATAGCATACACATACAGCGAAAACAGGGAAATCTCACGAAAAGCCGTAAAAGCCGGCAGGAGATGTTTTCCCGGGAAAAGAAAAGGAGAACGAAAATGGCACAGATTATTGAAAGCATTCCGAATATTTCTGAGGGCAGGAGACAGGACGTGATCGAAGCCTGCGTGGATCAGATCCGCACGACGCCGGGCTGCACGCTGCTGAACTATTCTTCCGACCCGAATCACAACCGGACGGTCATTACCTACATTGGTGACGCGAAGGGCGTGGAAGAGGCGAGCGTGAAGCTGGCAAAAAAAGCGGTGGAGCTGATCGACTTGACCAAGCATACCGGAGAGCATCCGCGTATGGGCTGTGTGGATGTAATGCCGTTTGTTCCGGTGAAAGACGCAACGAACGAGGAATGTATCGCGTTGTCCCAGATCGTCGGCAAGCGCATCGCAGAGGAGGCGGACCTGCCGGTGTTCCTGTATGAAATGTCCGCGACTCGTCCGGAGAGAAAGAATCTGGCGACAATCCGCAAAGGACAGTTCGAGGGCATGGCCGAAAAAGTACAGCAGGAGGAATGGGAACCGGACTTCGGCGGCAGACGGATCCACCCGACGGGCGGCGTAGTCGCGGTCGGCGCGAGACCGCCGCTGGTTGCCTACAACCTCAATCTCAATACTTCAGATGTACAGATTGCCAAGAATATCGCGAAGATCATTCGTGAAAAGGACGGAGGCTTAAGATGCGTCAAAGCGATGGGCTTCATGCTGGAGGATCGCGGCATCGCGCAGGTTTCCATCAATATGACGGACTATCGTGTGACCCCGCTGTACCGCGTGACAGAGCTGGTCAAGGCAGAAGCCAGAAGATACGGCGTGCAGGTCATCGGCACCGAGGTCGTCGGTCTCTGCCCGATGAAGGCGCTCGTGGACTGCGCGGAATATTATTTGCAAATTGAGGATTTTGATTTTGACGCGCAGGTCTTGGAAAATTATATTTTATAGTATATAATAAGGGTGTCGCTGCTCGCGGGCGGCGGCACACTTTATCTTTCTTATTAGGAGACAGCAAATGAGCATCAAAGAATTTTCCAATTCCTTTTCCTTAACCGATGAAATCGCGGATATCGTCAGAGAGCGAATCTTAAAAGGGGAATATGAAATCGGTGAAAAAATCAAAGAAAACCAAATCGCGACGGAACTTCGTGTCAGCCGCACGCCGATCAGAGAGGCTTTTAAGCTCTTGGAAAACGAGGGACTGATTGACTACATACCGAATCGCGGCTGCTTTGCCAAGGGATTTACCAAGCAGGACGTCGAGGATATTTACGCGGTCAGAGAAGCGCTGGAGGAGATGGCTGTTCGGTGGGCAGTCGCGCGAATTACCGAGGATGAAATCAAGGAGATGGAAGAGCAGTGCGATTTGATGGAGTTTTATACGCGCAAGAAGGATAAAAAAAAGGTCATGGAGATGAATACCTCCTTCCACGAAGTGATTTACGCGTCTGCGAAAAGCCGCTTTTTGGCACAGGTGCTGCGCTCCTACAAGGACTATATTGACAAGACGCGCAAATCGATTTTTTACGAGCAAGCCTATTTAGAGGCAATCTTAAAGGAGCATCGCGCGATTTTGGAAGGAATTCGCGAAAAGAATCAGGAAAAAGCGGTAGCGGCGATGGCAAGACATCTGGAATGCTCACAGGCCAGAGCCGAGGCTGTTTGGAATTTGAAATAAAACTATCGCAATCCACTGGCTTTAGACGGTAGGTAGTTCGCATAGCGGTTTGAAACGCGGAGCGGACGGCAAAGACTCGCGCACCACGGCTAAAAGCGGAGTTTATCTGGAGTTTATCTATGGAAATCAAAAAGAAACAATCGACGTGCAAACGGAGCGCTGCGAGATGGATCGTGGTGCTGCTTCTGCTCGCGGTGTTTCTTTTTTCCTTGTATCAAACCTTGCGAATTTTGTATGGGTACAGGCAGGCGAAAGCGGTCTACGAAAATGCCGAAAGAGCATATCTGATACCGGTATCGCGCGACGAGACTGAAGCGGAAACGGAAAGGATACCGCCAGCGATAGATTTTGAGGCATTGCAGGCGGTGAACAAAGATGTGATTGGGTGGATTTTCATTGAGGGTACAGAGGTGAATTATCCCATACTTTTGGGCGCGAACAATCAACAGTATCTCTTTCAGTCCTACGAAAAAAAATATACGGTCGCGGGCAGTATCTTTTTGGATTACCGCTGCGGCGCGGATTTTGAAGACGTGCGAACGGTCATATACGGACACAATATGAAGAATGGCATGATGTTCGGCAAACTGGATCGATATCAAAAGGCCGATTATCTCGCGGAGCATCCGTATGTTTATATTCTTTTGGCAGAGGGAGGATGGAAGAAGTATCGCGTGCTCGACTGCGGACAGGCAGCGATTGACGGGGAAACCTATGATTTGCCCCGCAGTACGGAAGATGCAGACGCGGACAGACTTCTGACCCTCTCGACTTGCACCAACGACAGCCGCGACGATGTACGCTTTGTGGTAAACTGCGTGCTGGAGGAGGTCGGGACGCAGAATCCGGATCATTAAATATGTGCGAAAAACCGGTGCGCGAACAGAAGATACATGTTCGCGCACCGGTTTTTTTGATGATGTCGGAAATATCGTGCAGTGATATTTGCGGAATAATGACGAAACATCTTGAGAAGCAGCGTTCATTCATGAGTGACATGTGTCCACAGAAATCAGTATTTCGTTATGCGCATCTTTGCTCCCGGATCCCGCGGGAACCTGTCAAAATCAAATTGACAGATGCGTTGAAAATGTTTATAATAAAGACAAAATGAGAATGTCAGTAGAATAAGTCAGGAGAATGAGATGGAAAATATGATGAGCCTTGAAGAAGCCGTCAGAAGAATTGAAGAATTAGAAAAAGAAAATGCGCAGCTTCGCGTACAATTGGAATATTACCAAAGTCGAAAAACGAGTGGAAGAAAAAAACATAATGCGAAATGGATGGCAATTTACAATGACTTTATCGTGTGCTATGAAACAGGCATGACCATGCTGGAGATCGCGAAACGAAATGGAGTCAGCGAGAGAACCATTTACAGATATAAGGAAGAATACGAAAAAATGAAGGACAGCGGAGAGTAGAGCATTTTTGTGTTTTCATAAAAATGGTCGTGAGTGTTCGAATCGGTTTTATCGTAAACATCAAACGGCGTTTCGTTTGCGGCAAAAAAGCAGGAAGGGACTATATGAAAGAAGAGAAGAAAGAAGGAATTACAGTTATTGATGTTACAGAAGAATATATGAAGGATCGGCTTTATGAATTCAGAGGAAGAAAAGTTATGCTCGATACAGATCTGGCAGAAATCTATGGATACGAGACTAAGAATTTTAAACGGCAGGTTAATCATAACATTGCAAAATTCGAGGGTGATGATTTTATGTTTGAGTTGACTGCGGAAGAGGTTGAAAAGCTTTCAAGGTGCAAAAATTTCACCTTGAAAGCAAGGAGAGGTTCCAATATAAAGTATAAGCCGTATGTGTTTACAGAACAGGGTGTTTACATGCTTATGACCGTTTTACATGGAGACCTTGCGATTAAGCAAAGTCGCGCGCTTGTGAAGACTTTCAAGAAAATGAAAGACTATATTTTAGAAAATCGCGACCTGATTGGTCAGGGAGAAATGTTTCAGTTAAGTATGGAGACGGCCAGTAACTAATAAAAGGTGAGCATGGAAAAATACCTGCTGTAGTTTCCACGATGTTAGACAATGGACAGTTCGCGAAGTCGGAAGGCGCGATTTCATCTGGCGGACAAAGATCAATTTGACAGATTGAAAAAAATATTTTAAAATAGGAAGCATAAGAAATGGCCGTCAGAAGGCGGCGAGAAGATTACCATGAAGGTAGTGCGAGAATAAGCGCTGTTTTTGTGGTTTTTTGTTTTTTGAAGGAGGGCGACCTTTCATCGTCTGAAGCGGAAACGAAGATAACAGACAGATCACAGAATGGAGGCCAAAGGGATGACATTACAGGATTTTTTTGAAAAAAATCCGAAAGCGGCGATCGCGTTTTCGGGCGGGGTGGATTCGTCCTACCTGCTGCATGAAGGAATGCGTTTCGGGAAAGACGTCAAGGCATATTATGTGAAAAGCCAGTTTCAGCCGGAATTTGAGCTTGCGGACGCGAAACGTCTGGCAACAGAGCTGGGCGCGAACATGCAGATCATCGAGGTGGATGTATTGCAGCAGGAGGCTGTGATCCAAAACCCACCGAACCGCTGTTACTATTGCAAGCAGGCAATCTTCGGGACAATTCTTGCAGCAGCGGCAGCGGACGGTTATACGGTGATCCTGGACGGTACGAACGCGTCGGATGACGCAAACGATCGACCGGGCATGCAGGCCCTCGCGGAGCTGCGCGTGCTGTCACCGCTGCGCCTTTGCGGGTTGACAAAGGATGAGATCCGAAAAAAATCGCGGGAGGCAGGGCTGTTTACCTGGGATAAGCCCGCCTATGCTTGCCTCGCGACGCGGATTCCGAGCGGCATGCAGATCACCGGAGAGCTTTTGACCCGGGTAGAGGGCGCCGAAGGCGCGCTGTTTGCGATGGGTTTTACGGACTTTCGGGTGCGCGTGCGGGAGGGCGGCGCGCTGCTGCAGTTCCATCGCGCACAGATGGAAGAAGCACGCGCACGCCGCGCGGAGATTACGGAGAAGCTGAAACCATGGTTTCCGGTGTTATTGCCGGATTGGGAGGTACGTTGATGGAACAGTATGAATTAAAAGAGATGCTCACGCATGTCGCGGACGGGAGCGTGAGCGTGGAAGAAGCGGTGCGCAGGCTCAAACGCGCGCCGTTTGAGGAGATCGGCATTGCCTCTTTGGACGCGCACCGCGGGATCCGGCAGGGCGCATCAGAGATTATCTACGGCGCGGGCAAAACCGCGGCGCAGATCGTCAAGATCGCGGAGACCTTGCGAAGCGGCGGCCAGCAGACGATCCTCATCACGCGTGTGGATGCGGAGAAAGCTGAGGCAGTACGGGAAGCACTGGCGGCAGACGTGCCGTTCACTTATTTTGAGGAAGGACGCATCGGTCTAGTCGGCAAGAAAGCCGCGCCGCGGCGTGAGGGATATATTCTGGTGGCGACCGGCGGAACCAGTGATATTCCGGTCGCCGAGGAAGCAGCATTGACCGCGGAGATTCTCGGCAATCATGTACGCCGCGTCTATGACGTCGGGGTTGCAGGGCTGCACAGGCTGCTCGCGCATTTAGATGACATCATGGGCGCTCGCGTCATCATCGCGATCGCGGGCATGGAGGGTGCGCTCGCGTCGGTCATCGGCGGTCTGACCGACGCGCCGGTCATCGCGGTACCGACCAGTGTCGGCTACGGTACCGCGCTCGGCGGTGTGACAGCACTGCTTTCGATGCTCAATTCCTGTGCCAGCGGCGTCAGCGTCGTGAATATCGACAATGGTTTCGGCGCCGGTTATCTGGCCGGACAGATCAACAATATGGAGGGTTAGACGGATGAAAACTTTATATATCGAATGTGCGATGGGGGCGGCGGGCGATATGCTGACCGCGGCTCTCCTGGAACTGATGCCGGATAAGGAAGCCGCGCTTGCCAAGCTGAATGCCATGGGAATCCCGGGTGTGGTTTTTGAAGCAGAGCCGAGCGCAAAGTGCGGCATTACCGGCACGCATATGCGGGTGTTGATTCATGGCGAGGAGGAAGGTGCTGTGCCATGTGGGCATACGCATGAGCATCACCATGACCATGCGCATGAGCACCACCACGAACATGAACATCACGCGCATGCACATGCGCATGAGCATGTGCAGGAAGACGCGCATTGCCATGACAGCGACGCGCACGACCACGCACACCATCACGAGCATGATGCGCATCACCATGCGCATCATGGCATGGTAGAGATCCGCAGGCTGATCGCGGAGCTTGCGGTTTCAGAGACGGTAAAAGAAAAAGTGCTTGCGGTCTATCAGAGCATCGCGGAGGCGGAGTCCAGGGTACATGGCGCGGAAGTCGATCAGATCCATTTCCATGAGGTTGGCTCCATGGACGCGGTAGCGGACGTGACGGCGGTCTGTCTGCTGATGGAGCTGCTGGCGCCGGAGCAGGTCATCGTTTCACCGATCCATGTCGGCAGCGGGACCGTACTGTGCGCGCATGGCAGACTGCCGGTTCCGGCACCTGCCACAGCTTTGATTCTTGAAGGGATGCCGATTTACGGCGGCAGCGTGCAGGGAGAGCTTTGCACGCCAACCGGAGCGGCGCTGCTCAAGACGTTTGTGGACAGCTTCGGTCCGATGCCGCCGATGACGGTGGCGAAAACCGGTTACGGCATGGGTACAAAGGATTTCGAACAGGCAAATTGTTTGCGGGCGATGCTGGGAGAGTCTTTTACGATGAACGGTACCGCCAGCAAAATGCAGACAGGACAGGATGCGGAAGGTGAAAACACAGGTAGCCGCGGCGCGGCAGGCAAGGATACAGAGACTGAGAATCCGGCGGCGCGCGAGGGCAGGATTACAGAAATCTCCTGCAATCTGGATGACATGACCGGAGAAGATATCGCTTTCGCGGCGGAGCATATCCTGCAAGCAGGCGCGCTGGACGTGTTCACCGAGTCGATCTATATGAAAAAAGGACGTCCGGCAGTCAAGCTGACGGTGCTTGCGAGACCGGAGGACGAGGAACGGCTCGCCGGAGAGATTTTCCGCCATACGAGCACGATCGGTGTGCGGATACATACGGACAGACGCTATGAGCTTGCGCGGCGCAGCGAACAGCGAAAAACACCGCTCGGCACGATAGAGGTCAAAATTTCCGAGGGCTGTGGCGTGCGTAAGGAAAAAATCGAGTTTGCATCCTTGAAACAAATCGCGGAGACGAGCGGTAAGCGTCTTGCGGAGGTACGAGCGGCGCTTGCAGAGGAGCCGAAGAAGGGATAGGGAGGCAGAAGATGCGGAGACAAATGGGTCTCAAAACTGCATATGTATGGCGAAAAGCGCTGGAAATGCTGCTGATGCTATTGCTGCTTTCGGTAGTCGTCTTTGTGCTGGCGCGGCTCGCGCCGGGCGATCCATTGCGCGCCTATTACGGAGACGGACTGGAACGGCTGAGTCAGGCGCAGCAGGAGGCGGCGCGTGAAAGACTCGGGCTCAACGATTCCCTGGCAGTGCAGTATCTGCGCTGGGCAGAGCACGCGCTGCAGGGAGACTGGGGAATCTCGTTCCAATACAAGCAGCCGGTGACAGCAGTCATCGGAAAGATGTGGAAGAATACGTTGCTGCTGGGCGGGATTTCCTTCGCGCTGACCTTTTGGCTGGCCGCTGCAATCGGAAAATTTTGCGCGCTGCATGAAGGCAGCTTTGCTGACCGCGTGATCTGCAAGATTGGAACAGTGTCCGGCTGCATTCCGACATTTTTTCTGGCGCTGCTGCTGATCCTGATTTTCGCGGTGAATCTAAGGGTCCTGCCGGTCGGCGGTGCGTATGATTACGGGGAGAGCGGCAACGCGCTGAATCGCGCGCTGCATCTGATCCTGCCGACCGCGGTGACGGTGCTGGAGCATCTGTGGTACTACGCGTATTTGATTCGGAATAAGCTGGCAGAGGAAGCGCGCGGGGATTATGTGCTGCTTTGCAAAGCCAAGGGTATGCCGGCGCGGAAGATCCTCGCGCAGCATTGTATGAAGAATATTTTGCCGACGCTGGTGGTGATGATGGCGGTCGCGC
>ERZ827490.4380-NODE-4380-length-11109-cov-22.860865_pt1 | contig 11109 bp, 5 predicted proteins | sample MGYA00519770_ERZ827490 | MGnify/ENA primary metagenome ERZ827490 (study PRJEB31778, sample SAMEA3449324) | human gut metagenome | biome: human gut; feature: human-associated habitat; material: faeces | place: United Kingdom | collected 2010/2012 ...
ATGCTGAAGGCAAGCCCGTCGCCGGGGCTACCGTCATGGTCGACGGAACCACGAACGGTACGACGACCAATGCGGCCGGACAGTTTGTGCTTTCCGCTCCTGCCGATGCCACGCTGCAGGTTTCGTTCATCGGATACGATACGCAGTTGGTCGCCGTTGCCGGCAAGACCCGCCTGAACATTCGGATGTCGGAGTCGTCCACCAGCATCGATGACGTCGTCGTCGTTGCCTTCGGTACGACCACCAAGGAGGCTTTCACCGGATCGGCCGCCGTTGTCAAGTCCGAGGAACTTGAGAAACGCCAGGTCACCAACGTCGCCCAGGCACTCGCCGGTGCCATTCCCGGTGTTCAGGTGACCAGTTCATCGGGTAATCCTTCGTCCACGCCGACCGTGCTGGTGCGTGGCCTTTCGTCGATCTCGGCCGGCGTAACGCCGCTCTATGTCGTCGATGGCGTTCCCTATTCGGGTGACCTGAACCTGATCAATACGGCCGACATCGAGTCGCTCACCGTGCTCAAGGATGCCGCATCGACGGCCCTCTACGGCGCCCGCGGTGCCAACGGTGTCATCATGATCACCACCAAGCGCGCCAAGAAGGGCGAGGCCATCGTTACGCTCGACGCCAAGTGGGGTGTCAATGCCCGCGGTACGCAGCTCTACGACAACATCGACGATCCGGCCCAGTATTACGAGGCCTACTACCAGTCGCTCTACAACTACTACCGCAGCAACGGCTTCTCGTCCTACGATTCGACCATCCGCGCCAACGAGCTGCTGACCAGCAGCAATGCCGGCGGTCTCGGCTATCAGGTCTACACGGTGCCCGAGGGCGAACTGTTCATCGGTACGAACGGCAAGATCAATCCCAACGCCACGCTGGGCCGCAAGGTTACCTACAACGGGCAGGACTACTACCTGACTCCCGACGACTGGATCGACGAGGCCTACCGCACGTCGCTGCGCCAGGAGTACAACGTGAACATCTCGGCGGCCAACGACCGGGCCAATTTCTATGCCTCGCTCGGCTATCTGGACAACGAGGGTATCGTCTCCAGTTCCAGCTATACCCGCTACTCGGCCCGTCTGCGTGCCGACTATCAGGCCAAGAAGTGGCTGAAGGTCGGGGCGAATGCCAGCTATTCGCACTATGAGAGCAACTACCTCGGCGACGAGTCCGGATCGACCGGATCGACCAATATCTTCGCCTTTGCCAACAACGCCGCTCCGATCTATCCGGTCTACGTCCGTGACGGCAACGGCAACATCATGTATGACCAGAACGGCCTGAAGATGTACGACTACGGCGACGGCATGAATGCCGGTCTGTCGCGTCCGTTCATGACCAACTTCAACGCCCTGCAGGGCGTGCAGCTCGACAAGAACCTCAGCAACGGCAATGCGTTCACCGGGACGGCCTTTGCCGACGTGAAGCTCTTCAGCGACCTGACCGCCACGTTCAACATCGGTACGAACCTCGACGACGTGCGTTTCAACACGATGCTCAATCCCTACTACGGCCAGTTCGCCGCTTCGGGGGGCATGGTGTCGGTACAGACACAGCGTACGTTCGAGATCAACGCCCAGCAGCTGCTCAACTACAGCCATACCTTCGCCGGCAAGCATCGCGTGAGCGCCATGGTCGGTCACGAGTTCTATAACTTGAAGACCTATCTGTTGAGCGGGACGAAGGAGCAGATGTTCTCGATCGGCAACCTCGAGCTCAACGGTTCGATCGTCGATTCGCAGGGTGCTGCCTCCTATACGACCGAGTACAACAACGAGGGTTACTTCGGCCGCTTCGAGTATGAGTTCGACAACCGGATCATCCTCAACGGTTCGTACCGTCGCGACGCTTCGTCGCGCTTCCACCCCGACCACCGCTGGGGCAACTTCTGGTCGGCCAGCGCCGCATGGCTCATCAACCACGAGTCGTGGTTCAATGTCGATTGGGTGGACATGTTGAAACTCAAGGCCTCGATCGGCTCGCAGGGTAACGACAACATCAGCAACTTCCTCTACGTGGACAACTACAGCATTGAGAACTCCGGCGGCGAGATGTCGGTCGTTTTCACCACGAAGGGCAACGAGGAGATCTCGTGGGAGACCAACACGAACATCAACATCGGTGCGGACTTCGAGTTGCTCCGCGGTCGCCTGGGCGGTACGCTCGAGTACTTCAACCGCAAGACCACCGACATGCTCTTCTACTTCCCCGTGGCTCCGTCGTCGGGCTACTCGGGCTACTACGACAACGTGGGTGACATGCGCAACCGCGGTTTCGAGATCACGCTCCACGGTACCCCCATCCAGACGAAGAACTTCCGCTGGGATCTGACCCTGAACATGTCGCACTACAAGAACAAGGTGACCTATCTGGCTCCCGAGCGTAAATCGACCACGGCGCAGGGCTACGAGGGATATGCCAACGGAAGCTACTTCGTCGGCGAGGACCTTTCCTACTACACGTGGTACATCCCCAAGTATGCGGGTGTCGATCAGACGACCGGTCTGTCGATGTGGTACAAGGATGTGACCGACGCCGAGGGCAACGTCACGCGTGAGACGACGACCACCTATTCCGAGGCGACCAACTACCTCTGCGGTACGGCCCTTCCCGACCTCTACGGCGGTTTCTCCACCTCGTTCCAGTTCTTCGGTGTCGATGTGTCGGCTTCGTTTGCCTACCAGATCGGCGGTCTGAGCTATGACTCGGGCTACGCTTCGGGCATGGCTTCGCCTTACAGCTCGTCGGCCGGCAGCAACCTCAACAAGGACATCCTCAAGTCGTGGACGCCCGAGAATCCCTCGACGACGATCCCGCGCTTCCAGTACGGCGACAACACGAGCGTCAGCACCTCCGACCGCTTCCTGCTCGATGCATCGTACCTCAACATCTCGAACATCCAGGTGGGGTATACGCTTCCCGAGTCCTTCACCCGCAAGTTCGGTGTTGGCAAGCTGCGTGTCTATCTGGCGTGCGACAACGTCTACTACTGGTCACGCCGTCAGGGCTTCGATCCCCGCTACAGCTACTCCGGTTCGACGAATTACGCCAACTACTCTCCGATCCGGACGATTTCGGGCGGTATCAATGTTCAGTTCTAATTCTTTCAGACCACAATGAAAACCATACTCAAATACATAATCGCATCGGCCGTGGCGACCGCTTCGCTGAGCGGCTGTATCAAGGAGACCTTCCCCACCAACGGGGCGACGGCCGACCAGGTCGCCGAATCGACCACGGCCCTCGACGCGATGGTGAATGCCATCCCCGGCGCACTGACGCTCTATGCCCAGAACTACTCGCAGGCCTGGGACTTCGGCTACCCGGCGATCAACGTCTCGCTCACCTGCATGACGGGCGACATGGTCGTGCTGGGAGAGACGGGCTACGACTGGTTTGCCAATTGGATGTGCAACCTCTACCTGAGCGAGGACTATGTCACCGGTTATCAGTTCTGGTACAACTACTACTCGTGGATCAAGAGTTGCAACGACGTGATCTCGACCCTCTCGGCCGTTCCGGAGGAGAGCCTCAACTCCGACCAGCGGAGCTATCTGGGCATCGCGCTTGCGTTCCGCGCACAGTTCTACCTCGACCTGGTGCGTCTGTTCGAACCCAAGGAGTGCAACGGCTCGCAGGTGCACGACTACACGATTCCCGACAACATCAAGGACCTGGCCTGCGTCATCGTCACGGAGAACACCTCCGAGGAGCAGGCCAAGAGCAATCCGCGTGCTACGGTGACCGAGGTCTACGACCAGGTGATCTTCCCCGACCTGGAGCGCGCCGAGCGCATGCTGGCCGACTACGCCCGCACGTCGAAGAAGATGCCCGACCTGAGCGTCGTCTACGGTATTGCGGCCCGTGCTTACCTTGAGCGCGGCTCTGCCGGTGTGGACGGAGCCTACCAGAAAGCGGCCGACTACGCCCGCAAGGCGATCACGGCCGGCAGCTACTCGCCGCTGACGCAGACCCAGTGGGAGGATCCGACGACCGGTTTCAACAGCTCGACGAGCAACAGCTCGTGGATGTGGTGTACCGTCCAGACCTCGGAGACCGTCCACAACCTCTACTCGTTCATCGCCCACATGTCCACCGAGGAGGATTGGACCAACTACGGCAAGTCCGTGTGCCGCGGCATCAACTCGAACCTCTATGCGGAGATTGCCGACGACGATTTCCGCAAGCACTCGTGGCTCGATCCCGACCTGTTCGAGTACTATGACTACAAGAGCTGCCGTCCGGACTACGAGACCTTCTTCGCCAATACGCTCAAGCCGCTGGCTTCGATCAAGTTCCGTCCCGGACAGGGCAACTACACGACCTATACCGTGGGTAATGCGATCGATCATCCGCTCATGCGTGTCGAGGAGATGTTCCTGATCGAGGCCGAGGCGCTCGGCGCACAGAACCTCTCCGAGGGCGTCAATGCACTCAACAGCTTCATGCAGTCCTACCGCCAGCCGTCGTACAGCTTCTCGGCCTCGAGCCTCAAGGAGCTTCAGGAGGAGATCGGCCTGCAGGCCCGCATCGAGTTCTGGGGTGAGGGCATCGCCTTCTGGTACAAGAAGCGTCTTGCACTGGGCATCCACCTGGCCAATTCGAACTGCCCCGACGACAGCTACCGCTTCGAGGTGGACGGCCGCGCTCCGTGGTGGAACCTCCAGATCCCGCGTACCGAATGGCAGAGCAACTCGGCGCTGGTGGGCATGAACAACCCCGATCCGTCGAACACGGTGGACAATGTCATCGAATAACAAGATCCGTTTAATCGAAAAGAACCAAACGTATGAAATTCAACAAATCAGTATATCTGCCCCTGTTCGCGGCATGCCTTTCGGGATTGGCCTCGTGCTCGGACGACGATGATTTTACGTGGAGCGAGCCCGTGCCGTCGGATTGCATGGACGTCTACTTCGCCGACTCGAATCCGACGACCTATGACGTGATGTCGGACGAAATCGACAATCTGAGTTTCACCGTGGAGGTGATGCGCCTGAACAGTGCGGAGGCCGCCACGGTTCCTCTCACGGTCTTCTCGCGCAGCGAGGCCTTCGAGTGCCCCTCGACGATCGAGTTTGCCGCCGGTGAAAACAAGGCGGCCCTTGAGGTCAAGGTCAATAAGGTCTCCTCGGGAGACTACACGCTCGAACTCTCGATCGGAGACGTGCGCTACTCGAATCCCTATGTCACCTACGACGGCGGATGGTCGGTTTTGAGCATCGACATGACGGTGTGGGATTTCCTTGGAACGGGTACCTTCTATTACAACGGACTCTTCTCGGGTGAAGATCCCGGTCTGTCGCTCTATGCTTCGGGTACGTCGTACAAGATCACCAACTGGGGCGGTGGCGTCGATCTGCTCTTCACGTGCGATGCGACGGGTAAGATCACCGTGGCCGAGCAATATGTCGGAGCCGATCACCAGTCCTACGGTCCGGTCTATGTCACCACCGACGGCGCCGATGTGACGAGCTACTACGATCCGGAGACGCAGACCTATTATTTCAACATGGCCTACAACGTCTCTGCCGGAACATTCGGTACCATGTACGAGAAGTTCGTGCTGACGGATCCCGTCCAATAGGGCAGGGATGCCGGTTGGGCACATAATCTGCAGGCGGACGGTCGGGAGCTCCCGACCGTCCGTTCGTTTTCGTTCCTTGGGGAGGTGCAAAGCGGGGTATCGGGGCAAAAAATGAGAAAAAAAGGATTTTTTTACGTCGGATGCTTGCGGAATCAAAAAAAATGGTTACCTTTGCACCACGATAATACGGAACACGCTTCCGATATCGGGATGGTGCCATAGCTCAGTTGGTAGAGCAAAGGACTGAAAATCCTTGTGTCCCCGGTTCGATTCCTGGTGGTACCACAAAAACAAAAAGCAGCAGAGCCTTGATTCCGTTTAGGGGTCAAGGCTTTTTCATGTGCGTCTCCTCCTGACGGATACGACAGTTGTGAAGATTGGCCAGATGCGGAGATCCCTTTCCGGCCCGACTTTGTCCACTCCTTCGGGCTGTCGGTGTGAACGGGCGCCTGCCGGTACGAAAAAGGGCGGGCTCCGATTTGGGGCCCGCCCGACGGTTCACTATCTTTTTAATGTAGGCAATTCTCCGGTGAGTTCGTACTGCCACTCTGAGCCTGCGCTCTGCAATGCGTTGTTCATGGCATCAACGGCAGTCTGCCAGGTAACGGTTGTGCCGTCCACCTTGGTGGCTCCGCCGTTGTCATTGTCGGGGAGGCCGCTCCAGTAGCAGGCGGTCAGGGTGCCATAGTTTTTTCCCACCGCGCCGCCTACATGGATGGTGCCGCTACCTTTACCGCTGACGTTGCCTGCGGCATAGCAGGCAGTCAGGGTACTGCTTCCTCCGTTGTATCCCACCACACCACCGGCCAAGGCGTTGCTTGTACCGTCATTTTCAACGGTCACGTCGCCCGTGGCATAGCAGGCGGTCAGGGAGGCACCACTATTCGTTTCTCCCGCTATGCCGCCGGCAAAGGTCACGCCCTTCACTGTGGCCGAGGAGCTGCACCCGGTGATGGCACCGCCCAATTGAGTGCCTACCACGGCACCTGCGATGGAGTTGCCGCTGACGCTGCCCGACACCGAGCTGTTTTCAATCTTGCCCTTAAAGCTCCATCCCGCTATGCCGCCGGCATAGCCCAAACTGTTATCGCTTGTTATCTGTACACCCTCCAGCACCACGTTCTTCACCGTGCCGCCGGAGCCGATACGTCCGAACAGACCCGCATATTCGTTACTTCCCGTAACGGTCAGCCCCGTGATGGTATGGTCGCCGCCGTCGAAGGTGCCGGTGTATTGGTGGTTATAGTCTATGCCTATCGGCGTCCAGTCGATGCCCGAGAGGTCGATGTCGGCCGTCAGGGTGATATTGATGCCTAACTTCCATTCTTCGTTCACCAGTTCGGCGATGTTCTTCAGGCCCTCGGCGGAGGTGACGGTGTAGGTCTTTCCGTCCTCCGACACGGTGTAGCCCGGGTCTTTTGCCGCAGCGAGGGAGACGGTGTAGGTATATTCCTCGCCCGCTTTCCATTCGGCATCGTTCTGCATCTTATAGACGAAGACCTTGCCGTTGGTGAATTTGCAGGTGATGAAAGCCGTGCCCGCCGCCACCGTCTGCGGGGCGACGAGGGCGATGTAGGTGTCGCCACCCTTGTCATAATACGGGGCGATTACAGCCGGGTTGCCGTCCGCGGTGGAGAGGCCTGTCAGCCGCACGAAAATCTGCTCCTCAGTGTAGTCCGTCAGGATGACGGTGACCCGCGCCGTGCGGTGGGTGAAGCGGAGTGTGGGGTTGCCGTAGCTCACCGTCTGTTCCTCGGCTACGATGAGGTCGCTGCCCTCGAAGTTCTTCCGGGCACTTTGGTCGGCAGCTACCTTCACGGCAGGCGGGGTTGTCTCGCCCTCGGTGTAGGGCCACCACGCCGTGACGGTGATGTTATCGTGGTTGGTCCAGTAGTGCGGGTCATCGGAGGTCAGCGTGGCGCTGGTGTTGTCGGCGGTGGTGGGCGTCACGTCGTACGCCTTCACCGTGCCGTCCATCCTGACTGCCACGCTCTGCACGCCCTCCCAGTCGCCGTCCACGGGGGCACGGGTGCCGGCGGCGGCTGTCGCCGCGGGGTTCAGCCCCGTGGCGGTGAAGACGATGGGTGTGCCTTCCGCCCCTTCCGGCAGGAAGCCCGCTTCGTCCTGCGTGCAGGCGGCAATGCCGAGCAGCAGGGCGAGGGCTGCGGATATATGGATGGTTGTTCGTTTCATGATGCGTGTTGTTTAGGGGTTGTTATTGTTTCTTTTGCAGTACGGGCAGGCCGTCGGTGCCGAGTGCCCACTGGTAGTCGTTGCCGGTGAGGGCGGGGTTCATGCCGTCTACGGCTGTCTGCCATTTCACGGTCACGCCGTCCACCTTCGTGACTTCTGCCGTTCCTCCTTGATTAGTTGCTCCTTGTCCGGCATTTCCGCCATAGAAGCAGGCGGTGATGGTGCTATAGTTGGGAGCAGCGATTCCGCCATTATCAAGGCCTGACGTTAAATTTCCATCGAACCAACAGCCAATAATGCTACCGGAGTTGCCAGACGCAATGCCGCCGACATATCCTCCTGTTGCAGAAATATCTCCCGTTACGGAGCAGGCGGTAATGGTGCCGTAGTTGGACATCGCTATGCCACCGGCCACACCGTTTTGCCGCACATCGTAGTCCACATCCACCAGTTGCAGGTTCTTCACCTCGCCGTTGCCGCCGATACCGCCGAACAACGCAGCACTCTCACCGCTCGGATTGTCCGTAGTGATGGCCAGCCCCGTGATGCGGTGTCCCTGTCCGTCGAAGGTGCCTTGGTAACCGTATTCAGAAGTGACGCCATCACCTATCGGCGTCCACTTCTTGCCCGTCAGGTCGATGTCGGCAGTCAGGGTGCAGTTGAAGCTGAGGTCGCTCTGTGCGGCTTCCGCCCATGCCAGCAGGCCGTCTGCGTTATAGACCATGTAGGTCTTGGTGTTGGTGTCGTAGTTGTAGCCCAAATCCTCGGCTGCGCCGCTCTCGCCGCCGCCGTCGCTCCATTTGCCGATTTCACAGCCTGCCAGCGTCAGGCCGGTGGCGTTCACCTTGACGGTATATTTATAGCGGTTGCCCGCCTCTAATACGACGTCGTTCTGCGGGCGGAAGTAGAAGTTGCCGCCGCCAAGTTCCACGCGGATGAACGGCTCGCCTGCCGTAACAGTCTGCGGGGTGGTCAGTGCCTCGTAGCTGTTACCGCTTGCGTGGTAGGTCTTAATGGCGGTCGGATTTTCGTTATCGGTGGACAGGCTCACGAGGCTCACCGTGGCACCGTCCACGCTCGTGAATCCAGTGCCGGGCTTCAGTTCGATGGCCACGCGTGCCGTGCGGTGGTCAAAGGCTAGCTTCGGTTCGTTAAATTCCACCGTCCGGTCGATGGCGGAGATAAAGTCGCTGCCTTGGAACGCGGCTAGCGTGCTCTGGTCTTCGGCCACCTTCACGGCAGGCATCCGTGTGATGTCTGTATCGTCGAGGGGCCACCATGCCGATACGGTAATCGGGTCGCGGCTGGTCCAATAGTGCGGGTCGTCCGTGCGTGAGAGCGTGGCTTTCGTATTGTCAGCGGAGTTAGCCGTTACGGTGTATTCCTTTACCGCGTCGCCCATCTTGAGTGCCACGGTCTGTACGCCCTGCCAGTCGCCGTCCACGGTGGCACGGGTGGATGGGGCTGCCTGCGGAGTTGCCTCTACGGACAGTCCGGTGGCACGGATGACTACGGGGTATTCACCTTCGGGCAGACGGTTATCGTCAGCCAGTTCGTCCTGCGTGCAGGCGGTGAGGGCTATCAGCAGCGCGGTGGCTGCGGGGATAAATAATCTATGTCTCATAATTCTTCATTCTTCATTCTTCATTCTTCATTCCCTTACAGGTCAGCACCCACTTCTCCGCCGTCTACGTCGTTCCACTTTGCAATGGTGGCTTCGCTGACTTCAATGCCTTTGTTGCGTACCTTGACGGTATAGGTATAGTTGTTGCCCGCCTGCAGTGCGCCTTCGGGCACGGTGAGCGTGGCGTAGTAGGTCTGCCCGTTATAGGTTACCTTGAGGGGCAGGGTGTTTGCTTCCTGCGGGATGAGGATGAGCGACGACCGGACAGCACCGTCGAGCGTGAGGGTGAGATCCTTGGCCTGAGCCTGGTCGCCGACAGTCGCGGTGCCGCTCGCCGTGTCGAACGAACCTTCGAGTTTCAGGCCGGAGAGCGTGTATCCGGCGGGCTTGACCAAATCGAAGTTCACGCCCGAGCCCTCCTCGAAGGCAAGGGTGATCTGGCTCATGCAGTGGTGGAAGGAGTGGTCTTCACCGCCTTCGTCCGTTTTGTCGGTGAACTCCACATCCGGGTTGCTGGTGCTGCCCGTGGCTCCCGAAGCGAAGAGCAGATCGATGGCGGGCTGGTTCTCCTGTGCGTCGGCATCGGTCGTGACCGGGAACGGCCCTCCCGTCGGGCTGTAAGGATAGTAGGCACGGAAAACAACCTCTTCGGTCGTCTGGAAGTAGATGACGGTTCCTTCCGCCTCGAACGTCCCGTTCTTCAGGATGTAGGGCACGTTGTCATAGACGGTACCGATGCCGGTGATGCCGATACGGTCTCCGGCGTCCCAGGTGGTTCCGCTGGCGCGGGTGACGGGGGTAATGCCGGCAGCAAACTTGGCGGCCACGGGGCCGTCATTGTTCAGAATCTCGTTGTCGTTATTGCAGGCTGCCAGTGCGAGGGCGAGCGCCGCAAGTGCAAAAAATCTTGTTTTCATTATATCTGTCATTTTATTTGTTAAATTCCATTTCAATAATTGCTGCACCTCAGCATAATCAAAGCAAGCTTTGCTTCTGCGTTCGGTTTGCTAATTATTTACAAATCGGCACCCACTTCGCCACCGTCTATCGGTTTCCAACCGGTAATTCCGGCTCCGTCCACTTCCATGCCTTCGGGAGTCTCAACCAGCGTTCCGCCGAGGGTCAGAGGCTCGGTCTTCTTCGCGTTGAACTCCTTGAGAGCTTCCGAGAGGTCGCTCTCCAGCGTGGTGGGGAGCGGGTTGCCGTCGGTATAGCGGATTTCGCCTTTCAAAAGCTGCTTGCTGCCCGTGACGCCCAGCAGTCGCACCGTGGCTTTCCACTTGCCGGCATCGGCTCCTTCGGTTATCCTGGTGAAGGGCAGCACGACGTTCGAAGCGGCTCCGTAGGTATCGGTTGCGAAGTCGAGTGTTCCGGCCGCACCCGTCAGATGGGCAACAATCTCCGTGATGCGTCCGGCGGCATCCCCCGTCGGTTCGACGACCAGCGTCAGTTCGCGCACCTGCTGCTTCATCGCGGCGGTAAACGTGTGGTCCTTGTCCTGCTTGATGGCCACCTGCTCCGCATGGGCGAAGAACCAGCCCGGATTGGCCGCGATGCAGCTCTCCGCATCGTCCCCGGCATCCGCGGCTGCGGCCACGGCGGCCGTGGTGCCGCTCACCGTGATTCCCTCGGCCGGGTTCCACACCGCGAGGGTGTAGCTGCCCGGAGCAAACAGATGGTCGGGTGCATGGGTGGCGGC
>ERZ827490.4397-NODE-4397-length-11066-cov-9.586504_pt1 | contig 11066 bp, 10 predicted proteins | sample MGYA00519770_ERZ827490 | MGnify/ENA primary metagenome ERZ827490 (study PRJEB31778, sample SAMEA3449324) | human gut metagenome | biome: human gut; feature: human-associated habitat; material: faeces | place: United Kingdom | collected 2010/2012 ...
CGCTGACGTGCTTTGTCATGAACATGATCCTCATCGCGTATTCCTCCACGGCGGTTGCCGTGTTCGGCGTTTACTTCAAGCTCCAGAGCTTTGTGTTCATGCCGGTCTTTGGCCTCAACAACGGTATGGTGCCGATCATTGCCTACAACTACGGCGCGCAGAAGCCGGAGCGTATCCACAAGACGATCCGCCTCGGCATGGTCTACGCCGTTGCGATCATGGTGATCGGTCTGCTCGTGTTCCAGCTCATCCCGAAGGAGCTGCTGCTGATGTTTGACGCCTCGGACGCCATGCTGGAGATCGGCGCGCCCGCGTTGCGCATCATGAGCCTGGCGTTTGTGTTTGCCGGCATCGGCATCGTGTCCGGCTCGGCGTGTCAGGCATTTGGCTACAGCGTCTACAGTATGCTCATCTCCATCGCGCGCCAGATCGTGGTGCTCATCCCGGCGGCGTATCTGCTGTCGCTGAGCGGCGTGCTGCGCAGCGTCTGGTTCGCATTCCCGATCGCGGAGATCTTCTCGCTGATCCTCTCGCTGTTCTTTTTGCGCACCACGCTCAAAAAGACGGGCATGGCGATGCCAAAAACGAAATAAAGCTCCGTTCCGCAAAGGCGGCGCCGTACGGCGCCGCCTTTTTTCGTCGCGTTCCGCACCGGCCGAACCGGGCCTGCATAGGATAATGCGGGCCGAGTGCCCGATTTGAAAAGGAGGAACGACTGTGGACAAATGCAATTTCAAGCAGGGCCCGCTGCCGGAATGCGCGCCGCTGGCGCTGGCGCAGACGCCCATGCAGCAGTCCAACGAACCCGCGTATGATCGGCGCATGGCACTGGCGCGCGGTACGCTGTTTCCGGGACTGGACCTGCCGTTTATGAACATGGTCAACAAACCCGGCGACCTCAGCACGCCGCTGTGCGAGCTGATGGCGATGGATTTTGTCATCCGAGAGCTGAACCTGTATCTGGATACGCACCCGGACGACCGCGAGGCATTCGAGACGCTGCAAAAGTGCATCCGCCTGAGCGCGGAGGGGCGCAGGCGGTACGTGGAGCAATATGGCCCCGTATCCCTGCGGGATCTGGAAAGCTCGGACGTCTATGACTGGCTCAACGCGCCGTGGCCGTGGCAGCAGGAAGGGGAGGGGAAGTAAGCGATGTTTGTCTATGAAAAGAAACTGGAATACCCGATCCGCATTAAAAACTCTAATCCCGCGCTGGCAAAGTTCATCTGCTCGCAGTACGGTGGGCCGGACGGCGAGCTGGGCGCGTCCCTGCGCTATCTCAGTCAGCGCTATGCCATGCCGTACCCGGAGCTGTCGGCGATCCTGACGGACATCGGCACGGAGGAACTTGGTCATCTCGAGATGGTCGGAACGATCGTCTACCAGCTCACGCGCAGCATGACGCCGGAGCAGATCAAACAGTCCGGCTATGATACGTACTTCGTCGATCACACGGCGGGCGTATTTCCGCAGTTTGCATCCGGCACACCGTGGACGGCGGCGACGATCGGCGTGACCGGCGATGTGATCGCCGACCTGTCGGAGGATATGTCGGCCGAGCAGAAGGCGCGCAAGACCTATGACAACATTCTGCGGCTTTGCGACGACCCGGATGTGACGGATGTGATCCGGTTTCTGCGTGAGCGCGAGGTCGTGCACTACCAGCGCTTCGGCGAGGCGCTGCGTCTGGCGACGGAAAAGATGGATCAGAAGAACGTCTATATGACCAATCCGGCATTTGATCGCTCCTGAAACGAAACCAGCGCCGGCAGTCAGCCGGCGCTGGATTTTTCTGCAGCGGCGCAATTTGCGGGACAAAAAAGCAGGCACCCGAAGGTGCCTGCTTTGTGGTAGTTGGGGGAAAGGCTTACTTTTTGATGTAAGTCCAGCGCTCGGTGACCGGGTTCTGCAGGTTCTTAATGATAGCCTTGAAGATTCCATTACGGTCAGAGTACGTGAGAATGTTAATGTCCCAGGTGTAGTCGTGGCTGTTGGTGGCTTCCTGGATCTCGGCATAGGCCCAGTGCGAGGAAGTGCAGTCCGGCCAGGGCTTCATAGCCGCAGCAACTTTGGGATCGCTGAAGCTGGAATCACCCACAATGCGGCCGAGAACACGGTTCATGATCGAAGCCGCTTCACCGCGCGTCAGGTTGGCGTTCGGCTTCACGCTGCCGTTGGGATAACCCTTAACAATGCCGAGCTTCTGGAGCAGGTTGATGTACTTTTCTGCCCAGTGACCGTTGATATCGTTGAAGATCTTGCCGGTGATCGGGGTGTTGAGCGCATCACTGTAGAGCATGGCGACCATCTTGAAGAACTCCGCACGGGTGGCCGCCTGGTTGGGCTTGAACGAGCCGCCCGGATAACCGGCGATGATGCCGGCCTTCGCGCACATCTGCACAGCGTCATAGTACCAGTCGCTGCTGCTGACATCAGAGAATTTGACAGTGGGCTTGGAGTCGAATCTGGCCTTGACCTGATCCTTCATCAGACGATACAGAATGGTGGCGACTTCGGCACGGGTGATGCGTCCGTCCGGTCTGACAGTGCCATCCGGATAACCTACGATGTAAGCGTTGTGGTCAGTGGTGTTGAGGATCATGTCGATCGTCGGGTAAACCGTGATGACGTCGATGTCGGGCTTCGTGCTGAAGGACCAGTTGAAGCCGACGAGGGACTGATACTTAATGTTGGTGTTCGGGTCGGTCCAGGTGGCGGACACGGAGTAAGTGTTGAGGTGATCCTGCTTGGAGAAGATGGCGACGCCGTAGTTGGCGACGGCAGTGGTGACCTGATCCTTGTTCTGGTTGTAGATCACGACCTGAGCGCCGGCAGCGACGCGACCGTCTGAGGTCTTTACAGCAACCAGATAGTTCGGCAGTTTGGCGAACAGATCCTTGACGCCCTCAGTTTCCGGGGAAGGCTCCTCGACCGTAGCCGCGGTGGTTTCCTCGGCTGCGACGTCTTCATCGGCTGCAAAAGCCATGACCGGCAGCAGGCTGACGACCATAACCAGAGCGAGAAGCACGCAGAGCAGTTTGCGGGACTTTTTCATTGTTTCCACTCCTTTTATAAATGTGCATAAGTGCCGTTATGCCGGATGTCGGGTAACACAGCCGACCCACGTACACTTATGTGCCTAGTATACACTGTCGGCCCTGAAAAGTCAAGCTATGGAAGCGCTGTGCAAAGGCGCCGCAAACGCAAAAATCTGCAAAAAATGACCGGTCATTCCATTGCTCGCAGCGGCAGCGGCAAACATCTGCCGTAAACACGCGAATCGTGCGCACGGTCATTGGATAATGTATATATGGTCAATTACCGGCTCAAGTGTCTGCAAACAATTTCTCTGCCAGAAAAGAAAAGTGAATTTTCTATTGACACACTGGGTAAAACGCGATATAATCCTATTAACCTATAGAGAAGGTAGGCGATGAAAATGCGAGGGCGCATTTCCGGCCGCCTGTGTATCTGCTGGCACTGTTGCGGCGGCTGAGCGCAGGCAAGTCCATCACGAGTCAAACATACATATTCAATAATACGATACATAAATGGAGGAACATCTCATGAGCAAGATCTATACATCCGCTGACCAGCTGATCGGAAAAACGCCCCTTCTGGAGCTGACCCATATCGAAAAAGAGCAGCAGCTCGAGGCCCGCATTCTGGCAAAGCTCGAGTACTTCAACCCGGCCGGTTCCGTGAAGGACCGCGTGGCGCTGGCCATGATCCAGGACGCGGAGCAGCGCGGCGTGCTCAAGCCGAGCTCCGTCATCATCGAGCCCACCTCCGGAAACACCGGCATCGGCCTGGCGTCCGTCGCCGCGGCCAGAGGCTACCGCATCATCATCGTTATGCCGGAGACCATGAGCGTGGAGCGCCGCCAGATCATGAAGGCCTATGGCGCGGAGCTCGTGCTCACGGACGGCGCGCAGGGCATGAAGGGTGCGATCGCAAAGGCCAACGAGCTGGCCACGCAGATCCCCGACAGCTTTGTCCCCGGTCAGTTTGTCAACCCGGCCAACCCGGCGATCCACCGCACGACGACTGGCCCGGAGATCTGGGAGGACACGGACGGCAACGTGGATATCTTCGTTGCAGGCGTCGGCACCGGCGGCACCGTGACGGGCGTCGGCGAGTACCTGAAGTCCCAGTGCCCGAAGGTTAAGGTCGTGGCCGTGGAGCCGGCGACCTCTCCGGTTCTGAGCGAGGGCCATGCCGGCCCGCATAAGATCCAGGGCATTGGTGCGGGCTTTGTGCCGGACGTGCTCAACACGAAGGTCTATGATGAGATCATCCCGGTCAGCAACGAGGATGCGTTTGCGACCGGCCGCCTGATCGGCCATAAGGAGGGCGTGCTGGTCGGCATTTCCTCCGGCGCTGCCGTCTGGGCGGCGATCGAGCTGGCCAAGCGCCCGGAGAACAAGGGCAAGACCATCGTTGCGCTCCTGCCGGATACCGGCGACCGCTATCTGTCGACGCCGCTGTTTGCAGACTGAGTGCAGGCAAGCGTTCGTTCTTCTTTCGCATGCAACGGGAGACACCGCAAGGTGTCTCCCGTTGTGCGTCCGGCACAATTCTGTGAAAAAGCGCTCCATTCCGGGGTCATCCCGGTGGGGAGCGCTCGTGCGTTCAGCGGCAGCGCATGGCCAGACCGCAGAACATATAGGCGGCCATGCGCAGCGCCTCGGTCTCGATCCGGTCGAACATGCGGATGTCGGCCGCATAGTCGCCCTGCAGGCGCAGCGTGGCCTCTTTGCCGTCATCTCCAGATGGCTGTAGAAAAATTCGCGCCATTTTTCTTCGTTCCAGCAGGCGTTGATGCCGGCAAGAAACGCGCTGATGGCGTCGTCGGCTTTGGCGATCTCGCGGTTTTTCAGGTCGGTCACGAGCGCACCGCCGATCTCCAGATGCTCCGTGAGCAGGTCGCCGAACTGTCCGGCCGTGCGCGCGGGATCTTTGGCGCATCTTTTGCGCAGCAAAGACAAAAAGGGATGCAATTTTGCGCCCGATGCGCTATAATAGATGCCATCATGCAGTAAGAGGGATCATTATGCGAATCGTTGTTAAAGTCGGCACTTCCACACTCGCGCACGCGACCGGGCGGCTGAACATTCAGCGCATGGAGCGGCTGTGCAAAGTGCTCAGCGACCTGAAAAATGCAGGTCATGAGATCATTCTCGTCTCGTCCGGCGCGATCGGCATGGGCGTCGGCAAGCTCAATCTGTCCGGCCGTCCGGCGGATATGCCGGGCAAGCAGGCCGCGGCCGCCGTCGGCCAGTGCGAGCTGATGTATTTTTACGATAAGCTCTTCACGGAGTACAATCATATTGTGGCGCAGCTGCTGCTGACCGGCGAGGACATCCGCAGTGAGCAGCGCAGCCGCAACGTGCGCAACACGCTCTCGCGCCTGCTGGAGCTGGGGGCGCTGCCGGTCATCAATGAAAACGACGCCGTGGCGACGGACGAGATCGGCGTGGACAACACCATCGGCGAGAACGACAGCCTCTCGGCCATCGTGGCTGCCGCCATCGGTGCGGATCTGCTGATCCTGCTCTCGGACATCGACGGATTGTATGACAGCGACCCGCACCGAAACCCGGATGCGCGGCTCATCGAGACGGTGCCGGTCATCGACGCGCACATTCTCTCGCTAGCCGGAGACAAGGGCTCCGCGCTCGCCACCGGCGGCATGGTCACGAAGCTGCACGCCGCGCAGATCGCAACGTCGGCCGGCTGCGAGATGGTCATTGCCAACGGCGAAAAGCCCGAGGTGCTCTATGACATTGTGGCCGGCAGGCGCGCCGGCACCCGATTTCTGATACCACATTCCTGAGGAGGGACTACTATGACGACTATGGACATTCTCCGGCGGACGAAGGCCGCGTGGCCCAGCATCTGCAACGCTTCCGCCGAGGACAAAAACCGCATCCTGTCCGCCATGGCGGACAGCCTGCAGGCGGAGTGCGATGCCATCCTGCGCTGCAATGCCGAGGACATGGACGCTGCACGCGGCCATATCTCGGATGTCATGCTCGACCGGCTCTATCTGGACAAAGATCGCATCGACGCCATGGCCGACGGCATCCGCGCGACCGTGGCGCTGCCGGATCACACGGGGCGCATCCTCGCGCAGATCGACCACCCCAACGGCATGAAGATCTATAAAAAGCAGGTGCCGCTCGGCCTGGTCGCCATCATTTATGAGAGCCGCCCGAACGTCACGTCCGACGCGGCGGCGCTCACCATCAAGAGCGGCAACGTCTGCATGCTCCGCAGCGGCAAGGAGGCTTTCCGCACGGCCAAAGCCATCGTGGCCGCGCTCAAGCAGGGCATCGCGTCCGCGGGCGGCGATCCGGACATCGTCAACATCGTCGAGGATACCAGCCACCAGAGCGCTACGGAGATCATGCAGGCCAAGGGCCTTGTAGATCTGCTCATCCCGCGCGGCGGGGCGGGGCTCATCCGCGCCTGCGTGCGCAATGCCACCGTGCCCTGCATCGAGACCGGCACCGGTATCTGCCACGTCTACGTGGACGAGTATGCTGACCTCGACAAGGCCGTGCGCATCATCGAAAACGCCAAAACCAGCCGCCCCTCGGTCTGCAACGCCGAGGAGGTCTGCCTTGTGCACCGGGCGGTCGCGGCCAGGTTTCTGCCCATGCTCAAAAAGGCGCTGGTCGATGACCGCGCGGCGCAGGGCCTCACACCGGTCGAGCTGCGGCTGGATGCGGCAGCGGCGCAGATCATCGACGGCAAGAGCGCTTCCGACAAGGACTTTGACACGGAGTATCTGGACTATATCCTCGCCGTCGGCGTGGTCGACAGTCTGGACGCCGCCATCGCGCACGTGCTCGCGCACTCGACACACCACAGCGACGCCATCGTCACCGAGGACGCCGCGAGCGCCGAGCGCTTCATCAACGGCACGGACAGCGCGGCAACGTACGTCAACGTCTCCACCCGCTTTACCGACGGGGGTGAGTTCGGCCTCGGCTGCGAGATGGGCATCTCCACGCAGAAGCTCCACGCCCGCGGCCCCATGGGGCTCGACGAGCTGAGCACCTATAAATATATCATCCGCGGCGACGGACAGATCCGTTGAGGAGGGAACACTATGAAAAAGTTTGAAGCAGGCTTCATCGGCGCCGGCAATATGGGCGGCGCGCTGGCCACGGCCGCGGCCAAACAGGTCACGGGGGAGCGGGTCGCCGTTGCCTGCAGCAGCCCCGCGCACAGCGCGGCGGCGGCCGAGCGGCTGGGCTGCCGTGCGGCCGCGCCGGAGGAGATCCTCGGCGGCAGTAAATTCGTGTTTCTCGGCGTCAAGCCGCAGATGATCGACGGCGTTGTGCAGTCGCTGGCAGTGCCCATCGCGGCGTCGGAGAGCATTTTTGTGTCCATGCTCGCCGGTGTGCAGCTGGAGCGGCTCGAGCGGCTGCTCGGCGCGGATAAGAAGATCATCCGCATCCTGCCGAACACGGCCTGCGCCGTGGGGCAGGGCGTCGTGCTCTATTGTGCCAACGGCAATGTCACGGACGGCGATCTCGCGGCGTTTTGCGCGCTCATGGCGGCCGCGGGCATCGTCGACCCCATTTCCGAGGCGTTGATCGACGCCGGCTGCGCCATCACCGGCTGCGGCCCCGCGTTTGCGTATATGTTCATCGAGGCGCTGGCCGACGGCGGTGTCAAATGCGGCCTGCCGCGCGCAAAAGCCATCCGCTACGCGGCGCAGATGCTCGCCGGCAGCGCGGAGATGGTGCTGCAGTCCGGCAAGCACCCGGAGCAGCTCAAGGACGAGGTCTGCAGCCCCGGCGGCAGCACGATCGCCGGCGTCGACGCGCTCGAGCAGCACGGTTTTCGCGGCAGCTGCATCGCGGCCGTGGACGCCGCGTTTGAAAAGACCCGCCAGCTCGGGTGATCCCAGTTAAAAATGCCGGCCGGGCCGCACCCATTCGGGTGCGGCCCGGCCGCTGCATGGTTGCTTATGCAGACGTGATGTAGCACTCCTCGGCTTCCTGCTGTGCATGGATCAGCAGCAGCCGCGCCTCCTCATAGTCGTGGGTGTCGATTTGCTCAACGGCGTCGCTCAGCGTGTTGAAGAGGGTGAAGTATAGTTTCTTGAAGTCCATGGTGATCTCCTTTTTGTTCTGCGTATTTGCGGTTTCCGGCGCGTCTTCCGGTCGCTGCGATGCGCAGTCTAACACAGAATGGAGCAGAAACGTGTCGAATGCTGTAGGTGCCGAAAAAACTTCATAAAATTCAAATTTTTTGTCAGGCATGGAACGATCTTTGCGCGAAGCGTCGAATCGCAAACGCCCGCGCACCATATCGGAGCGCGGGCGCGGATCGTTTATAGCAGCTTGATCAGGATCGTGACGGCACCCAGCAGAATCAGCACGCTGCCGCCGTCGGCATTGTGTCCGGCTGGGCGGCGACGGGGCTGAACCAGTCTGTGAAACAGCTTTCCGATAAATAATTTCTATTACACACCCGTTGCACACCGCATCGATAATTTGCACGCAAAAACGGAAAAAGGAAAAGTCCTGTATCCATTGAGAATACAGGACTTTTTGCTGGTCCGAGTGAGAAGATTCGAACTTCCGGCCTCTTGAACCCCATTCAAGCACGCTACCAACTGCGCTACACCCGGATATTTTATTTGCTCAAATAATATAGCACACCGCGCAAAAAAATGCAAGAGGGAAATGCGGCTTTTGGGCAGAAAGTTTTTCGTTACATTTCTTTACGATTGTATCAGAATTTCGAATAGATAGGTTTCAAAATAATCATAAATTTTTTGAATAAATAAATTGAAATTTTTTGGGTGATTTGTTAACGTGTTCTTAACACCTATGTGAGATGATAAAGTCCCATGCATGCGGGGCATGCAAGATCCACTTGGCGAAATAGAAACAAAGGAGGAAACATCATGACAGGTAAAAAACTGCAGCGTCTGCTGGCGTGTCTGCTGGCGGTGCTGCTGCTGTCGCAGGTCGGCGCGTTCTCGCCGGCCGTGTTCGCGGCGGATGACATCGACTACACGCTGCAAAACGGTACGGCCATCATTAAGTCCACGATGACGACCGATGAAGTGAACCATGCGCTGACGCGCGCGCTGGTCAAGGATTTTGATCAGTTGAGCCCTGAGGATCAGCAAACACTTCTGGATAGTCTTCAGTGGGAGTACGAGTGCGAGGGCAAGGGCAAGGGCCTTTTTGGCTTCCCTGTCACGCGTACCGACTGGGGTTCCATTAATGGGTTTACTAGCGTAGATAAGAAAATCAATTATACCCACCCCGCGCTGGCCGCTAACAAGGATGGCGACTACAAGGTCCGCCTTGCCGGCACGACAGCGGAAGTGACGCTGACGAAGGCGGAGAAGCTCTCTTCGCCCATCACGCTCAAGCAGGGCGTGACCGAAGTCGCAATGGTCTATAACAAGGATCAGAGCATCAACTACGAGGAAACCGCGCAGGCTCTGCGCGAGGCGCTGCTCGAGAGCACCGATCCGAACGTCTCCATCAACGACGTGACGGTGGAGTATAAGGCGTTGGGTAGCTTTAAGCCGCTTGACTACAAAGCTGTGCTCGCCTCCAACAAATTTGGCACTGGTGAGCAGACCATCCGCTTTACTTGGGGCGGCAACGCAGATTATCAGGCTTATACGGCGGAAGTCACCGTCAAGATGACCGATACCCGCATCGTGAGTGAGGTCGCGCTCAAGACCGGTGCCTCCATCACCTATAACATGGATCCGGCCGTCATGGAGCAGGAAATTTTTGAAAATCTCATTGATTGGGGCGCTTCCAAGCTGCCTGAAAAGAGCACGCTGAGCGTGGATGACTTCACGATTGAGTACTATGCAGAAAACGAGCTCGAGATTGACGGCATGACGACCGGCGGCGGAACACATCTGTATATGCCGCTTGAAGGCGGTAAGGGCGGCGCATTTGAAGGCGATTTGCTGAAGTCTCTTACCTATCCCCAGATGGGTGCGGGTGAGCAGAAAATCCGCGTGACCTATAAGGGCAATGCGGATTACCGTTCCAGCACGCCTATTGAGGGCGATCTGACCGTGAACAAGGCGAAAGTCTCCGTTAAGGTGCACTCGACGAGCATCTACGCCGACGAGGCCAAAGCTAAGCTGGGTGAGGGCTTTGTCACCACCGACCCTGCCGATAAGTTTGACATCTACACCATCTACGGCGGCATGACCAGCGATGTGACCACCAGCGTGTTCGTGCAGCTGCCCGAGCGTTACACGAACACAGCGCTCATCAAGGTGATCGACTGGGCACTTGAGCAGGCCGGTCAGCCGACGCTCACCGAAATGATGAACAACGGCATCACGGTCGGCCAGCTGCGGAAGATCCTCAGCGATGTGATCAGCAGCGGTGCGGATATGCCGCAGTTTATTAAGGACGCACTCAAGAAAGCCAACATCGACATTGACACGCTCGTCAAGCTCAATGATGCGCTCAACAAGCTGCCGGGTCTGCTGGACAATGTCCGTGTGGCCATCGGCACGCCGAATCAGGCGGGCCTCTATGTGGTCACGGCTGTGACGAACAACAAAAACTATGAGACCGGCGTTGGCACGGGCATGCTGCTCGTGAAGAAGCACTACTCCGGCGTGAAGCTGACGTGGAATCAGAACTTCACCAACGGCAAGATCTCCGCTGCGGACGTGGCGAACTTCAACTTCGGTGCGACGCTGAGCTATAACGGAGAACAAGTCGAGGATCAGTCCTCTGTGCACTACCTGTACTCCGGCTTCACCAGCAAGTGGCGCCCGTATTCGAGCACCACGACGCCCCCGACTGCGCCCGGCCGCTATGTTGTGACGGTCGTGACTCTGGGCGGCAACTATCAGGCAGCGCCCATCACGCGCGCTTTCCAGATCACCAAGTAATTTTCTCGCGTGTGTCTCCCGGGCTTTTTTGCCCGGGAGACATTTTTGCGCCGGAGGAGACCGGCCGGAGCGGAAAATGAAAATCGCCGAAAATTTTTCGCAAAAGTCAAGAGTAAAAGCAGAAAAAACTAAAATATTTTTTCAGAAGGCTTCA
>ERZ827490.4398-NODE-4398-length-11066-cov-3.967487_pt1 | contig 11066 bp, 10 predicted proteins | sample MGYA00519770_ERZ827490 | MGnify/ENA primary metagenome ERZ827490 (study PRJEB31778, sample SAMEA3449324) | human gut metagenome | biome: human gut; feature: human-associated habitat; material: faeces | place: United Kingdom | collected 2010/2012 ...
TAGAGCAGCACCCTTATAAGGTGTTTGTCCTGGGTTCAAGTCCCAGCGAGGGCACATGCGGACCTGCCGGAAGCGGCGGGTCCTTTGCATATCCGCGGATTGCAGTCCGTACGCCCTGCGTGTGACGGCGCATACCGTGTCCCGGCCATCGCCTACACTCCATAAGGTTATCCGGTTCACGCCTTGCCATCGGGGCAATGCGACCCGGGTCCCCCGAATCTCTAGGAGACAAACTATGAAGCAGGGTATCCATCCTGATTACCACGCAGTGCAGGTCACCTGCTCTTGCGGCAACACCTTCGTCACCCGTTCCACCTACAACGGCGATCACATGACCGTCGACGTGTGCTCCAACTGCCACCCGTTCTACACCGGCAAGCAGAAGATCCTCGACACCGGTGGCCGCGTGGCTCGCTTCGAGAAGCGTTACGGCAAGAAGGCCAAGTGAGTCTTATTGCTTAGGCAATGAAAACGCCAGTCCATTCGTGGGCTGGCGTTTTTCGTTACCGACGTGCCGTCGCCCACCTCCGACGACCGCACTTCCGCGCCACCTTATATGATGGACAGGTTGAGTAAGGTTCAGCGACGAGTGATTCCGCTGAAGCGCAGATACGAAGAAAAGGCGTACATTGGCAGACGAACAATTCCCCGCGGCCGTCACCGCGCTTGAGGAATACCACAATATCGAACAGCAGATGGCCGAGCCGGAGGTCGCATCCAATCCCGACAAGATGCGCAAGCTGGGTCGGCGCCACGCCGAACTGGGTGCCATCGTCTCCGCCTACACCGCATACAAGCAGGTGAAGGACGATCTGGAGGCGGCCCGCGAGATGGCGTCCGAAGATCCCGATTTCGCCGAAGAGGCCAAGCGGTTGGAAGGCGAGCTGCCCGCAGCCGAAGAGAAGCTGCGCACCGCGCTGATTCCGCGTGACCCCGATGACGCGCGTGACACGATCATGGAGATCAAGGCCGGCACCGGTGGCGAGGAAGCGGCGCTGTTCGCCGGCGACCTGCTGCGTATGTACATGCGATACGCGGAAAAGCGCGGCTGGTCGGTCACCGTGCAAAGCGAGAACACCACCGAGCTCGGTGGCGTCAAGGACGTGCAGCTGGCCATCCGCGCCAAAGGCACTCCGGCGCCGGAGGACGGCGTGTGGGCTTCCCTCAAGTACGAAGGCGGCGTGCACCGCGTGCAGCGCATCCCCGTCACCGAATCGCAGGGACGTATCCAGACTTCCGCCGCCGGCGTGATCGTCTTCCCGGAAGCCGACGAGGACGACGATGAAATCGAAATCGATCCGAAAGACCTCAAAATCGACATCTTCATGAGCTCCGGCCCCGGCGGACAGTCCGTGAACACCACGTATTCCGCGGTCCGCATGACGCACATCCCCACCGGCATCACCGTGAACATGCAGGACGAGAAGAGCCAGATCCAAAACCGCGCGGCGGCACTGCGCGTTCTGAAGAGCCGCCTGCTGGCCATGAAACACGAGCAGGAGGCCGCCGAGGCCGCCGATATGCGCCATTCCCAGGTGCGCTCGCTGGACCGTTCGGAACGTATCCGCACGTACAACTTCCCGGAAAACCGCATCGTCGACCATCGCACGAACTACAAGGCGTACAACCTCGACGCCGTGCTTGACGGCGATCTGCAGGCCGTGATCGACAGCGACATCCAGGCGGACGAAGCCGATCGTCTCGCCAACCAGAAGTAAGGCGATTGGGTGGCGACGGTATTCGAAACGGTGCGTTCCGCCGCGGACGAACTACGTGCGGCGGGCGTCGACACTCCGCAGCACGACGCCAAACTGCTGCTCGCCGAAGCGTTCCATACGGACCTGCAGCACGTGGACAAAGCCATGCTCATGGGCGATGGCGTCGAACGTCTGGCCGAAAAAGAAGACGCGGAACCGGCGATGGAACGTTTCCAGACCATGCTGGCCCGTCGTGTCAAACGCGAGCCGTTGCAGCACATCACCGGCCACGCGCCGTTTCGCTACCTTGATTTGAAAGTCGGTCCAGGCGTGTTCATTCCACGTCCGGAAACCGAACTGGTCGTGCAGGAAGGCGTCGACTGGGCCACCAGAAACGGCATGTACCGCGCCAAAGTGGTCGATCTGTGCGCCGGCAGCGGTGCGATCGGCCTCGCCTTCGCTTCGGAAGTGCCGGGCAGCGAGGTGTGGGCCGTCGAGAAAAGCGCTACGACCGCCGAGTGGACGCGGCGCAACCTCGACGAGACCGCGAAACGGTATCCCGCAATCGCCGGTAATTATCATCTGGACATCGCCGACGCCACGCAAATGCCGACGTTAAGCCAACTTGACGGCACCATCGACATCGTGCTCACCAATCCGCCGTACGTGCCGCTTGCCGACATTCCCGAACAGCCCGAGGCGCGCGATTACGACCCCGATCTGGCGCTATACGGCGGTTCGGCGGACGGCACGCTCATTCCGGAACGCATCATCGCACGCGCGGCGAAACTGCTTCGCGCGGATGGACTTATGGTGATGGAGCACGACATCACGCAGGGGGAGCGGCTTGCCGCCTTCGCACGAACCTGCGGCTTCGTCGACGTTACCGTGCATAACGACTACACCGGACGGCCACGTTATCTGACGGCGGAAAAACAGCCGGCACAGTAACTTATATTCTTTTGCGCCATGCTGACGGGGATATAACCAGAAGTTGAGTCTCACTATAAGAACATTTTATGCAGGCCGCCATCCGTCAGGCTATAAAGAACAATCGGAATGCACAGAGAGAGAACGGGCGTCCGTCATGAGTGGTCGCCGTGGTTCCGCGCACGGGGGTTGAGATGAACATGATTTTTTCCAAGGTGCGCGTTGAAAGGAATGTGCAGCGTTTTCAAGAAAAGAGGAAGAACGGAATGAACGCGAAGTTCTCCGCCAAGTGCGTCGCCCTGATCGCGGCAGGCGCAATGTCGATGTCCCTCGCTGCCTGCTCCGGCGGCAGCATGGACGATTCCAGCAGCTCCAACGGTAGCGCGGCCAACAGCGATACCATCACGCTGGGCTCCGTCACCACCAACTCCGGCACCGCCGCCGCATACGGCGAGGCCGAGGTCGCCGGCTTCAAGCTGGCTGTGGATGAGATCAACGCCAAGGGCGGCATCAACGGCAAGAAGGTCAAGCTCGAGTCCATGGACGACAAGGGCGACGCCACCGAAGCCTCCAACGCCTACAACAAGCTCGCCGGCGACAACAACGTGCTCGCCGTGGCCGGCCCGACCATTTCCGCCACCACCGCAGCCGTGGCCCCGCTGGCCGACCAGTCCAAGCTGCCGGCCATCGCACCGGCCGCCACCTCCGACTCCATCGAGACCGGTGGCTATATGCTCCGCACCTGCTTCAAGGACTCCTACCAGGGTGAGATCGCTGCCAAGTTCGCAGCCGAGACCCTGAAGGTCAAGAAGGTCGCCGTGCTGTACGGCACCGGCGATCCGTACTCCTCCGGCGTGGGCAAGGCCTTCGCCGCTGCCGCCAAGAAGGCCGGCCTTGACGTCGTGGCCGAAGAGAACTCCTCCAGCGCCGACGACACCGAGTACTCCTCCCAGCTGCAGAAGATCCAGGCCGCTGGCGCCGAGTTCCTGTACGCTCCGTACTACTACTCCGTCGCTGGCCCGTACATCATCCCGCAGGCCCGCTCCGTCGGCTACAAGGGCTATGTGATGGGTCCTGACGGCTACGACGGCCTGAAGATGACCGACGACAAGTCGCTGTACAACAAGGTGCTCTACACCACCCACTACTCTCCGGACGACACCTCCAACGCCAAGGTGCAGGACTTCATCAAGTCCTACAAGAAGGCCAACAAGAACGCCGATCCGAACACCTTCACCGCACTGGGCTACGACTCCGTGTACATGATGAAGCAGGCCATCGAGAAGGCCGGCAAGAACGCCACCCGCGAGTCCGTGCGCAACGCCATCGCCGGCATGAGCTTCGAAGGCGTGACCGGCAACTTCACGCTCGACAAGAAGGGCTCCCCGAAGAAGTCCGTCGTCGTGCTTGAGCTCAAGGACGGCAAGCCGCAGTACAAGACCACCATTCAGCCTGCCAAGTGAGCGTCGCTTGCCTGAAGGCCTGAATCTGTGAAGAGGAGGGGACCGGGAAACCGGTTCTCTCCCTTTCGCGTATCAAGACGAAAATAACCATATTCAGCCGCTGGGCTTCTTCAGCGGCCAAGCCGGACGGTTATGTCAAAAGTCCGGCATCATCAACTTTTGAAAGGAGGAATGATGGGCGATCAGATCATCATGTTCATCAGTCAGATCTTCAACGGTCTGAAGATCGGCAGCGTGTACTCGCTCGTGGCACTCGGCTACACCATGGTGTACGGCATCATTCGTTTGATCAACTTCGCACACGGCGATTTCATCATGGTCGGCTCCTACGTGCTGATGCTTACCATTCCGGCGATCGTCGCGTTCGGCCTGCCCGCATGGGTGGCCGTCATCCCCGCAATCCTCATGTGCGTGGCGGTGGGCGTCATCGTGGAGAGGGCCGCATACAAGCCGGTTCGTGAAAAGGGCAACAGCATGACGGCCCTCATCACCGCAATCGCAATGAGCCTTCTGTTGGAGAACGGCTCCCAGGCCATCTTCGGCGCCGACTACCAGACCGTGCCCACCATCATCCAGATCCCGACGCTGGCGATTGGCAAGCTGAAGATCGACGGCGCGACCATCATCACCATCGTGCTCGGCGTGATCATCATGGTCGCGCTGCAGCTGTTCGTCACCTACACCAAGCAGGGCAAGGCCATGCGCGCGGTCTCCGAAGACAAGGAGGCCTCGATCCTGATGGGCATCAACGTGAACTCCACCATCACGCTCACGTTCGCCATCGGTTCGGGCCTCGCCGCCGTCGCATCGCTGATGTACTGCGTTTCCTATCCGCAGGTGTCCCCGATGATGGGCGCGATGCTGGGCCTGAAGGCCTTCGTCGCGGCCGTGCTCGGCGGCATCGGCTCCATCCCGGGCGCCATGGTCGGCGGTCTGGTGATCGGCGTGGTCGAAAGCCTGACCAAGGCGTACATCGGCACCATCACCGGCGGTGTGATCACGTCCGCGTTCTCCGACGCCATTGTGTTCGGCATCCTCATCATCGTGCTCCTGGTCAAGCCGTCCGGCCTGATGGGCGAACCGGAAACCGAGAAGGTGTGACCTCATGAAGAAATCAATGCTTTCCACCAAACAGTCCTATCTGATGTGCGCGGTCGGCATCGTCGTGCTGTTCGGCATTCTGATGGGTGTATGCGAATCCGGCATGGCCAGCACCTACATCAAGGGCATCATGATGACAAGCTGCATCGCTATCATCATGACCACCTCTCTGAACCTCACCATCGGCGTGCTCGGCCAGCTGACGCTGGGCTGCTGCGGCTTCGAAGCGATCGGCGCGTACAGCGCGGCCCTGCTGAGCAAGCTGCTCGTCGCCAACGGCGTTGCGATGGATCCGACGCTGCGATTCCTGCTGACGACGCTCGCCGGCGGCGTGGTCGCCTGCATCTTCGGCATCCTGGTCGGCATTCCGGCACTGCGTCTGCATGGCGATTACCTCGCCATCATCACGCTGGGCTTCGGCGAAATCATCCGCGTGATCATCCAGAACCTGAAGGTCGCCGGCGGCATGGGCCTCGACAAGGGCGCGGCCGGCCAGGCGCTGATCGGCATCGACCGACTCGCCAACCTGTACGTCGTGTTCTGGATCACCGTCGTCACCGTCGTGCTGCTGTTCATGTTCGCCCGCTCCCGTTACGGCCGTGCCGTCAAGGCCATCCGCGACGACGAGATCGCGGCAAGCGCGTCCGGCATCAACATCACCTACATGAAGGTGCTCGTGTTCGCTATCTCCGCGTTCTTCGCGGGCATCGCCGGCGGCATCTTCGCCCAGTACATCGGCTCGCTGAACCCCGCGATGGCCGGATGGCTGCAATCGATCAACTACGTGATCATGGTCGTGTTCGGCGGCATGGGCTCGCTGACAGGTTCCATCGTCTCCGCCATCGCGCTGACGATCCTGCCGGAGCTGTTGCGCGCCTTCTCCACCTACCGCATGCTCGTGTACTCGGTGGCGCTGGTGCTCATCATGATCTTCCGCCCGCAGGGCATCTTCGGCAACTGGGAATTCTCCCTGACCAAGACCATCAACAAGCTGTTCTACCCGATGAAGGTCAAGGCGCACGGCAAGTCGAAGCAGGCTGAATCCACCGCCAAGGCAGTCAAGGACACCGCCAAGACGGACGAAACCGTCGAGACGGCCGCCGACACCAAGGAGGCGCAGGCATGAGCGAGCCCATCCTGAAAGCCGAACATCTCGGCATCACCTTCGGAGGCCTCAAAGCCGTATCCGACGTCAACATGACCATCAACTCCGGCGAGCTCGTCGGCCTGATCGGCCCGAACGGCGCAGGCAAAACCACCGTGTTCAACCTGCTGACCGGCGTGTACCAGCCCACGGAAGGCGAGTTCTTCCTGGACGGCGAACGCATGAACGGCAAGAAGACGTATCAGGTGGTGCGCGCCGGAATCGCCAGAACCTTCCAGAACATCCGCCTGTTCGGACAGATGACCGTCGAGGAGAACGTGCTGGTCGCATTCAACGAATCGTTCAGCTACCACATGGGCGGCGCGATTTTCCGCACGCCGAAATTCTGGAAGCAGGAACGCGAGATGCACGCCAAAGCCATCGACCTGCTCAAGATCTTCGGACTAGAGGGCCTGGCCGAAACCGAGGCGGCGAACCTGCCGTACGGCGCCCAGCGCAAGCTGGAAATCGCCCGTGCGCTTGCCACCGGCATGAAACTGCTGTTGCTCGACGAGCCGGCGGCAGGCATGAACCCGACGGAGACCGAGGACCTGCTCAACTGCATCAACACCATCCGCGACCGCTTCGGCATCGCCATCCTGCTGATCGAGCATGACATGAGCCTGGTGATGAACGTCTGCCAGCGCATCCAGGTGCTCGACTACGGACGCACCATCGCCGCCGGCACGCCGGAGGAGATCGCCAACAACCCGCAGGTCATCTCCGCATACCTGGGTTCCGACGACGATACCGACAGCGACGATGCCAAGCACGAAAGCGAGGAAGCCTGATGCTGGAAGTCAAGAACCTTTCCGTTTCGTACGGTGCCATCGAAGCCGTCAAGGACATCAGCTTCACCGTCAACGCCGGCGAGATCGTGTCCCTGATCGGCGCGAACGGCGCAGGCAAGACCACCACGCTGCACACCATCACCGGTCTGGTACCGGCGAAATCCGGTTCCGTGATGTACAACGGAGTGGATCTGCTGAAAACCCACAACAACAAGATCGTGACCCTCGGTATGGCGCACATTCCGGAAGGGCGCCACGTCTTCACACGCATGAGCGTCGAAGAGAACCTGGAGATGGGCGCGTTCAGCCTGAAGGACCAGTCGGACCTCAAGAAGGACCTCGACATGGTCTACGGCCTGTTCCCCCGTCTGAAGGAACGCCGTAACCAGAAGGCCGGCACGTTGTCCGGCGGCGAGCAGCAGATGCTGGCGATGGGCCGCGCGCTGATGAGCCATCCGAAGACGATCCTCATGGACGAGCCGTCCATGGGCCTGTCCCCGAAGCTCGTCAAGGAGATCTTCTCCATCATCCGCAAGCTGCACGAGCAGGGCATCACGATTCTGCTGGTCGAGCAGAACGCCAAGATGGCGCTGTCGATCGCCGACCGTGCATACGTGCTGGAAACCGGCCGTATCACGATGGAAGGCGACGCCAAGGAACTGCTCAATAACGAGCAGGTGCGCAAGGCGTATCTGGGCGCCTGATTCGTGCCGTATCCGCCTTGTCGGCTTGGACGCATCCAAACCGACAGGGCTTTTTCTATATCCGATGGAATATTCGCCGGTCGTGTTCCCTCCATTCGGGCGCGCCATCGAGCCATGCCTTACAATAGGTAAGTTGACTGGCTGAAAGGGAGGTGTCATGAGCGAGATTTGCACAGTAAACGACGAATCCCTTGCCCGGGCCGTTGAAATCATCCATGATGGCGGATTGGTGGTCATCCCCACTGACACGGTGTACGGCGTCGCCTGCGATCCGCGTAACATCGAGGCGATCCGCAAGGTGTTCGCAGCCAAACAACGACCGAAATACAAGTCGTTGCAGGTGTTGCTGCCGTCAATCGAAAGCATGGAGAAGCTGCATCTGACCTTGCCGGTGCCGCTCAACCGTCTGGCCGCCATGTTCATGCCGGGCGCTTTTTCGCCGATAGCGGAAGCGGAAGACGACTGTTCGCTTGCCACGTTGCGTCATGATCCGACAACCGGCAAAGCCACACAGGGCGTGCGCATCCCCAATTCCGCGGTCGCGCTGCGTATTCTGCGAGCCACCGGGCCGTTGGCCGCCACCAGCGCCAACCGTTCCGGCGAGGAAAGCGCACAAACGGTGCAGGAAGCCGCGGACGCGCTGGGAGATGCGGTGGATCTGTATTTGGACGGGGGAGCGACTCCGGGACATGTATCGTCCACGGTGGTTGCAGCCGACCCGCACGAGCGCGACGGCATCGCGATTCTTCGGGAGGGAGTGATTCGCGAGCTGGTCATCCGTAAGGCTTTAACACTGAATGGCGGTGCTTTGGGCGCATGAGAATCTACCTGTTCATTGCCGCGGTCGCAGGTGGCGTCACCTATCTGCTCACGCCGCTGATCCGGCACATCGCCATCGAAATCGGCGCAGTCGGCGAAGTGCGTGCACGCGACGTGCATACCGTGCCGACGCCACGCATGGGTGGACTGGGCATGCTTATCGGCTTCACCGTTGCCATGCTGTTCGCCTCTCGCATCCCTTTCATCGAAGGCCTGTTCGCCCAATCGCATCAGGCATGGGTGATTCTAGCCGGCGCCATCATGATCAGCCTACTGGGCATGGCCGACGATTTGTGGGACCTTGACTGGATGCTCAAACTCGCCGGTCAGCTGCTCATCTCCGTGTTTGTGGCCTGGGGCGGCCTGCAGATCATCTCGTTGCCTCTCGGCTCGCTCGTCACCGCGTCGCCGAGCCTGTCGATGGCCATCACCGCGTTCCTTATCGTCGCGTCCATCAACGCGGTCAACTTCGTGGACGGTCTTGACGGCCTCGCTTCGGGCATCGTCGCGATCGGCGGCATCGCCTTCGCCATCTATTCGTACATCATCGCAAGAAGCTCGCCGTCGTACGCATCCATGGCAACGCTGATCGACATCGCCATGGTCGGCACCTGCGTCGGTTTCATCCTGCATAACTGGCATCCCGCAAAACTGTTCATGGGCGACTCCGGTTCCATGCTGCTTGGCTACCTGATCACCTGCGCGTCGATCGTCATGACCGGCCGTCTCGACCCGGCATCCATCCACGCCAGCATCTACCTGCCGGTGTTCATGCCGATTCTGCTGCCGATGCTCGTGCTGTTCCTGCCGATTCTCGACATGTGCCTTGCCATCGTGCGGCGGTTGAGCAAAGGCCAGTCGCCGATGCATCCCGATCGCATGCACCTGCACCACCGCATGCTGCGCATCGGACACACCGTGCAGGGCGCGGTGCTGATTCTCTGGGGGTGGGCGTCGCTGATCGCATTCGGCTCGATCATGATTCTGTTCTTCAAAGCGCAGTATGTGCTGATTGGCTTCCTCATTGCGGCGGCGCTGCTGACGGTCGCCACGATGTACCCGTATCTGAAACACCGCATTCCCGAAATCCGTGAGGAAAACGCAATCTCCGGAACCGATGCGCAACATGCGTCGGTCGGACGCGCGCGCGGCGACAAAACGCGCGGTGGACGCTGATCGTCCGTCCGGCGCAATCGCAAGAAAAACTGATGAAACGCTTTGCCAAACGATATAAGCAGCTTTTATTACGATTGATAATTTCGGCTTTTCGCGCCGTGTCGCAGTAAGTCAGCCCACGTTCATATAGTGGGTCTATGGCTACAATTCCTGATATGAATGCAGATTCCACGTTCGCCCCACTCCCTCCGATTTTCGCCCAGCTTGGCCTCGCCTATGACGATGTGCTGCTGCTGCCGAACGAGACGGACGTCATTCCGTCCGAAGTGGACACCACCACCCATCTCACACGCAACATCACGATGAAGGTCCCGGCGATCTCCGCCGCGATGGACACCGTCACCGAATCCGACATGGCCATCGCCATGGCTCGCAACGGCGGCATCGGCGTGCTGCACCGCAACCTTTCCATCGACGACCAGGCCGCCCAGGTCGACATCGTCAAGCGTTCCGAATCCGGCATGATCAGCGATCCGCTCACCGTGAGCCCGGACGTGACCCTCGCCGACCTCGACAAGCTGTGCGGCCGTTTCCACATCTCCGGCCTGCCGGTCGTGGACAAGGACAGCAAGCTCGTCGGTATCATCACCAACCGTGACATGCGTTTCATCGCTTCCGAGGATTACGACCGTTTGAAGGTCTCCGAGGTCATGACCCGCGAGAACCTCATCACCGGTCCGTCCGACATCTCCAAGGAAGACGCGCACGACCTGCTGGCCAAGCACAAGGTCGAGAAGCTGCCTCTGGTCGATTCCGAAGGCCGCCTGACCGGTCTGATCACCGTCAAGGATTTCGTCAAGACCGAACAGTATCCGGACGCCACCAAGGATGAGCAGGGCCGTCTGCGCGTCGCCGCAGGCATCGGCTTCCTGGGCGACGCCTACAACCGTGCTTCCGCTCTGATGGAAGCCGGCGTGGACGTGCTCGTGGTCGACACCGCCAACGGTGAGGCCAAGCTGGCTCTCGACATGATTCGCCGCCTGAAGTCCGATTCCGCGTTCAATGGCGTGGACATCATCGGCGGCAACGTCGCCACCCGCCAGGGTGCGCAGGCCATGATTGACGCCGGCGTCGACGCCGTCAAGGTCGGCGTCGGCCCGGGCTCCATCTGCACCACCCGCGTGGTCGCCGGTGTCGGCGTCCCGCAGCTCACCGCCGTGTACGAGGCCGCCCAGGCCTGCCGCGCCGCTGGCGTGCCGTGCATCGCCGACGGTGGCATCCACTACTCCGGCGACATCGCC
>ERZ827490.4400-NODE-4400-length-11063-cov-3.556141_pt1 | contig 11063 bp, 8 predicted proteins | sample MGYA00519770_ERZ827490 | MGnify/ENA primary metagenome ERZ827490 (study PRJEB31778, sample SAMEA3449324) | human gut metagenome | biome: human gut; feature: human-associated habitat; material: faeces | place: United Kingdom | collected 2010/2012 ...
TTATGTGAACGACCTGCCCGTGCAACTGGCTGCGTTGCGTGCCATCGGCGAATGCTTGATCGACATCCATTCGCAGCATCAGACCCTTTTGCTCGGTGAAAGTCGGTTTCAGACCGCGTTGCTTGACAGCGTGGCGGCGCATGCGCAGTTATTGGAGCAATACGGCAGCGTTTACGACGAATTGAACCGTACGCAGCGGGAGCGGGACGAATTGCTGCGTCTTGCCGCCGAAAGCGGTAAAGACCGCGAATACATTGCTTACCAGTTGGAGGAGTTACAGGCTGCAAGGCTTGCGGAAGGCGAGCAGGAAGAATTGGAGAGCCTGCTGGATGAACTGAGCCATGCCGTCGAGATCAAGGACAACCTGTTGTATGCGGCACAGGTGCTTGATGGCGATGAGCAGGGCGTGTTGACCCGGCTCAAAGGAATCGAACAGGCGATAGGGCGCTTACAGGGAGTTTATCCCCAGGCCGGGCAATTTTACCAGCGCCTGCACAGTGCGGCGCTCGATCTGAAAGACATTGCTTCTGAAATTACCTCGGAGGGAGACCGCATTGAGGCCGATCCGCTTCGGCAGGAGCAGACCCGGGAGCGGCTCGACCTGATTTATTCGTTGCAGCAGAAACATAAGGTTGATTCGGTGGCAGCCCTGTTGGCTTTGCAGGCCGGATACGAGCAGCGCCTTTCGGGGCTAGACTCTTATGGCTCCCAGGTAGAGGAACTGACACTCCGGATTGAAACTATGTTGGCGCGTGCAGGGGAACTGGCGGCATCCATTACTGCCGGACGCCGTGCTGCCGGGCCGAAAGTGGAACAGCATGTGACGGGTTTGCTTGTCCAGTTGGGTATGCCGTCGGCACAGTTGCGTATCGAGGTCGCTCCGGTGGGCGAGTTGCGCGCCGATGGCGCCGACTTGATCCGGTTCCTGTTTACGGCTAACCGCAACACGTCGCTGCAACCGATCGAGAAGGTGGCTTCGGGCGGCGAAATGTCGCGCCTGATGCTTTCGCTCAAAGCCCTCGTGGCGGCGCATGCGCAGTTGCCGACCATTATTTTCGATGAAATCGATACCGGCGTGTCCGGAGCCATCGCGGACAAAATGGGCGAAATCATTACGAACCTGTCCGAGAGCCTGCAGGTGGTCAATATCACGCACCTGCCTCAGGTGGCCTCGAAAGGCGACCATCATTTCCTCGTGTATAAAGAAGAGGTTCCCGAAGGGACGCTGACCCGCATCCGCAAGCTTTCCACGGAGGCACGGGTGGCGGAGATTGCCAAAATGCTGAGCGGTTCGGCCGTGACGGCTGCGGCTACGGAACAGGCCCGGTTACTGCTCGGGCTGGAAAAATTGTAAGCAGGAGCGAAATAATCGGTCAAATTTCGCTTTTTGCCGTCGGATCGTTTTTTCTTTTCTTTTCGGCGTATTTGTTTGTTATTTAGTTTTTTACAACTATTTTTATTGTTTTTGGTGTCGTATATCTCCCCACGGCGCACGTTTCTGTTTTTGCATTCCGCATACATTTGCATATCAAGCCAAATTGGTAAAACAGCAACGAAAAGCTTATGAGCGAGAGATTATTTGTATTCGATACGACGCTGCGCGACGGAGAACAGGTTCCCGGCTGCCAGCTCAATACGATCGAGAAGATCGAGGTGGCACGCGCGCTGGAAGCGCTGGGGGTCGATGTGATCGAGGCCGGTTTCCCGGTCTCCAGTCCCGGTGATTTCAATTCCGTCCGTGAAATTTCCAAGGCGGTTTCCGCCCCGACGATTTGTGCGCTGACCCGTGCTGTCGAGCGCGATATTGACGTTGCGGCCGACGCGTTGGCGCTGGCCAAACACAAACGGATCCATACCGGTATCGGGGTTTCGCCCGAGCATATCTATTCCAAACTCAAATCGACTCCCGATGCGATCGTCGAACGTGCTGTGGCGGCGGTCAAATATGCAAAAAAATACGTCGAGGATGTCGAATTCTATGCCGAAGACGCCGGGCGCGCCGACGAGGCTTTTCTGGCGCGTGTGGTGGAGGCCGTCATCAAAGCGGGTGCTACGGTGGTGAATATTCCCGATACGACGGGGTATTGCCTGCCGGAACAATACGGTGCGAAGATCAAGTATCTGATGGAGCATGTGGACGGTGTGCACAAGGCGATCCTGTCGACCCACTGCCACAACGACCTGGGCATGGCGACGGCCAATACTCTGTCCGGTGTGATCAACGGTGCCCGCCAGGTCGAAGTAACGATCAACGGTATCGGCGAACGTGCCGGCAATACCTCTCTCGAAGAGGTCGTGATGGCCCTGCGTTGCCACAAACATCTCGGTATTGACACCGGTATCAATTCGAAAGGACTCACCTCGGTCAGCCGTCTGGTGTCGAGCCTGATGAATATGCCGGTGCAGGCCAACAAAGCGATCGTTGGCCGCAATGCGTTTGCGCATTCGTCGGGCATTCACCAGGACGGAGTGCTCAAGGATCGGGGCAACTATGAAATTATCGACCCGAAAGACGTGGGGCTCGACGAATCGGTCATTGCGCTGACTGCCCGCAGCGGCCGCGCCGCGCTGCATCACCGGCTCGACCTGCTCGGGATCAAACTGGAGCAGCACGAGCTTGACGAAGTGTATGAAAAATTCCTCGTACTGGCCGATAAGAAAAAGGATGTTCGCGATGACGATTTGCTCTATCTAGTGGGCGATACGACCGGAGAGAAAGTGCAGAAACATTTGAAATTGAAATATCTTCAGATTCTTTCGGGAACGCTCGTGCCGACGGCTACCGTCATCGTCGAAATCGGAGGGATGGAGCGAACGGCTACCAGTACCGGTAACGGTCCGATCGATGCTGCCGTCCGGGCGATCAAATCGCTTATCCAGGAAAAAGTGTTGATCACGGAGTTTCTGATTCAGGCGATGAACCGCGGCAGCGACGATGTGGGGCGCGTGCACATGCGCGTTTGCAACGGAGAGAATTGCATGCACGGTTTTTCGGCCCACACCGATACGGTGCGTGCATCGGTCGAGGCTTTCGTCGATGCGCTGAACCTGTTGGGAGTCACCGGAAAAAAAGAAGAGTAGTAACAAGTGAAATAACAATGTTTTATGGGAAAGACTTTATTTGACAAAGTGTGGGACGCGCACGTCGTCCGTGAACTGGACGGAGGCCGGAGCGTACTCTATATCGACCGCCACTACATCCATGAGGTGACCTCTCCGGTGGCTTTCCTCGGCCTGAAAAACAGGGGGCTCAAGGTGGCTCGTCCTGCTCAAACCACGGGTACGCCGGACCACAACGTGCCGACCGTCGACCAACACCTGCCGGTAGCAGAGGAGCAGAGCCGCAACCAGCTCGATTCATTCCGCCGCAATTGCGAAGAGAACGGTATCGAATATTTCCCGTTAGGCAATCCCGGGCACGGTATTGTACATATTATCGGCCCGGAGCAGGGATTTACCCAGCCGGGCATGACGATCGTCTGCGGTGACAGCCATACCTCTACGCACGGCGCCTTCGGTGCCGTGGCTTTCGGTATCGGGACCTCTGAGGTTGAAATGGTGTTCGCTTCGCAGTGCATTTTGCAGCCGAAACCCAAGACGATGCGCATTACCGTAAACGGCAAGCGCAAGGTGGGCGTGACGGCGAAGGACATTATCCTTTATGTCATTTCTAAAATTTCCGCATCGGGCGGTACCGGGCATTTTATCGAATTTGCCGGGGAGGCGATCCGGGACCTGTCGATGGAGGAACGCATGACGGTCTGCAACATGAGTATCGAGTGCGGCGCCCGCGGCGGCATGATCGCTCCGGACCAGACTACTTTCGATTATGTGAAGGGACGCAAGCACGCTCCTCAGGGGACGGACTTCGATAAAGCCGTCGGGCGGTGGAAACAGCTCTATTCCGATCCCGACGCCCGTTTCGATACCGAATATACGTTCGATGCGGCCGATATCGAACCGATGATCACCTTCGGTACCAATCCCGGTATGGGGGTGGCTGTGACGGCTGAAGTGCCTTCGGATACGGGTCTCAGCGGCAGTGACAGGGTCAGCTTCGGCAAGGCTTTGGATTACATGGGTTTCCGTAGTGGCGAACCGATGCTCGGCAAGAAAATCGACTACGTGTTCCTCGGTAGCTGTACGAACGGCCGTATCGAAGATTTCCGCCAGTTCGCAGCGGCGGTCAAGGGACGCAAGAAAGCCCCGCATGTGACCGCCTGGCTCGTCCCGGGGTCGAAACAGGTCGAGGCGCAGGCTAAGGCTGAAGGTCTCGACAAAATTCTGGCGGATGCCGGTTTCGTACTGCGCCAGCCGGGATGTTCGGCCTGCCTGGCGATGAATGCCGACAAGATTCCCGCAGGTAAGTACAGCGTTTCGACCTCCAACCGCAATTTCGAGGGGCGCCAGGGGCCCGGTGCCCGTACGATGCTGGCCGGTCCGCTGGTAGCGGCTGCGGCGGCTGTGACGGGTTGTATCGCCGATCCGCGTGAAGTGTTTGGTCTGTAAACGAAGTTTCAACAGAAAACGAAAAAGAGTAAAGTTATGTCTATACCGAAATTCACCAAGCTGGTCACTACGGCTGTACCGCTGCCGATCGAAAACGTCGATACCGACCAGATTATTCCGGCCCGTTTCCTCAAAGCAGTTGAACGCAAAGGGTTTGGCGACAACCTGTTCCGCGATTGGCGTTATGATAAGGCGGGGAAGCCCGTAGCCGGTTTTCCGCTGAACGATTCCCGTTTCGGCGGCGATATCCTCGTAGCGGCCAAAAACTTCGGCTGCGGTTCCTCGCGCGAGCATGCCGCATGGGCCATTTTCGACTATGGTTTCAAGGTGGTCGTGTCGAGTTTCTTTGCCGATATTTTCCGGAATAATGCACTAAATAACGGGTTATTGCCCATCCGGGTCGACGAGGCGTTCCTCACGGCTGTCTTTGCGGCGATCGAGGCCGATCCGGCTGCGAAGTTCGAGGTCGATCTCGACAAACAGACCTTTACGATTTGCGCGACGGGGGAGACTGCGGCTTTCGAAATTGACGGCTATAAAAAGGAGTGCCTGCTCAACGGTTACGACGATGTCGATTATCTGCTGAGCATCCGCCCCGAGATTGACCGGTTCGAGGCGGAGAAAAACTGACTGTCCGGCTTTTCTCCGGACTGTGCTGCACAGAAGAGCAGGGCGGTCGGGAGCGTTGTTTTTTGCACCACTTAATTTTGTTGCCTGCCTATGATCGAGATAATGGATACCACTCTGCGGGACGGCGAACAGACCTCCGGGGTTTCGTTCACCGTCCGTGAGAAGTTGAGCATCGCCAAACTGTTGCTCGACGAATTGCATGTAGACCGGATCGAGATCGCGTCGGCCCGGGTCTCCGAGGGAGAGGCCGAAAGTACCCGCCTGATTGCCGCATGGGCCCGGGAGCAGGGGTTTATCGACCGGATCGAAGTGCTGGGATTCGTCGACGGGGGAGTGTCGCTCGATTGGATCGCATCGTCCGGGTGCCGGGTGGTGAACCTGCTCGCCAAAGGATCGCTCAAGCATTGTACTTACCAGTTACGCAAGACTCCGCAGCAGCATGTGGAGGATATCCGCACGACGATTGCGCAGGCTACGGGGATGGGCATTGCGGTGAACCTTTATCTGGAAGATTGGTCCAACGGTATGATCCATTCGCCGCAATACGTGTTCGATATGATGGATGCCCTGAGCTGTGGACCGATCCGACGTTTCATGATTCCCGATACGCTGGGGATCCTCAATCCCGACAATACGTATGCTTTTTGCTGCGAGATGATCCGGCGTTATCCGGATGTCCGGTTCGATTTCCATGCGCACAACGATTATGACCTGGCGGTCGCCAATGTGATGGCGGCGGTAAAAGCGGGAGTACACGGCATTCATACGACCATCAACGGTCTCGGCGAGCGGGCGGGCAATGCGCCGCTGTCGAGCGTGATTGCCGTACTGAACGACCAAATCAAGACGCCGAACGGGGTGGTCGAACGGCGGATCAACCATGTCAGCCGCGTGGTCGAGACCTACACCGGAGTGCACATTCCGGCCAACAAGCCTGTCGTGGGCGAGAATGTTTTTACGCAGTGCGCCGGGATTCATGCCGACGGCGACAACAAGGACAATCTCTATTACAACGACCTGTTGCCGGAGCGTTTCGGGCGGGTGCGCGAGTATGCGCTCGGTAAGATGTCGGGCAAGGCCAATATCCGCAAAAACCTCGACGCATTGGGCATCGACCTGGATGAAGAGTCGATGCGCAAGGTAACCGAACGGATTATCGAATTGGGTGATAAGAAACAGACGGTTACCTCGGATGACCTGCCTTATATTATCGCCGATATCCTGCGGCAGGATGTGCAGGAAACCCGAGTACATATCCTCAATTACAACCTTTCGCTCGGTCAGGGACTCCATCCGGTGGCGACGCTTAAAATCCGCATCAACGATGCCGATTACGAAGAGACAGCTTCGGGAGATGGCCAGTACGATGCCTTTATGAAGGCATTGCGCAAAATTTACAAAGGACAGTTGGGGCGCGACTTCCCGATGCTGACCAACTATTCCGTGACGATTCCGCCCGGCGGCCGTACCGATGCATTCGTGCAGACCTTCATTAGCTGGGAATACCGCGGGCAGAGTTTTAAAACCCGCGGATTGGATGCAGACCAGACGGAGGCCGCGATCAAGGCGACCCTCAAGATGCTCAATAAGATCGAAAACATGCAGTAGCGCGATGGCCCGTTGGTGAGATTAGGACTGGGTTGCGGTTATATGACACGCGGAGCGCTTAGTATCCCAGTACCCGCATCATCGAACGGTAGCTTTGCTCTTTGGCGAACAGGCGCGTGTAGTATTCGTTGTCGTCCTTGTCGCGGTCGATGATGATGTGTTTCGGTGCGGGGATCAGGCAGTGCTGGATACCTCCGTAGCCGCCCAGCGATTCCTGGTAGGCGCCCGTGTGGAAGAAACCGATGTATTGGGTTTCATCGACCAATTTGGGCAGGAAGATCGCATTCGAGTGGGATTCGCCGTTGTAGAAATCTTCGCTGTCGCAGGTGAGCCCCCCGAGGAATACGCGTTGGTACTCCAAATCCCAATGGTTGATGGCCAGCAGGATGTAGCGCTGTTTAATGCCCCAGATGTCGGGCAGCGTGGTCATGAAAGAACTGTCGATCATGTACCACCGCTCGCGGTCGTTCTGCTGCTTCTGGTTGATGATCGAGAAGAGCGTGGCGCCGCTTTCGCCTACGGTAACCGAATTCGGTAAAAATGTTCGGTTCGGGGATTCCGGATTGTTCGCAGAAGTGCTTGATCTGGGATACGATCTCTTCGGCCATATACTCGTAATCGTAATCGAACGCGAGCGAGTTTTTGATCGGAAAGCCGCCGCCGATATTCAACGAATCGAGTTCGGGGCAGATCTTCTTCAATTCGTAATAGATACCGAGGCACTTGTTCAACTCGTTCCAGTAATAGGCCGTATCTTTGATGCCGGTATTGATGAAAAAGTGCAGCATCTTCAGCTTGAACTTCTTGTTCGTTTTGATCCGGGTTTGGTAGAACTCGATGATGTCGTTGTAGCGGATGCCGAGCCGCGAGGTGTAGAAATCGAATTTCGGCTCCTCTTCGGATGCGATGCGGATACCGATCTGGCATGGTTTGTTGATTGCGTCGTCGAGCAGGTTCAGTTCGCGTTTGTTGTCGAGAATCGGAATGGTGTTCTCGAAGCCGTTGTTGACCAGCGACGCTATATTTTCGACATATTGCGGCCGTTTGAACCCGTTGCAGACGATGTAGATATTTTTGTCGATAATCCCGCCGTCGTACAATGCGTTGATGATGTGGATGTCGTAAGCCGAAGAGGTCTCGAGGTGGATATCGTTCTTGAGCGCCTCTTCCAGTACGAATGAGAAATGCGAACTTTTCGTGCAGTAGCAATAGTTATAAGAACCCTGGTAGTCGACCTTCGCCATTGCTACGTTGAACAGTCGCTTGGCCCGTTGGATCTGTGAGGTGATTTTCGGCAAATAGGTAACTTTGAGCGGCGTGCCGTACTGTTTGATGATATCCATCAGCGGAATATCATGGAAGTTGAGTTCGTTATCCTGTACGGAGAATTCGTCCTGCGGAAACTCGAACGTTTGCTCGATAAGGTCGATGTACTTGTTCTTCATCTTTAGTCGATGTCGGTATTGTTTACAATCCGTCTTTGCTACTTGTCCTGAAAAATGTCAAAGTAGCTAAGTTACTTTGTCTGGACTTTTGCCCTGCAAAGGAGGTAAAAGTTTTTTGGAAAAACAACGTTTGGAGGCGATATGTTCGTATTTCGGGTCGTTTTTCTCGTTTCGTTGCCGTCCGGAATTCGATTCCGGGTTTCTCACAGCTCCCGGTTTTATGTTGAAATGGGGCGTAGAGCGAAGATTGCCGGGGTACTTCCGTGCTTTGGCAGTTCTTTTGCAGAAATTTACACAAGTTAAGTATTGGCGGGATTTGCGGAGAAGATTTTCGGATGCTGAGTTTTTCGCGCGCGCGTTTGTATCTGTAGGGAAAAAAGAGTACTTTTGACACACCTGATATCGTTTTGCGGGGCGTTCAAGTATCGCCGGAACGCAGAGGTCGGTTTTTTCCGAAATATGTTGCATTTTATAGATACTATACCAGCAAAATTATGGTTAATAGAATCATTGCCGATTACCTGAAGGCCGGGAAGCGGCTGGTAATCCCACAGTTCGGGGCATTCATTCACAAGGACACCGATGGCGGGGTCGTTTTTGTCCCTTTTCTCAAAAAAGATGACGGTGTACTGGCCACGCAGCTCAGCACTACCTACGGCCTGAGTAGCGAGGAGGCTTACGGGGTGATCACCGAATATATCGCACAGGTCCAGCGCAGCGTCACCGACCGCGGCAGTTTTGTCGTCGAAGGGGTGGGGCGGCTGCGGATCGACTCGAACGGCGTATGCTATTTGGAAGCTGATAACCGTGCCGGAGATACTCAGCCACAAAATGCCTCCATGCCGAAACCGGTTGTCCAGACGCCTGCTCAGCCCTCCGCCCGGCAGTCGGCACCGGTACCCGGTGCTACTGCACAAAGCCCTGCGGTGCAAAATGCCTCAGCCCAACCTGCGCGAACCCAACCGGTTCCAGCCCAATGTCCGCCGCCGGTACAGCAGCGTCCTGCCTCACCGGGCCCTCAGCAGTCCCCGCAGTTTCAACAGCCCCAGCCCCAACAACCCCGTCAGGCTATGCCCGGGCAGCGTCCTGTTCAGCCTTCGGGCAATATCCCGCCCCGTCCGGCCGTTTACCAGCAGCCCGTTCAGCAGGGAGGGCGTCCGCAACCGGGATGTCCGCAGTCTCAGGGCCAGCCGGTGCAACCTCAGCAACCGGTACAGTCCCCTGTGCCGCATCCGGGGCAACAAACCTACGGCGGAGCTCCGCAGTATGCCCCGCAAGGCGCCGGGAGGCCTGTGTCTCCGCATCCGGTAGGGGCTGGAATGCCGGTTCAGCAAAAAGGAACCGATAAGTTCCTGGTGGTAGCGATCCTTGCGGCGGTTATTGCGCTGGGAGCGATCATTTACGGAGTGATCACCTCGTCGGCAGGTACGCCGAAGATAGATCCGATGGAACTGCCTTCCCACCAGCGTCCGGCGGTCCTCGATTCGATCCAGAAGCAGGACTCGATCCGGGCCGCCGAGGAAGCTGCGAAAGCTGCGAAAACGGCACCCAAACCTAAACGGTAAGTTCCGGAGGCATGTCGATGGATTTAACAACACTCAAGCAACGTTTCGGCATTATCGGCAACAACGAAGCGCTTAACGAGGCTCTCGAAGTGGCGATGCGCGTGGCACCGACCGACCTTTCAGTGCTGATTACCGGCGAAAGCGGTGTCGGGAAAGAGGTTTTTCCGCAGATTATCCATGCCAACAGTTCCCGGAAACACGGCAATTACATTGCAGTGAATTGCGGCGCTATCCCTGAAGGTACGATCGATTCCGAATTGTTCGGGCATGAAAAGGGCGCTTTTACCGGCGCTTCGGAGAGCCGCAAAGGGTATTTCGAGGAGGCCAACGGAGGAACTATTTTCCTCGACGAAGTGGCCGAACTGCCGCATACGACGCAAGTGCGCTTGCTGCGTGTCCTGCAGGCGGGTGAATATATCCGCGTCGGCTCGTCGAAGGTACAGAAGACCAATGTCAGGGTCGTAGCCGCGACGAATGTCGACCTGCGCGAGGCCGTCCGGCAGGGGCGTTTTCGCGAAGACCTATATTACCGGCTCAATACGGTTCCCATTTCGGTCCCGCCGTTGCGGGACCGTAAGGGTGATATCTACCTGTTGTTCCGTAAATTTGCGGCAGATGTCGCGTTGTTGTACCGCATGCCTGCTATTTCGCTTGATGAGGGTGCGCGAGGTATGCTCGAAACCTATCCGTGGCCGGGGAATATCCGGCAGTTGAAGAATGTGGCCGAGCAGATCTCCGCAGTCGAGGAATCGCGCTCCATTACCGCCGATATCCTGAGAAAATACCTTCCCGATTATGCTCCGGCTTCCGTTCCGGTAGTCCGGGGGCAGGCACAGGGAGAACTCAATGAAGAGCGCGAGTTGCTTTACAAAGTGTTGTTCGACCTGCGCAGCGATATGAGCGACCTGAAAAGAATGGTTTCAGAATTGATCGCCGAGCGTAATTATGAACGCAAAAGCGATATTACAGCCTTGCTCCCGCGCAACCTGCCTGCTCCGATTCCCGCTCCGGCGGTGCATCCGGCCCCCGTCGCCTACGACGAATATGCCGATACGGAAGAGGTGATGGACGAATCTGCCCCGCACGAAGGCATGACTAAAGAACAGATGTTGCGGGAATCGATTATCAAGGCGCTTCGCCGCCATGGCGGCAAACGGCGCGAAGCGGCCAAAGACCTGTTTATTTCCGAGCGAACGCTTTACCGTAAAATCAAAGAGTTGGGAATCGATGAATATTAAATCGAGGTATTTCAAATCCAAAATCGCCGTTATGGTTGCGGCACTGGCCTGCCCGCTGCTGTTCGGGG
>ERZ827490.4406-NODE-4406-length-11051-cov-11.716170_pt1 | contig 11051 bp, 9 predicted proteins | sample MGYA00519770_ERZ827490 | MGnify/ENA primary metagenome ERZ827490 (study PRJEB31778, sample SAMEA3449324) | human gut metagenome | biome: human gut; feature: human-associated habitat; material: faeces | place: United Kingdom | collected 2010/2012 ...
GGTGAAGGCCAGCACCGAATATCCGCCGCCGATCGAGAGCGACAGGCGCAGGTTGGCCAGCAGCGAGACGATCAGCACCGAGATCGACTGGTAGCTCAAAATGAAGAGCAGCGTGCCGGCGAGAATCACCGCAAGACTGCCGTTCAGCGGCGTTCCCACGATTTTGAAGTTGATCACCAGCATCACCAGCGAGATCAGGAACATCACCGCCGTGATGGGCAGCACCTTGCCCGCGAGCGCCGCCGCGACCGAACCGTTTCCCGTGCCGAGCCATTCGCGGGCCGTGGCGTGCTTGAGTTCGGTGCCGATGGCGAAAACGGTCACCATCACCACGAAGATCATCAGCATCATGGGCATGAAACTCGGCGAGAGGTAGTATCCGTAATTGATGTGCGGATTGAAGAGCACGTGCTTGTCGAAACGCACGGGCATCAGCTGCGCCATGGCCTGCCGCTGCGTAAGCCCCTGCTTCATAAGCACCTGGAGCTGAATGCCGGCCGTGAAGGTCGTCACGGCGGTCTGGATGTCCTTCGACAGCAGTCCGTTGACCGTGATGTTCGTTCCCGAGACGTAGTTTTCGAGGCGGTCTGGCTGTTGCTCAAAATGTTCTTCTCGAAGAAGGCCGGAATCTGCACGATGGCCATGATCCGCCCTTCGCGCATCAGCCGCTCGCCCTCGTCCATGCCCTGAATGCCGTAGGCCACCATCGCCGTCGGAGTGTCGTCGATCATCTGCACGGCCTTGCGCGAAAGCGTCGTGTTGTCCTGGTCCAGGACGGCGATCGGGATGTTGCGGATTGCACCCTGGTTGAACAGCAGGGCGAAAAACGCGAACGACACCACGGGCAGGACGATCATCAGCACGAAATACATCGGCTGACGGGTTATCCGGCCCGTCTCGCGGCGCATCACGGCGCAGGTGTTGTGCAGGAATCCGGGCATCGCTTACTTTCCGATTTGGTCCCAGTCGACGAGCACGCTCATGCCCGGGCGCATGTTCGCGGCCTCGGTGACGGCCTTGGCCTTGATGGCGAAGGTGCGGATGTCGAACCCGCCCTGCGTGCGGGTCGCCGACCACGTTGCGAAATCGGCCTGCGGGGAGATGTAGGTCACCTCGAACTCCACGTCGCTGTCCAGCGCCGGGACATAGCCGTTCATGCGGGTCCCGATCCGAAGGCCCGGAAGCAGCGTCTCCTTCACGTTGAAGGTCACCCACAGGTCGCTCATGTCGAGGATGGCCACCACCGGATAGCCGCTGCCGACCAGTTCGCCCTCCTCGGCGATGATCGTCGAGATCTCGCCCGTGACGGGCGAATAGACCATCGCGTCGCTGATGTACGACTCCACCTCGCTGACAGCCCCTTCGGCCTGGCGGACGCGGGCCGCGGCGGCCTCCTTGTCCTCCTTGCGGGCGCCGTCCGTCGCCATGTCATACTGCGCCTTGGCGGCCAGCGCCGTGGCCTCCATGGCCTTGTAGTTGGCCGTGGCCTCGTCGAGCTTCTGCGCCGGAACCACTCCGTCGTTGTAGAGGTTCTGCACGCGCTCGTAGGTCTTGCGGGCCAGTTCCAGCCCGGCCTGCGCCTTCTGCCACATGTTCATCGCGGCCTCGATCTGCTGCACGCGGGCGCCGGCCAGCGCCATGGCGTCCAGCGCGGCGGCGGCGCTCTTCACGGCCTCGGCCTGCCGGAGCTTGGCCTCCAGTTCGGGCGTCGAGAGCGTGTAGAGGAGCTGTCCCTTCTCCACGCGGTCGCCCTGGGCCACTTTCATGTCGTCGATGCGGCCCGGAACCTTCGACGAGGCTTTGTAGGTGGTGCACTCCACCGTGCCCTGAATCAGCGTCGGGGTCCGTTTGGTGAGGTACCAGCTGATCAGTACGACCGAGAGGACGATGACCGCTGCGGCCGCCAGAATTCCGATTACGTTGCTTCGTTTCATATCGTTTGTTTGTTATCTATTTCGTATTGTTTGCGGGGGCCGACGGGCCGTAACGTGAAGCCCGCCCTTTCCCGATCTAATTTCCGCTTCTTGAGCCGTCGAAGAGAACCGCCTGCGCGTCGTTGCGGCGCGCGTAGGACGGATATTCGTCGCTGATGCCCGCGGCCTCGAGCAGCCGGGCCAGCAGCAGGTCGTAGTTGTAGGCCGCCTGCAGCCGCTCGGTGCGCACTCCCGCGAGGTTCAGCTCGGCGTCGATCAGGTCCGACGAGGAACTCATCCCTTCGAGGAACGCGGCGTTCTTCATCCGGAGATACTCCTCGGCGAATTTCAGCGACGCGTCGATCGAGGTCATCTGGTTGTGGTAGTTCATCATCTGGTTGTAGAGTTTCTCCACCAGCACCGCGATGTCCTTCCCGGCCTTGTTCTGCAACTCGCCCACGCGGCGCACGGTCTGCTTGGCGGCCGAGTACTTGTATTCGCGGTTGAGACCGTCGAAAATCTTGATGTTGACCCCCACGCCCACGGCCCAGCGCGGCACGAGTCCCGCCACCTGGTAGTTGTAGAACGAACCGCCGCCGATGGCCGCCACCTGCGGCAGGAAATCGGCACGCTGGGCGCGCACGCCCTCCTGGGCCAGTTCGCGCTTGAGCGACACCTGGCTGAGCAGCGGGTTGCGCGCCTGCGCGAGGTCCTGATAATAGGCCAGATCCTCGACCTTCGCGAGCAGGAACATCGCCGTCACCGGACGCCAGTCGCTCTCGCGTCCCAGGGTGTTCGACAGCGCGCTGGCGATGGTCTCGGCCTGCAATTTGGCGTTTGCCAGCTCCCGTTCGGCCTCGGCCATCTTGAACTCCACGTAGAGGCGTTCGGTCTGGGCGATCATGCCGTTGCGTTCGAGCGCCCGGGCGTCTTCGAGATGCCTGCGCACGCCGTCCACCACCTGCTGACGCACGGCGACGACCTGCGTGGCGAGGGCCAGTCCGAAATAACGCTCCACGAGTTCCGAGATCAGCGCGTTGCGGGTCTGGTCGCCCTGCGCGACGGCCGTCTTCTCGTTGATCCGCGCGGCGCGGTTCGCGGCGTTGATCTTGCCGCCCATCCAGATCGGGACGGTCACCTCGCCTCCCACGAATCCGAGGCTCTGATCCTGCACCTTGAGGAACCAGTCGGCATCCATCATCGGGTTCAGAAGCCCCTGGAGCGTCGGAATCTTGTCGGCGGGGATCAGCCCGTTCTGCACGAGCGCCGTCAGTCCGCCCGCCACGCCCTCTTTGACCGGGCCTTTCAGGTCGTTGAAGTCGAATCCGATGTCCTTGGCCATGTAGGCGTATGCGCCCGTGACGTTGATTTGGGGCATGCGGAGACCGATGGCCGCGCGGCGCTGCTGCTGTGCGGCGCGCTCCTCGTAGGCCGCGGCTTTCAGCGCAGGGTTCTCCGTGAGGGTGACGGCGATCGCCTCGTCGAGCGAGAGCATCCGCCCGGCCTCCTGCGCGGACGCCGCCGCCGGGATCGTCGCCGCCGCCATGAAGGCGATCTTGACAGCTATTTTCATAGTATTCATGCGTTTATTCGACAAAGATGGATTTTCTTGCAATATCTTCTTCAGCCTGGAGGGCGTTTAGGACATTTTTAGGCCCTTATGGACACAAATCACGCCCGTTTCACCTTCCGAGGTGGGCGTTGGCCCGGCGCACGCCTTCGGCCAGTTCGGGATAAACCCGCACGTCGACCCCCGCTTCGCGCAGCGTCTGCGCCCCGCGGCAGCGGACGAACCGGTCGGGTTCGTACAGCGCAAAGACCACGCGTGCGAATCCGTGGCGCAGGATCAGCTGCGTGCAGCTCTCCGGCTCGCTCTTCCGCTGCGAGCACGGCTCCATCGAGGAGTAGATCGCCGCCCCGCGCAATTCGGCGCCCGCGTCGAGCGCCTTGCGGATCGCCTCCTGCTCGGCATGGTGCGTGGGCGAAGTCTCGTGGGTGTAGCCCGTGAAGCTCCTCCCGTCGGGAAGCGCCACCACGGCCCCGACGCAATAGGAGGTCCGGCTGGGCACGCACCGCAGTCCTTCGGCCACGGCCTGCGTCAGGTAGCGGAGGTCTTCGTCCCGGGTGTCGGGACGAAGCGTGCAGGTCGCAACCTCCATGCCGCCCAGATTCTCCCGCCGGCATGCGGCCCCCTCCGGGACCTCGAACCGGAACTGCGCGCCGCCCCGCTCCGGTCCCAGCGTCAGCTGCGGATTGACCGCCCGGCGCACCGTGTCGGCCATCCCTTCGGCGAGGAACATGCGCAGGACGGAGGCTCCCCCCTCGACCAGCAGACGCTCCACGCCGCGCTTTTCGAGTTCGGTGACGATCGCTGAAGCCGTAATTGAACTGTCGCTTGAAATAACCTCTGCAACGCCTTTCAATTCCGGAAGTTCCTTTTCTGAAAACACGTAGCGATCTGCGTCGCCCTCCGTGAAGAAGCGCATCGACGGCGAGAGCCGTCCCGAGTGTGTGAGGGTGACTTTCGTCAGGTCGGGCCGCATGCCCCGGGCACGGCGCAGTTCCCGCGCCGCGGCATCGCGCAGGAGCAGGGCGGGATCGTCGCGCCGCAGCGTTTCGGCTCCCGCGAGGATCGCGTCGTGCGAGGCCCGAAGGCGCAGGACCGCCTCCCAGTCTTCGGGCGTCGAGATCATCAGCCGCCGGGGGCTGTTGTCGTCCAGGTAGCCGTCGGCCGTCGTGGCGAAAGATAGTGTTATCTGCATCGTTTCAAGGTAAACAGGGTGACTTCGGGCCATGCGCCCAGCCGCATGGGATATGCAACATATCCCGTGCCGTCGTTGACATAAAGTGTGTGGCGGCCCGTGTCGTAGCGTCCGCTCCAGTGTTTGTAGATCCATTTCGCGGGCGACCATCCGCGACCCCAGGGCCTGATTTTCAGCTGCATCGAATGCACGTGCCCCGAGAGCGTCAGATCGCCGTAGCCGGCCTCGACGATCTGTTCCCAGAGCTGCGGGATATGTACGAGGGCGATGTTGTAGAGCGAATCCGGAACTCCGGCGTAAGCCTTGGGAATGGCCGTTCCCGGCAGGTCGCGGTCGTGGCGGCGTTCGCGCAGCGCGGGGTCGAACGACAACCCCGTGAGCGAGATGCTGTCCGCGCCGCGCCGCAGGTAGACGGTCGTGTCCTCCAGGACGGTCCACCCCATCGCCCGCTGGCGCGCGACCACTTCGCGGGCCTCCCCGGCCGCCGGGAAACGCAGCGAATCCTTGATGTAGGTTCCCACGTCGTGGTTGCCCGTGACCGACCAGACCGGGCCTGCGATCCGCCGCAGGAGCGCCGTGGTGCGTTCGTCCAGCTCTCCGGCGCGGATGTTCACCAGATCGCCCGTGAAGAACACCGCCTCGGGGCGCTGCGCGTTCACGCTGTCGGCCAGTCGCGTCAGTTCGCGTTCGGGACGGACGAGGGTCCCGACGTGCATGTCGGTGATCTGCACGAACCGGAAGCCGTCGAAGGCCTCGGGAATGCGGTCGGAGCAGATCTCCACCCGGTTGACGCGGATGGAGGTGCGTCCCCGGGTCGTGCCCCAGAGGGCGAACAGCACGAACGCGCAGGCCGCGACGTAGCCCGTGCGGCGCAGGTTCACGAAGTTGAACGCATAGAACGCCAGACGCGGCGGAACGGTGACGATCCACGCCCAGAACAGCCACATATAGAGGTACATCAGCTCCGGACCGTTGTCGCGGCTCAAGGCGCCTATGAGCGACGAGAGAATCGGCAGGGCGTCGGTCGCGGCGACCCACGCCACGAGTGCGCGGCGCACGGGCTGCTTCCGGCGGCGGCGACGGCGGAAATGGATGAAATCGGCGGCGATGGCCGTCAGGGAGAGTATCGACGTCAGAAAAAAGAGCATATACCTTTTATTTATATTCGGCAAAGATACGAAAAATTGCTTTTCCCGCGGTTTTCTTTGGCATACAACTTGCTGATTTGTCCGATGAGTTACAACTCTTTGAGAACGAGCAAGAACATTAATAAAACCAAATTCATTCGGCTTATGAAAACATTTCGACTTTTAATCGTGGCTCTGCTGCTTGCAGGTTCCGCGTCGGCGCAACGTTACGAACGCAAGGCCATGCGCGGCGAATATTCGCCTACGGTCTACCTGATCTCGGTGCAGGAGGTGGACACCATCTACAACTACGGGCCTTATGCGATGCAGCAGGCGGCGGTGCTCAACCGCATGGCCATGGACAACGCCACGCAGGACTACATCGAGACCCACCGTCCGGGCTTCCAGCAGGTCGAGAAACCGCAGTTCGTCTTCGCCACGAAGAACAACCGTTTCTCCTTCTCGCTGGGCGGTTTCGTCAGCCTCCGCGCCGGGTATGACTTCGACGGCATCGTCGACAACATCGACTTCGTGACCTACGACATTCCCGTTCACGGCAATTACGATACCAGGCAGAAGCTGATGATGGACGCTTCGACCTCGCGTCTGTTTATGAAGGCCATCACCAACACCCGTGCGCTGGGCCGCGTGGTCGTGTTCATGGACGCCGACTTCCGCGGAGGCGCCGAGGGCAGCTACACGCCCCGCCTGCGTTCGGCCTACGTGTCGTTCCTGGGCTTTACGCTGGGTCGCGACGTGACGACCTTCTGCGACCTTTCGGCAGCCCCGACGACCATCGACTTCCAGGGTCCCAACGCCTATAACTTCAACTTCGCCACGATGATCCGCTACGAATACGCCTTCGCCGACAACCACCTCAAGTTCGGCGTTGCGGCCGAGATGCCCTCGGTCAGCGGCACCTACAACGACAATTTCGCGACGCTGAAACAGCGCGTTCCCGATTTCCCGGCCTACTTCCAGTATGCCTGGGGCGCCAACCGCGACAGTCACATCCGGGCTTCGGGCGTCGTGCGCAACATGTACCTCCACAACCTCCGCACGGGCAACAACACCTCGCTGCTGGGATGGGGCGTGCAGTTCAGCGGCACGATCAAGGTGGCGCAGCCCCTGCGGCTCTTTATGAACGGCGTCTACGGCAAGGGCGTCACCCCGTATATCCAGGACCTGACCGGCTCGGGGCTCGACTTCACGCCCAATCCGGAGAACGCCGACCAGATTCAGACCATGCCCATGTGGGGATGGCAGGCCGCGGCCCAGATCAACCTGACCCCGCGTCTGTTCATCTCGGGAGGCTATTCGACCGTCCGCGTGCAGCGCAGCCACGGTTTCTACTCCGACGACCAGTACAAGCAGGGCCAGTATATCTTCGGCAACATTTTCTATTCGATCACCCCGCGCTGCAAGGTGGCCGGCGAGTACCTCTACGGTTCGCGCAAGGACATGTCGAACGACAAGGGACACGCCAACCGCGTGAACGTGATGCTGCAATACAGTTTCTGACGACACCGTATATTAAATAGTATTGAGTATTTTCGGGCGGCTTCTTCAGGAGCCGCCTTTTTTGCGGCAACCGCGGGGTGCTTTTGTATTTTTTTGCTGCAAAAAGTAGTAAAGCCGCGGTCTTCGCCCGCGGGGCATAGCTACCTTTTGGGGGCAAAAGGTAGCTATACCCCGCGTGGGAAAACCGTAATTCTGCCTTTTGCCGTCGGCATCCGCAAACGAAGCCGTTCCGCCAGAATAAACGGCCCGACTGTTGCACGGAACGTTTTTTTTGCTACCTTTGTCTTGACGATTCGCCTGCGTGCGGATTGTTTGCTTTGCTTCACGTGAAAACTGCAACTTTCAAATGTCGAGGCGAAGGTGCAAGGATGCTCCGCGAGTTGTCGGCCCACGGCCCGGCAACGAGAGGTTCTGACTTGCTTGTTATCGAAACTGCGCGTTACGGGCGTGGGTTCCTTGTATCTGTATTCGGCATGGGTTGTTGCAGACCTTCACGTGAGTATGGGTATCTTGGGGCCTGCGCCTTTCTTTTTCGAAAGCGCCGGCCCGGCCATACGGACCGGCGGCTGAACGTTGCGTCACTGCTTTTTGATTCTTCATGGAGTATGTAACCGCCGGTCCTTTTTTACCTTCCGGGGTTTTGCCGAACCGCATGCGGTTCGGATTTGCAACGGTCCGACTTTTTCGTACCTTTGGTGTCGTAACGACACTTTCAGGAGGTCGGGAGGTTTTGCCGAATCGCATGCGGTTCGGTTTTGCAACGCTCCGACTTTTTCGTACCTTTGTCATCGGACCAATCGACATCGTAAACATATGGAAGAGACGAACCACGCGATAGCCCGCTGGCTGACCGAAGCCGGATGGAGCGAGACGTATGTCAATCTGGCTGTCAAGGCAGTCATTATCCTGGGCATACTCGTCGTCGCCTATGCGGCGGCGGTTCTGTTCCGCCGCCTGGTCGTTCCGCTTCTGCAAAAAATCAGCGCCCGGACGAAAGCCGTGTGGGACGACCACCTTTTCAGCGACAGGGTGATGCACCGCGCGGCGCGCCTGATTCCGCCCCTGATCTGGTACGTCCTGCTCCGGGTGGCTTTCTACGACACGCCCGTTTTGCTGAACGTGCTGCACAAGGCCTGCCTGATCTACCTGATCGTCGCCGTCCTGCAACTCGTCGCGGCGTTCCTCGATACGCTCTACGAGATCTCCAGCCGCCACGAGACGCTGCGCAACCGTCCGTTGAAAGGCGTTTACCAGATGATCAAGCTGCTGGCGGTATGCGTCGGGGCGATTCTCATTGTCAGCATCCTCATCGGGCAGGACGCCACGGCCGTACTCGCGGGACTGGGCGCTTCGGCGGCCATCATCATGCTGATTTTCCGGGACAGCATCCTGGGGCTGGTCGCCGGCGTGCAGCTCTCGGCCAACGACATGCTGCGCCCCGGGGACTGGATCACGATGGCCAAATACGGCGCCGACGGCTATGTGACGGAGGTGACGCTGACGACGGTCAAGGTGCAGAATTTCGACAAGACCATCACCACCATCCCGCCTTATGCGCTGGTCAGCGATTCGTTCCAGAACTGGCGCGGCATGTGGGACAGCGGCGGACGGCGCATCAAGCGGTCGCTGCTGATCGATGCCAGTTCGGTGCACAACTGCACGGCCGCGGAGCTGGCCGCACTCCGCGAAAAAGGGCTGGCCGGGACGACGCCCGACGCGGAACCCGTCGTCAACCTCTACGCCCTGCGGGAGTACGCCGCGCGTTACCTGAAGGGCCACCCGGGCATCCACCCCGACCTGATGCAGATGGTCCGGATGCTCCAGCCCACCCCGGAAGGCATCCCGGTCGAGGTCTACTGCTTCACCCGGGAGACCGACTGGGTGGCCTACGAGGCCGTGCAGGGGGCTGTTTTCGACCACCTGTTCGCCGTCCTTCCCGACTTCGGCCTGCGGGCCTACCAACGCTCCTCGGACCGCGAGCCTCAATCCTCCGAATCTTGATTTAACGGATAAGAACCATGGAATTTTTAGCGCAATACAACCTCACCGGAATCGTCATCGGCATCGCCACCTTTCTGATCATCGGCATCTTTCACCCGATGGTCACCAAGGGCGAATACTATTTCGGGGTGAAAATCTGGTGGCTGTTCCTCGTGATGGGAATTGCCGCCGTCGCCGGTTCGATCGCCGTGCGGCACCTCCTCTGGTCGACGCTGCTGGCCGTGTGGGGCGCCTCGTCGCTGTGGTCGATCGGCGAACTGTTCGAACAGCGCGAGCGCGTGGCCAAAGGCTGGTTTCCGAAGAACCCCAAGCGGAAATAGCATGCGCGCACGCCGGATATGCCTGCTGACGGCGCTGACCTTTGCCGCCGTGTGCTGCACGCCCGCGGGAGGCCCTGCGCCCGTCGCGCCTCCGCCTCCGGCCGGCTGGTCGGGACCGGGGCCCGTGCCGCCGCCCCGGCGGATGCGGTTGTTTTTCGGCGGCGACGTGATGCAGCACATGCCGCAGGTCGACGCCGTGCGCCGCGGCGACGGCTTCGACTACGAACCCGTTTTCCGGACGCTCGCGCCCCGCATCAGGGCCGCCGACCTGGCCGTGGTGAACCTCGAAACCACCCTCACGCGCCGCAGCCGCTATACGGGCTATCCGCTTTTCCGGTCGCCCGCGGCGCTGGCCGACGCCCTGCGCGACGCAGGCGTGGATGTCGCCGTGCTGGCCAACAACCACTGCTGCGACAACGGCGCCGAAGGCATCCGCACGAGCGTCGAGGAACTGGACCGCTGCGGAATACGCCACACGGGTGCGTTCGTGGACAGCGCTGATTACAAGAAAAATAACCCGCTTTACCTCACGTATTGCGGCATACGGCTGGCGATCGTCAATTACACCTACGGAACCAACGGCATGCCCGTTCCCGAGGGTACGGTGGTGAACCTGATCGACACGGTGCGCATGGCCGCGGACCTGGCGGCGGCACGCGCCTCGGGGGTCGATTTCATCGTCGCGTGCGTCCATTGGGGCGACGAATACCAGCGGCGCGAGAACGCCGCGCAGCGGAGTTTGGCCGCGTTTTTGCGCCGTCACGGAACCGATGTGGTGGTCGGGAGCCATCCGCACGTGATTCAGCCTTGGGTGGCCGATTCGTCGCACGTGGTGCTCTACTCGCTGGGCAACCTCGTCTCGGGCCAGCGCCGCCGCTACACCGACGGCGGTCTGGCGGCCACGGTGGAGGCCGTCCGGCATCCCGAGGGGCGGATGACCTACCGGCTCGAAACGACGCCCGTGTGGGTCAGTGTGCCGGGCTACCGCATCCTGACGCCCGAGGCCGCCGACACGATGACGCTGCCCGCGGCCTACGGGATTTTCCGCGCCGACCTCGACGCGCTGCCGGGAAACGGCTTATAGGTAAACCGAATGGCTCCATAGGAAGAAACGATGGCGTTTTTTTGGAGATTGTTTCCGGAAATCGTTATCTTTGTAACAGTAAGAATGCACACACATTAAACAATACGACATTATGGAAAAGAGCATCAAAGGTACGCGTACCGAACAGAATCTGCTGAAGGCATTCGCCGGCGAGAGCCAGGCCCGCAGCCGCTACGTATTCTTCGCCAGCAAGGCCAAGAAGGAGGGTTACGAACAGATCGCAGGCGTTTTCGCCGAGACCGCGGAGCAGGAGAAGGAGCACGCCGAGCGTTTCTTCAAGTTCCTCGAGGGCGGCGACGTGG
>ERZ827490.4421-NODE-4421-length-11010-cov-4.269557_pt1 | contig 11010 bp, 9 predicted proteins | sample MGYA00519770_ERZ827490 | MGnify/ENA primary metagenome ERZ827490 (study PRJEB31778, sample SAMEA3449324) | human gut metagenome | biome: human gut; feature: human-associated habitat; material: faeces | place: United Kingdom | collected 2010/2012 ...
GCCGTAGGTGTAGCGCTTGGGGTCGGGGATCTGAAAATAGATGACCGTGTCGATCTGCATGGTGACGTTATCCTTGGTGATGACGGGCTGGGGATCGAAGTCGGCGACCTGCTCCTTGAGGCTGACCTTCTTGACCACGCGCTCAATGAAGGGGATCTTCAGGTGCAGGCCGACGTTCCACGTCGCGCTGTACGCGCCGAGACGCTCGACGACGTAGGCGCGGGACTGCTGCACGACGTGGATGTTGCTCACAACAAGAATGAGCACGAGTACGACGAGCACGATGACGCCGATGTAGTTGAAAATGGATGCGATAGGCATATTACGGTTCCTCCCTTTCTTTTCTGACGAAGAGCTTGACGCCCTCCATTCGGACGATGGTGACCATGGAGCCGCGGGCGATCACGTCGCCGTCCTCGCTGCGGGCGGTCCATGTTTTGCCGTCGATGTAGACGGCGCCGGTGGTGTTTTCGTTGTCGATGGTCTCGGTGACCTTGGCTGTGTGGTGCAGCACGCGGTCGGCGTTGGTGGGAACGATGGTCTTATCCAGCATTTTGTGCGCCAGCGGGCGCGTTGCGACCAGCGCCGCGATGGAGAACGCCAGAAAAACGACGATCTGCAGCCAGAGCACCGCGCCGAGCTCCAGCGAGAGCAGCGCGGCCACCGCGCCCGCCACGAACCAGATGGAGACCAGCCCCGCTGTCGCCGCCTCGGCAATGCCGAAAATGACGATGGCGGCGATCCATACGAATGTCATGTTGCCTCCCGAACCTCCTTTCATGCTGTGGGCAAGCGCCATCAGCGAGAGCAGAACGATAAAGATCAGCGTGCCGCCGATGAGCTTGTCATAGGGGGAAAGATTGCTGAGAAAGTCAACAAAGGAACGCTTGAGCGGCTTGCCGGCGATGGGCTGCTCGACCTCGGCCTCCTCCGCCTCGATAGGCGGAAGCTCGTCGGCGAAGAGCGCGTCGAGCGTCGTGTGGTAGCGGTGGCAGATGTAGAGGATCTTTTCGATCTCCGGGTAGCCGCGGCCGGACTCCCAACGCGACACCGCCTGCCGCGAGACGTGCAGCTGCTCGGCAAAGGTCTCCTGCGTCATGCCGCTTTGCTTTCGGACCTCCTGCAGCTTTTCGCCAAAGGCCATTTCCCTGTTCCTCCGTTTCTCTCTGTGTGGCTATCCTACCGCCCGCGCCGTGTTTTTTCAACCAACCTGCGCTTGCGTTTTGCGTTTTTGCCTGTCCGGCGCGCAACTTTAACGTTACATTGCCCGCCGGAGGGGCGTTTGGGGCTTTTCCATAGTATACCATAGGGCGAGGGGAATTACCATGCTTTTTTTGCGCGCGGACGATTGCGTTTTTGCGCCGCGTCCGCTATACTGGAAAAAACGAAAGAGGAAAGCGATGGAAACGCCATGCTGCAATTTGCCATTCCCTGCCTGCTGGGGCTCGAGAGCCTGGTGGGCGATGAAGTGAAAAAGCTCGGTCTTGCCGACATCCGCGTGGAAAACGGGCGTGTGCTGTGCCGCGGCGAGGAGCGCGACCTCGCGCGGCTGAACATCAATCTGCGCTGCGGTGCGCGCGTGCTGCTCGTGCTCGCGAGCTTCCGCGCGACGGATTTTGAAACGCTCTTTCAGGGCACCCGCGCCGTGCGCTGGGAGGACTGGGTCCCCCGCGAGGGCGAGTTCCCCGTGACGGGCTATTCCATCAACTCCACGCTGCACTCCGTCCCCGCCTGCCAGGCCATTGTGAAAAAGGCCGAGGAGCGTGCCCGCATTCTGGTCAGCGACGCCGAGATCGTCAAGGCTGCCCAGCAGCGTGCTTCTGAGATCACCTCCGCAGCCCAGACCGAGGCACGCACCCTGCGCCAGACCGTGACCGACTACTGCGAGAATATGCTGCGCACCACCGAGGATACCATGGTGGAAAACGCCGCACAGGTCAAAAACATCCGTAACAGCCTGCGCCAGAACGCCAAGAAAAACGGCTGATAACGGCCAACTTTCCACACAAATTCCACACATTGCGGAAAATGCAGTCCCTGTGAGCAAAAATGACGGCTCACAGGGACTTTTTTTGTGGATTTTTGCGGCCAAAAGCCGCCCGAAAACCCTTGCATTCACGGGTCTGATTTGCTACAATAAACATGTATCGGTGGGGCAAAGTGGGTAAAAGTAGGGCACACGCCCTGCAAACGCCCCTGAAAGGGGGAGCAGCGCGTGTTTTTTGGCCGTTATGATTACACCATCGACGCCAAGGGGCGGCTGAACTTCCCCGCAAAATTCCGCGATGCCATGGGCGAGAGCTTTGTGGTGCTGGAATGGGTGGACAACTGCCTGTTCGCGCTGCCCATGGAAGAAGTGGAGCGGCTGGCGGACAAGCTGGAAAGCGATGAGTTGATGGACAGCTGGGCCATCTCCGGCGATCTGTTCAGCACCGCCTGCGAGGTAGCGCCGGACAAGCAGGGACGCATCCTGCTGCCCGCAGAACTGCGCGCCTACGCCGGGCTGGAAAAGGATGTGACCATCATCGGCAACCGCAACCATGCCGAGATCTGGGCTACCGAAGTCTGGAACGCCCGCCGCGCTGCCGTGACCAACGACCAGCGCGCCGAGCGGCTGCGCAAGCTGCACCTCTGATGCAAAAAAACTAAAACCGAGAAAGGAGGCCGTGCCAATGGCCTTTGAAGAACAGCAGCCCTTTGACCCGGCCTCGTTTGAGCATATCCCCGTTTTGCTGAACGAGTGCCTGACGGGGCTTGCCATCGACCCGGCGGGCACCTATCTGGACGGCACCGCCGGCGGCGCGGGACATTCCCGCCAGATCGCTTTGCGGCTGGACGCCGCCAAGGGCGGCAGGCTCATCTCGCTGGATCAGGACCCGGATGCGGTGCAGACCGCGCGCTCCCGCCTTGCCGGACTGCCTGCTACCGTGGTGCAGATCAATTTCCGTTATGCGGGACAGGCGCTGGAGCAGCTGGGCATTGAAAAGATCAACGGTGCACTGCTGGATCTTGGCGTTTCCAGCCACCAGCTGGACGATGCCGCCCGGGGCTTTTCCTACCGGGCAGATGCGCCGCTGGATATGCGCATGAGCCAGCAGGGCGAGACCGCCGCAGACCTTGTGAACACCGAAAGCCGCGAGGAGCTTGCCCGCATCCTGCGGGATTACGGCGAGGAGCCCTATGCGTGGCAGATCGCAGGAAAGATCGTGGAGGCGCGGGAAACTGCTCCCATCCTGACCACCCTGCAGCTGGCAGATATCGTAGCAAGCGCCATGCCCCCGGCAGAGCGCCGCAAGAACAAGAACCCCTCCCGCCGCACCTTTCAGGCACTGCGCATTGCAGTGAACCACGAACTGGACGCGCTGGAAGAGGGCTTGGATACCATTTTCGATCACCTTGCACCGGGCGGCCGGTTGTGCGTGATCACCTTCCACTCTCTGGAGGACCGGCTGGTCAAGAACAAGTTCCGCCGCTGGTCCACAGCCTGTACCTGCCCGCCGGAGTTTCCGGTGTGTGTATGCGGAGGCAAGGCAAAGGCAAAGCTTATCACCCGCAAACCCATTGAAGCTGATACGCAGGAGCTGGAGGAGAACCGGCGCAGCCGTTCTGCCCACCTGCGTGTACTGGAAAAATGCTGAGATGCCGGAAGCACCGGCATCGTGAGGAGGAGAGGAATCATGGGTCAGCCAGCATACGATCGTAACGCGGTGCGCCGCCGCAGGGCACCGCAGCCCCAGCGCAAAGCAAACCTGCGGGTAGCAAAGGGCGGCAAGCGGCGGTTGAACCCGCTGCAGGCCGCCGTACATAACGCCATGAATCTGGTGGCGGCAGCACTGCTGGTGGGCTTTGCCATCAGTCTGCTGTGGAGCGAGGCGCAGCTGGTGGAGCTGAACGACCAGATCCAAGCCACTAAGGCGCAGCTGGTCAGCGAGCAGAGCCAGTATACCTACTACAACAGCACTCTGAACAGCAAGACCAACATTGCCAGCGTGGAGGAGACCGCAGGGCGGCTGGGTCTGATGAAAGTAGACCCCAGCCAGATCACCTACATCCGCTTGGGCGAAAGCGGCGCACTGGTGCGCCGGGAATCCACCGTGCGGCAATGGACCGACTTTTTGTACACCGGCGCGGTGAACATTCTGGGCACCGTGAGATAAACGGAAAAAGCGTGCGGCAGCGCACGCTTTTTTCGGTTTATGGACACCGCAGTCTGAACAAATAACAGCGCAGGGCGTGCGGAATGCAGTGCACGCCCCGCAGGAGAGAACCAATGCAAGAACCTTTCCGTAACAAAAAAAGCAGGGGCTACCGCCTGCGTCCGGCCACCGGACGGGATCGGCTGGACAGCCGGGTGCGGCGGATTTGCAGCCGTCTGGGCATTCTTGCGGTGGTGGTGGCAGCCGCCATCGTCATCCGCAGCCTGTATAATATCCAGATCATCCACGGGGCAGAGTACCGCCAGTACGCCGCCCAGCAGCAGCTGCTGGATACCACCATCAAGGCCACCCGGGGCGAGATCTACGATGCCTCCGGCATCACCCTTGCCTCCACCAGCGTGGTGTGGACCATCTGGGCAGACCCCAGTTACAGCAGCATCCTTTATACCAGCAAGACCAATGATGACGACACCGTGACCAAAACGCTGGACCCCGCCATGTGTGCCGAGGTGAGCCGGGAGCTGACGTTGCGTCTGCTCTCCGGGGACGGCGAAAGCATGGACAGTGTGGACACCTCCTCGGCAGAGTACCAGCAGCAGTACCAGACCGTTTACGATGCACTTTCCCGGCTGGATTCTGCCTACGTCACCCTTGCCACCAAGGTGAACAACGCGGTGAAGCTTTCCATTGAAAAGTACGTCACCAGCTTCAACAAGGCGCACAAAAAGGCTACCGACACCTCCCGCAAGGGGCGCATCTCGGTGTCCTCGGAAAAGAGCTTCCAGCGCAACTACCCCTACGGTGCCTTTGCCGCAGCGGTGCTGGGCTTTACGGATGCGGACGGCGTCGGCACCTACGGACTGGAAAAATCCTACCAGTCCACCTTGGCCGGTGTAGATGGCCGCACCATCACCCAGCGCAACGCGGTGGGCAACGCCATTGCAGACGCCAACGCCACCACCTTTGCCGCCAAGGACGGCTCCAATCTGGTGCTGTCGCTGGATGTGAATGTGCAGGAGATCGCAGAGCGGTACCTGAACGAAGCTATTGCAGCCAATACGGTGGAAAACCGCGGCTGCGCCATTGTAATGAACGTCAAGACCGGTGCCATCCTTGCCATGGCTTCCAAGCCGGACTTTGACCCCAACGACCCGCTGAACTACACCGCCAACGAGGCCTACCTCAACGAGCTGGTGCACGCAGAGCCGGAACTTTACGGCGTCTATAAAAAGGACGCCGACGGCAACTACATCACCGATGAACAGGGCAACAAGATCCTGGACGAGGAAGCGGACTATTCTGGCTACTACCGGGATATTCTGTGGAAAAACAAGACCATCACCGAGCTGTACTACCCGGGCTCTGTGTTCAAGGTCATCACCTCCGCCATGGGCATCGACTCCGGCGTGGCGACCATGAACACCACCTTTACCTGCTCTGGCGCTTACGGCGTGGCCAAGGAGACCTACCACTGCGCAGGGCGCAAGGCGCACGGCCTGCTCAATATGGCCGAGGCGCTGCGCAAGAGCTGCAACATCTACTACATCCAGCTGGGGCAGCGCGTCGGCTCGCAGCAGTTCTATAACTACTTCGATGCCTTCGGCTTTACCGCCCGCACCGGGGTGGACCTGCCCAGCGAGACCAACTTTATGCAGTACTACCGCGCCGACCAGCTGGGCGAGGTGCAGCTGGCTTCCTCCTCCTTCGGTCAGGCCATGGCCATCACCCCGCTGCAGATGTGCACCGCCATTGCAGCCACTGTCAACGGCGGGTATTTGGTCACCCCCCATGTGGTGGATAAGATCACCGATGCCAACGGCAATGTCATTCAGGAGATCGGCGCAAACGTGCGCCGTCAGGTCATCAGTCAGAGCGCCAGCGAGGTCATCCGGGAGATGATGGAGTACGAGGTGGGCAACGGTACCGGCGGCGGCAAAAACGCCTATGTGTCCGGCTACCGCATCGGCGGCAAGTCCGGTACTTCCGAGCAGCTGAATATGCACCGCCGCGCCGACGGCGACTATAAAAAGGTGGCCTCCTTTGTGGCAGTGCTGCCCGCCAACGACCCGGAGATCCTCGTCTACGTCATGCTGGACGACCCCAACAACGCCCGGACGGACTACTCCTCCATCCTTGCAGCCCCTGTGGCGGGCAATATCATCAGCGAGGTGGCCCCCTATCTGGGCATCGCCACCGACGGCGAGGACCGCAGTGGCACCATCGTCACCGTGCCGAACCTTGTGGGAACTGAGTGGAGCAACGCGCAGGTGAGCCTGAACATTCAGGGCCTGAAGCATCAATTGCAGGAAAGTCAGAGCAGCCAGTCTGCTGCCCCGGTCACCTACCAGTACCCCCACGCAGGCGCAAAGGTGCCCTACGGCACCACCATCTACCTGTATACCGATACCTACGAGGGCAGCCGCACCGAGGTGCCGGATGTGACAGGCAAGAGCCCGGACTTTGCCCGCCAGATGCTGAGCGCCGCCGGGCTGAACTGCGTGGTGGAGGGCAGCGGCACGGTGCAGGCGCAAAGCGACGAGCCCGGCTCCAGCGTGCAGCGCGGCACCATCATCACCCTGACCTGTGGGTAAAACAGCTTTTTCGGCATCCTCGACCAAGGCTTTCGGCATAAAGCACTGCCGCAAGGCAGTGACGGATGAGGGTGCAGCATTCAATAGAACGAGAGGGGATAGAACAATGGAAAAGATTCATGCAAGCAAGCTTCTGGCAGGGCTGGTGCCTGCCGGAAAACTGACCAGTGACCCGGAGGTGGCACTGGTCACCACCGACAGCCGCGAGGTAAAACCCGGCTGCATTTTTGTGGCCTTCCCCGGCGAGCGGTTCGACGGCCATGATTTCGCCGCCCGTGCGCTGGAGCAGGGCGCGGAGTATGTGGTGGTCAACCATCCCGTGCCCGGTGTGCCGGAAGAAAAGGCCATCCTTTGCCCGGACAGCTACCACGCCATGATGGTGATGGGCGCAAACTACCGCAGCCAGTACCACCCCAAAATGGTGGGTGTGACCGGCAGCGTGGGCAAGACCACCACCAAGCAGATGACCTACGCCGCCCTGAGCGGCTTTGGCGAGACCATCAAGACCGAGGGCAACCAAAACAATGAACTGGGAATGCCCCGCACCCTGATGCGGCTGGAAAGCAGCACCGAGTACGCGGTCATCGAGATGGGTATGAGCCACGCCGGCGAGATCGACCGTCTGGCGCGGGCAGCACGGCCGGATGTGGGCATCATTACCTGCATCGGCGTGTCTCATATCGGCAATCTGGGCAGTCAGGAGAACATCTGCAAGGCAAAGCTGGAGATCTGCAACGGTCTGCCGGAGGGTGCGCCGCTGGTGCTGAACTACGACGACCCCTTCCTGCGCAAGGCAGTACTGCCCGCCCATGTGCGCCCGGTGTGGTTCAGCCTGAGCGATGAAAACGCAGACGTCTGCGCCCTGTCCATCCGGCAGGAGACTGACGGCATGAGTTTTGTGCTGGAGGATCAGGAGCACGGCACCTTTGTGGTGAACATCCCCGCCATGGGACGCCATAATGTGGCCAACGCCTTGGCCGCCTACTGCGCCGCCACCCGTCTGGGGTGTGACGCCAAGAGGGTCATCCATGGGCTTTCCAACTTTGAGCAGACCGGCCGCCGCCAGAAGGTGGTGGACAGCGAGGGCGTGACCGTCATCGAGGACTGCTACAACGCAAACCCGGACAGCATGAAGGCTGCGCTGGCAATGTTCAAGGACTTCCCCTGCAAGCGCCGCTTTGCCCTGCTGGGCGATATGCTGGAGCTGGGCGAGCTGAGCCGCGAAGCACACGAGGAGCTGGGACGCCTTGCCGCCGAGAGCGGACTGTACTGCCTGATCACTTACGGCGAGCAGGCCAAGCGCACCGCTGTGGTGGCTGCGGCCAAGGGGGTAGAGACCCTGCACGCGGACAGCTACCGCGAGGCTGCCGATGCCCTGCTGAGCCGGGTGCAGCCAGGCGATGCCGTTCTGGTAAAGGCCAGCCACGGCATGGCACTGGAAAAAGTGCTGGATATCTTCTACGAAGAGCATAAAGAAGCGGAAGTATAACTATTTGGCGAAATGGAGTGTCTGAGTTATGGAGCGTTTCGCCTTGGCAGCGGCGGTGGTGCTGGGCTTTGCCCTTACGGCAGCCCTGTGCAGCCTGTTTGTGCCGCTGCGGCGGGTGCTGGAACGCCGCGAACAACAGCAGCCGGTACAGCCTGAGCCGCCCCGGCCTGCACCCCTGCGCGCCCCGCTGTGGGGTGGGCTGTGTGCTGCGGCGGGCACGGTGGCTGCGGTGGGCGTGGGCTGGCTTGCCGTCTGCGTGGGTCAGCCGGAGCTGCTGGGCAGCGAGGGCCGGTTGATGACACGGCTGCTCACGGCACTGGCCGGAAGCCTTGCCTTTGGGGCAGTGGGTCTTGCAGAGGACCTTGCCCGGATGCGCAGCCCGGCGGCGCTGGGGCTGCGGCGGGACGTGCGGCTTTTGCTGGAAGCACTGGCCGCGGCCTTCGTTCTTTTGCTGCTGCGGGCAGCGGGCTGTCTGCCCCGGGGGCTGGGCGTGCCCGGGGCGGGGTACGTGCTGCTGGGCAGCGCCGTGCCCTTTTTGTGGGCGGTGCTCATGGTGGCACTGGCCGAGTGCGCCCGCATCGCCGAGCGGGACGAGGGCGCGGTGTGCGGTGCGGCCTTTGTGGCCATGCTGGCGCTGATGATGGTAGAGGCCGGTCTGGGCGTTTCCGGTCTGGCGGTGCTGCCCGGAGCGCTTGCTGGGGCACTGGTGGCACTGGGGCTGTGGGCGTTCCCTCCGGCAAGGCTGGGGGTGGGCTGCTGCGGCAGTCTGCTGGCAGCGGGTGCCATCGGCTGCATCCCGCTCAGTCTGGACATGACCAGCCTGACCGTGCCGCTGGCGCTGCCCTTCTGGGCGGCGGGCGGTCTTTTGGCAGCGCAGCTGCTGTGTGCAAAGCGCACCGGCAAGCCATTGCGCTGCTGGGTAAAAAAGCATAAAATGAGCCCGGAGACGGTGTTCCTGTGCAGCTTTGCGCTGAGCGCTGTCGGCTATGTGCTGGCGCTGGCGCTGCTGCGCTGGTGCTGACCGGGCACAGAGAGGGAAGGGAGCGCAGATGGCGACTATCCGCAAAAAACACAGAGCGCCGGTGTCGGTGTTCCAGCGAGACCCGGGCCCGTGGTCCCGGCTGCTGATCGACTGGCTGGCTACGCTGGCTGTTATTATGATCTTTGGACTGGTGATGCTGTTCAGCGCCAGCTACACCACCGGTTACCTGCGCATGGGCGACAGCTTCCACTACATCAAGCAGCAGGCGCTGTGCATGATGATCGGGCTGGCCTGTATGTTCCTGATGAGTTATATGGATCACCGCTTTTTGCGCAAGATGGTGGTGCCGGGCTACATCATCGTGCTGGCCATGCTGGCCGTCACCCTGACCATGGCACCCCTGAACGGCTGTCGCCGCTGGATCCGCTTCGGCGGGCTTACGCTGCAATCCTCCGAGGTGGCAAAGTTTGAAATGATCCTGTTCAGCTCCCATCTTGCGGCAAAAGCGCCGCAGGTGGAGCGGCTGGACCCGGAGCGCCGCATCCTGCTTACCCCCCGGGAGTGGCTGCGGGTGCGGGTGTGGAAGCAGCTGGTGGTGCCGGTGCTGCCCCTTATACCGGTGGTCATTCTGCTGGCGATGGAGCCGCACATGTCCGGCATCGTGCTGACGGTGGCGGTGGTGGGCACCATCCTGCTGCTGTCCGGCAGCGGCGGTGTGCTGACATGGGCGGGTGCCATCACGGCAGGCGCCCTGCTAGAGACCCTGCTTTCCCATGTGGACTCCATCCCCTACCTGCAAAAGCGTCTGGACGGCTGGACACAGGATCTGAGCAAGATGACCGACCAGACCGTGCAGAGCCTTTACGCCATCGGCTCCGGCGGGCTGAAGGGGCTGGGGCTGGGCAACAGCGTGGAAAAGCAGCTCTGGCTGCCGGAAAGCACCAACGACTTCATTTTCAGTGTGGTGTGCGAGGAGCTGGGCTTCATTGGCGCAGTGCTCATTATCGTGTTGTTCGTGCTGTTCATCGTGCAGGGGCTGCTCATTGCCTATAAGGCGGAGAACCTGTACTGCACCATGGTGGGCATCGGCATCATGGCACAGATCGCGTGGCAGGTGTTCTGCAATATCGCCGTGGTTACCAACACCCTGCCCAACACCGGCATCAGCCTGCCCTTCTTCTCCTCCGGCGGCACCAGCCTGATTTTGCTGCTGGCAGAAATGGGCGTGATGGTGAACATAGGCCGCAACGGCGAGCGGGTGGCGCAGCAGCGGGAGCAGATGCGTGCCCAGCGGGAAGCCGCCCGCGCTGAGCGCGAGGCAGAACTTGCCCGCAAGACCATTGACTTGGCCTCTGCCCGCGCAGCCCGCACAGAACAGTAAAACAAACCGCAAGCCCGCCCGGCTGCAGGCCGGGCGTTTATAAGGAGGAATCACCATGCGTGTTCTCATCGCAGCCGGCGGCACTGCCGGACATATCAACCCCGCACTGGCCATTGCCGGTGCTCTGAAAAAGGCCGACCCTACCGCCGAGATCCACTTTGCAGGCCGTAAGGAGGGCATGGAGTACCGTCTGGTCACACAGGCGGGCTACCCCTTCCACCACATCGAGATCACCGGGTTTCAGCGCAAGCTCAGTCTGCACAACATCAAGCGCAATATCATTACCCTGTGGAATCTGGCCCTCTCCGGCCCTAAGGCCAAGGCCATGATGAAAGAGGTAAAGCCGGATCTTGTCATCGGCTGCGGCGGCTATGTGTCCGGCCCGGTGGTGCGCTGCGCCGCCAAAATGG
>ERZ827490.4427-NODE-4427-length-10995-cov-2.790951_pt1 | contig 10995 bp, 8 predicted proteins | sample MGYA00519770_ERZ827490 | MGnify/ENA primary metagenome ERZ827490 (study PRJEB31778, sample SAMEA3449324) | human gut metagenome | biome: human gut; feature: human-associated habitat; material: faeces | place: United Kingdom | collected 2010/2012 ...
AGGCCAGCATATCCTTGACCGCCGCCCGATCGAAGAACCGAGTGCCGCCGATGATGCGGTACGGGATGCCGTTGCGCTTGAAGGCGTACTCCACGGCGTTGGACTGGGCGTTCATCCGGTACAGCACCGCGTTGTCCTTCCACTGCCGCCCCTGCTGAATGCCGGCGATGACCTGGGCGGCCACATACTGCGCCTCGTCCGACTCGTTCATCGCCACATACAGGCGGATCTTATCCCCTGCCCCCTTCTCCGTCCACAGCTCCTTGCCCTTGCGCCCCTTGTTGTTCTGGATGACGGCGTTGGCTGCGTCCAGGATGTTCTTGGTGGAGCGGTAGTTCTGCTCCAGCCGGATGACCCGAGCGCCCTTGTACTGCTGCTCGAAGGAGAGGATATTCTCAATGGTAGCGCCGCGGAAGCGGTAGATGCTCTGGTCGTCATCGCCCACCACGCAGATGTTCTTCCACTTCCCCGCCAGGGTGGACGCCAGCAGGTACTGCAGGTGGTTGGTGTCCTGGTATTCGTCGATGAGGACGTAGCGGAACTTGTTCTGCCAATACTCCCGTGCCTCCTGGTCTTCCAGGAGCAGGCGGACGGTATGTAGGATGAGGTCGTCAAAGTCCAGGGCGTCCGCCTCCCAGAGACGGTGCTCATACTCCTTATAAATTTTCGCAATCTGAATCTGCCGGAAGTCACCGGACTGCTCTGCCCCCTTGAGATAGTCCCGTGCCAGGAACATCTTGTCCTTTGCCCGGGAAATATAGCCCAGGACGTTGCGGGGCGGGTACGCCTTCTCGTCCAGGTTCATCTGTTTTAAAATCTCCTTGACCACCCGCTGGGTGTCGTCCACATCGTAGATGGTGAAGGAGTTGGAGAAGCCCAGCCGATGGATGTCCCGCCGCAGGATGCGCACGCAGGCGGAGTGGAAGGTGGCCGCCCACACGTCCTGGCCCTCCGGCCCCAGCATCCGTTCCAGACGCTCCTTCAGCTCCCCTGCCGCCTTGTTGGTAAAGGTGATGGCCAAAATCGACCAGGGCGCTGCCGGATGGACTTTACAGAGCATCTCCGCCCGCTGAGCCATGTCCTTCTCCGGATAGCCCAGGTAGCGGGTCAGGAACTCCACGTCCTCCGGCGTGACCCAATCGGGCACCTCCATGCAGCTGGGGTCGCTGCCCCGACCGAAGCGGATGAGGTTGGCGATGCGGTGGATAAGCACGGTGGTCTTGCCGCTGCCGGCGCCCGCCAGGAGCAGCAGGGGGCCTTCGGTGGTGAGGGCGCCCAGGCGCTGCTGCTGGTTGAGGTTTTGGTAGTTTCGGGCGATGACCTGACGTCTCATCTTGCAAAATTGCGCTTGTTGTGTCTGATTTAACATACTTGCTCTCCTGCGTCTACACTTAAATATATACTCGACTGCTATTTTACCCTCTTTTTCCACCGGGGTCAACGTGGGAGGGCGAAGAAAAGGGTCTGATGTCGTATCAGACCCTTTTCGTTCCAAATCCGCTCAAGTCTCGTCCGTCTGAGCCGGATTCCAATATTTGCTCTGGTCGTTTTCGTCCATGGTGTCCGTCTTGTCTCGGTGGAACTCCAAATCCGGATCGCGGATGCTGACTCGGGTGTGAGGCGGGACGGAACGGGTGACGAAGGCGTTGCCGCCGATGATGGAGCCTTCCCCGATGCGGGTCTCGCCGCCCAGGATGGAGGCGCCGGAATAGATGGTGACCCGATCCTCAATGGTAGGGTGGCGCTTATGGTTGCGCAGACCCTGACCGGCACGGGTAGACAGGCCGCCCAAGGTGACGCCCTGATAAATCTTGACCCACTCGCCGATCTCGGTGGTCTCGCCGATGACGATGCCGGTGCCGTGGTCGATGAAGAAGTGCTTGCCGATGGTGGCGCCGGGGTGGATGTCGATGCCGGTGAGACTGTGGGCGTGCTCGGTCATGATGCGAGGGATGAGGGGCACCTTCAGCAGGTGTAGCTCATGTGCCAGGCGGTTGACCATGATGGCGTAGAGACCGGGGTAGGAGAAGATAATTTCGTCGGTGTTGAACGCTGCCGGGTCGCCCACAAAGGTGGCTTCCACGTCCATGGCCAGGTAGGACTGGATGCGAGGCAGGGTCTCGATGAACTGGCTGGTGATGGCCTCCGCTTTTGCCTTACGGGTGGCTTTATCGGTGTGTCGATACTCCTCGCCCTGGAGGAGTGCCAAGGTGATCTGGCGGGTCAGGCTGGTATAAATCTCGTCCAAAACGGAGCCGATATAGTATTCTGTGGCGTAATGGCTCACTTTTTTCTTGATAAAGTAGTCTGGGAACAGCACGGTCTGGAGCTGCTCGATGATGGTGATGATGGCGCTCTTGTCCGGTTGCAGGTGGACAGTCTCCTCATCGCTCTGCTGCATGGCTTCCGCACCAGCCAACAGCTGCTGCACTACTTTCTTTACCTTCATTTCCATCTGAGAAGGCATGGTTGCATCCCTCATTTCCAACCCCGTCGGCCTTGGTCGTGCGCGGGCGGGGCAATATTTATTATACTATACCATTGGTCGGTTCTTTGTCAACCAATCCGGAGCAATAACCCATCAAACAGGTATAAAATACGCAAACAGTCCAAGAAAAAAGAGACCGGCGAACCGGTCTCTTTCAAATACTTGGGACAACACACTTGCGTGCGTCAATCGAAAAGATTATTCGTTGATGTCGATAACAACACCGGAACCGACGGTACGACCGCCTTCACGGATAGCGAAACGCAGACCCTTTTCGATTGCGATGGGGGTGATCAGCTCAACGTCCATGTCGACGTTATCGCCGGGCATGCACATTTCAGTGCCTTCGGGCAGGGTGATGATGCCGGTAACGTCAGTGGTACGGAAATAGAACTGAGGACGATAGTTGTTGAAGAAGGGGGTGTGACGGCCGCCTTCGTCCTTCTTCAGAACGTAGACCTGACCCTTGAACTTGGTGTGAGGATGAATGGAGCCGGGCTTGCACAGAACCTGACCACGTTCGATGTCGGTACGAGCAATACCACGCAACAGAACGCCCACGTTGTCGCCAGCTTCAGCGAAGTCCAGCAGCTTGCGGAACATTTCCAGACCGGTAACGACGGAGGACTTCTTTTCTTCTTCCAGACCAACGATGTCGACCGGTTCGCTCAGCTTGATGGTACCACGTTCCACTCTACCAGTTGCCACGGTGCCACGACCGGTGATGGTGAAGACGTCTTCGACGGGCATCAGGAAGGGCATATCAGCCTTACGGTCGGGAGTGGGAATGTAGTTGTCAACAGCGTCCATCAGTTCCTTGATGCAAGCATACTCAGGAGCGTTAGGATCGGTGGATTCGGAAATCAGAGCGTTCAGAGCGGAGCCCTTGATGATGGGGGTGTCGTCACCGGGGAATTCATAGAAGTCCAGGGTTTCACGAACTTCCATTTCAACCAGTTCCAGCAGTTCTTCGTCATCGACCTGGTCGCACTTGTTCAGGAAAACAACGATATAAGGCACGCCGACCTGACGAGCCAGCAGCAGATGTTCACGAGTCTGAGCCATAACACCGTCGGTAGCAGCGATGACCAGGATAGCACCGTCCATCTGAGCAGCGCCGGTGATCATGTTCTTGATATAGTCAGCATGGCCCGGGCAGTCAACGTGAGCATAGTGACGCTTCTCGGTCTCATACTCAACGTGAGCGGTGTTGATGGTGATACCACGTTCCTTTTCTTCAGGAGCCTTATCGATGGAAGCGTAATCAGTGTAAGAAGCCTTGCCGGAGAAAGCCAGGTACTTGGTGATAGCAGCAGTCAGGGTGGTCTTGCCGTGGTCGACGTGACCGATGGTGCCGATATTTACATGGGGTTTGCTACGGTCAAACTTTTGCTTTGCCATAATAATTTCCTCCTAAAATGTAGAAATCAAACAGTTCGTTTAAAATGATAATAAAAGTTCTCTATTCGCCATTGTATCCTATTGAACCAGGAATTGCAATAGCAATTTCAGTTCTTTGCGAAAAATCAGTGATTTCCGCCGCGGCTGGCAATAATCTTTTCAGCCAGAGACTTGGGAATCTCCTCATAGTGGCTGGGCTCCATAGTATACTGGCCACGACCCTGGGTGCGGGAGCGCAAATCGGTGGCGTAGCCAAACATGGCGCTGAGCGGAACAAACGCGTCAATCTGGGTGGCGCCGTTGCGGGGTTCCATACCCTGAACCTGTCCGCGGCGGCTGTTCAAGTCGCCAATGACATCGCCCATGTAGTCGTCAGGGACAATGACGGAGACTTTCATGATGGGCTCCTGCAGGACAGGATCTGCCTTGCGCATGGCTTCCTTGAAAGCCATAGAGCCTGCGATCTTGAAGGCCATCTCCGACGAGTCCACCTCGTGGTAGGAACCATCGAACAAATCGACTTTCACATCAACAACGGGATAGCCTGCCAGCACACCTGCCTGCATTGCACCCTGGATACCAGCGTCCACGGCGGGGATATATTCCTTGGGGATGGCGCCGCCGACGATCTCGTTAACGAACTCATAGCCCTTGCCGGACTCGTTGGGCTCCAGACGGATCTTGACGTGACCATACTGGCCCTTACCGCCGGACTGACGGGCGTACTTGGTATCCTGGGTGACCTTTTTCCGGATGGTTTCCTTATAAGCGACCTGGGGTGCGCCCACGTTGGCCTCCACCTTGAACTCACGCAGCAGACGGTCAACGATGATCTGCAGATGCAGTTCGCCCATACCGGCGATGATGGTCTGACCGGTTTCTTCATCCGTATAGGTCTTGAAGGTGGGGTCTTCCTCTGCCAGCTTGATCAGGGCAACGGACATCTTCTCCTGACCGGCTTTGGTCTTGGGCTCGATGGCCACTCGGATGACCGGTTCTGGGAATTCCATGGATTCCAGGATGATGGGGGCGTGCTCGGCACACAGGGTGTCGCCGGTGGTGGTATTCTTCAGGCCGACGGCGGCAACGATATCGCCGGAGTAGACCTGCTCAATATCCTCTCGGTGGTTGGCGTGCATCTGAAGGATGCGGCCCAGACGTTCCTTCTTGCCCTTGGTGCTGTTGAGCACAGAAGATCCAGTCTTTACCGTACCGGAATAGACCCGGAAGAAGGAGAGGCGGCCCACATAGGGGTCGGTCATGATCTTGAAGGCCAGAGCGGAGAAGGGAGCCTTATCGTCAGAAGGACGTTCTTCTTCTTCCTCCGTCTTGGGGTTGATGCCGCGGATGGCGGGGACATCAGTAGGTGCGGGCATATAGTCCACGATGGCATCCAGCAGCTTCTGCACGCCCTTGTTGCGATAGGACGTACCGCAGACCACGGGAACCATCTGGTTGTGGATGGTGCCGCGGCGGATGGCTGCGCGGATCTGGTCGGCGGGGACGTCCTCCCCTTCCAACACCATCATCATGATGTCATCATCAATGTCGGCAACACAGTCCAGCAGCTTTTCTCGGTATTCCTGTGCCATCTCCAGCATATCGGCCGGAATTTCTTCCACCCGCATATCTTTGCCCATATCATCGTAATAGATGTCAGCGTTCATCTCCACCAGGTCGATGATGCCTCGGAAGGTATCCTCGGCGCCAATGGGCAGCTGGATGGGCACAGCGTTGGCCTTCAGGCGGTCATGAACCATGTCCAACACGCGGAAGAAATCTGCGCCCATGATGTCCATCTTATTGACGTAGATCATACGGGGAACCTTGTAATGGTCAGCCTGGCGCCAGACGGTCTCAGACTGGGGTTCCACACCGCCCTTGGCGCACAGGACAGTCACGCTGCCGTCCAGCACACGCAGGGAGCGCTCCACTTCCACGGTAAAGTCCACGTGGCCCGGAGTGTCGATAATGTTAATGCGGTGATCCCGCCAGAAACAGGTGGTGGCAGCACTGGTGATGGTGATGCCGCGCTCCTGCTCCTGAACCATCCAGTCCATGGTGGCAGTGCCCTCATGGGTCTCGCCAAGTTTGTGATTTACACCGGTGTAGTACAGGATGCGTTCAGTCGTGGTAGTCTTACCGGCATCGATATGAGCCATAATACCGATGTTTCTCGTTTTCTCAAGTGAGGTTTTTCTTGGCATGAATGTTTGCTCCTTAAAATTGCAAATAAAACGGGGTTATGATCACCAACGGAAGTGGGCGAAAGCCTTGTTGGCTTCTGCCATCTTGTGGGTGTCTTCACGCTTTTTCACAGCGTTACCTGCGTTGTTGTAAGCGTCCATGATCTCGCCGGCCAGGCGTTCCTTCATGGTGCGTTCGCTGCGCGCTCTGGAATAGTTGGTCAGCCAGCGCAGACCCAGGGTCTGACGACGGACGGGACGAACTTCCATCGGCACCTGGTAGTTGGCGCCGCCGACACGGCGGGTCTTACATTCCAGGGTAGGCATGATGTTTTCCAATGCGTCACGGAACACTTCCAGGGCATCCTTTTCGGTCTTTTCCTGGATGATGTCAAAAGCGCCGTAAACGACCTTCTGAGCTACGCCCTTCTTGCCGTCCAGCATGATGCTGTTGACCAGCTTGGTCACCAGAACGGAATTATAGATGGGGTCGGGGAGAATTTCACGCTTGGGTACGTTTCCTCTTCTAGGCACTTTACTTCCCTCCTTCACAGTATGATTTCATAGGTACTCGAGAGCGGTTCCCGTGCGGGGGGAGAGCCGCTTCCGTGTGAGACAAGTGCCTGCTTGTCCAGTGCCCGCCAGAGGTCTACCCATATTTCGCAGGTGTGGGATACACACCCCGATCAATATATGATAAACGACTCCTGGCAAGGCTTGCGCCTTGCGCTCAGAGCGCAAAAGTGCTTTTAAAATAGTGAGTTTTGCTTGGGTCTCAAACCAAAAACAGATTACTTCTTGGTCTTGGGACGCTTTGCACCGTACTTGGAACGAGCCTGCATACGACCGGTGACACCCTGGGTATCCAGAGAACCACGGATGATGTGATAACGCACACCAGGCAGATCCTTGACACGGCCGCCACGGATCATGACGACGGAGTGTTCCTGCAGGTTGTGGCCAACACCGGGGATGTAAGCGGTGACTTCGTAACCATTGCTCAGGCGCACACGGGCGATCTTACGCAGTGCGGAGTTGGGCTTTTTGGGGGTTGCGGTACGAACAGCGGTGCAGACACCTCTCTTCTGGGGAGAAGGCTGATTGGTCTCTCTGTCCTTCAGAGTGTTCTTGCCCTTCTGCAGTGCGGGGGAATTGGACTTGTAGATGGAAGTCTCTCTGCCCTTACGAACCAGCTGATTAAAAGTAGGCATATTAGATTTCCTCCTTTCTTCTAAAGATACAATAAATTTATTTTAACCGCTATGAGGAAAAACATTCCTCATGCCGTCAAAAACTTTGTCAGACAGGCTTGGAACAACGTGGTCGATTTTCCTGGTTTTCTGCAATATTCCAAACCTACACAGTTTTTTATTATAACACGGGACCCCTACCCCGTCAAGGAAAACTTTTCACTGTTTTGGCCTGACTGGGGCAGGGGTTTTTCGTAATTATGTCATAGTTTCCGTCCGGTTTTCCTCAGTACTTGGGAGAGGAGAAACCGTGGATATACCAGCCGGCAGCAATGCGGCCGTTGCTCTTGGTGCGGAGGGTGTAGGTCTTGTGGCGGCACTCATCGCTGCTGTTGCCTTCGGTGGTGACGATGGTGATCTTGCCGCCCTTCACCTTACAGCTCTTGACGTAGCCGATGTGCTGGGAGGAGGCGCCGGGGTAGGTGGTGTAGAAGATCATATCGCCGGCTTTGGGCAGGTATTTGCCCTTGCCGCCCTTGGTCTTTGACCAGGCGTAATAGCGCTTCTGCTTCTGGTAGAAACTGCGATAGTCCATGACCCGACAGTACTTGGGCACGACCTTAGTGGAGGTGGCGTTCTCCCGGGCGCACCAGTTGACGAACATGGCGCACCAGGCGCCCTGGATGCCGTAGACATAGCCGTATTCGGTGTAGTTGCCGCTGCCCCGTTTGTTGGTGCCGTTCATCTGGCTGAGCTTGTTGCCCTCATGGTAGCCCACCTGGGTCTCGGCGATGGCCATAACATTCTGACGGGTGGTGCCGTCCAGGCGCAGCTTCATCAGGCGCTTATAGAATTTACTCTTTTTATAGTATTTTGATACTTTCAGCTTGGCGGCCGTCTTGTAGATCTCGATCTCCACCTTGTGGGTGGCCTTGGTGTAGCTGCCATCCTCCTTGGCGGTGATGGTGATGACTACGGTGCCCAGCCCCTGCATGGTGAGCTTGCCTTTCTTGTCCACGGTGGCTACGCTGGTGTCGCTGGACTTGTAGGTGAGTGCGGTGGCAGCTTTGGCCTGGAGCTGGTAGGTGCCCTTGGACTTGTACTTCAGATCCAAGGCTTCCTTCACGCCGGTGATGGTCTGCTTGGCCTTGGTGACGGTGACGGTGACCTGCTTTTCCGCTGCCTGGAACTGGTCGGTCTCTGCCGCAGTGATGGTGATGGTGGCGGTGCCGGCCACACCCAGGGTCAGTGCGCCGGTGTTCTCGTCCACAGCGGCCACGTCAGGAGCATCGGAGGCGTAGGTGAGGGCGCCATCGCCGGTGGTGGCGACGGTGAGGGCAGCGTCCTGGGTGTCAGCGGAGAAGGTGTACGCATCTTCCACGCCAGTGATCTGCTGGACAGCCTTTTCCGTCGGCTGGGCGGGGTCTGAACTGGACTGCGTTTGCGCAGGGGTATTTTCTGCTGCCTCCTGCGCATATATCATAGCAGGTTCTTCCGTGGACTCCACCGCAACGGCGGTGATGGGTTCGGCCAGGGAGAGGCACATGGCCAAGGCCAGTACCAGAGAGAGGGATCGTTTGTTCATAGGTCACTCGCTTTCTTTCGGTCTTATCGGATGATTAGGTGCTTGGGGGCGTGGGTGAGGATGCGGTTTCCCGTTTCCGTTAAGAAGATCACATCCTCGGTGCGCACGCCAAATTTTCCGGGCAGGTACACCCCCGGCTCTGCGGAGAGGACGGCGCCTGCCGGTAACGGCTTGGTGTTGGCACGGTTGGCGTTGGGGCTTTCGTGGATCTCGATGCCCAGGCTGTGGCCAAAGCCGTGACCGAAGTAGTCGCCATAGCCGTACTTCTTGAGCACGTCCCAGGCAGCGTTGTGGACGTCACAGCCAGGGACGCCGGCTTTTGCGGCGGCAATGCCCGCCAGCTGGGCTTCCAGCACGGCGTCATAGACCCGACGCATCTCGTCACTGGGCTGTCCGATGGCCACGGTGCGGGTCATGTCGGAGCAATAGCCCTGATATATACAGCCAAAATCCATGGTCACGAACTCCCCCTTTTGGATGGGTTTGGCCGTGGGGATGGCGTGAGGCATACTGCCGTTGGCACCAGAGGCCACGATGGGCGGGAAGGAGTTGCCCTCCGCTCCGTGCTTCATCTGGAGGTAGGTCAGCTGGGCGGCCACTTCGGACTCGGTGACGCCGGCGTGAAGGAAATCACAGATTTCCGCAAAAACCTGGTCTGTGATGTCCTGGGCTTTCTGCATGACGGCCAGTTCTTCTTCCGTCTTAGCGCTGCGCAGCTCGGTGAGCAATTTGCCTGCCGGAACCAGCTCGGTATCTGCCGGAAAGGCGATTTTCATCTTCTGCCAGCGCTCCACGGTCAGATAGGCTTCCTCGATGCCCACCCGTTTCAGACCGTAGTGCTCCAGCACCAAGCTGGCCAGAGCCAGGTGATCCTGATGGGGGGTGACCATGGTCACATCCGCATTGGTGACGGTGTTCTGAGCTAATTCAATGTAGCGGGAGTCGGTGAAGTAGTGGCACCCCTGTCGGGTGACCAGCACCACGCCCTCCCCTTTCAGGCCCACAGCGTAATACTCCCCTGGCTGGCTGGTGATGCACAGGGCGTCCAGCTGGTAGGCATCCAGCTGGGCGGTGATGGCGTTGAGATGGTTCATGAACGGGACACCTCCTGGTAGATGGTTTTCATGGTCAAGGCATCCTCGCTCTGGGTGCCGGATGATTCACAAATAAAGGTAGGGCTCCACCCACGTCGGGCGATCTCCTCCGCCAGCGGCCGGAACTCCGGCCCCCAGCCCTCATCGGAGAAGCGCAAGTGCTTCTGCTCGCCGCCTTTGGGAGTGAAGGCGATCTTGGAGAAGTGGCTGTGGAACCGAGACGCCCGCTCCTCCCCCAGTGCGTCTGCCATTTCGTCCAGCATGGCTTTACAGGCGTCCGCTCCGTCCAGCGCCCCTAGGGAACGGGCGTACAAATGCCCAAAGTCCACGCAGGGCACCAACCGTTCATCCACCTGGCACAGCTCCAGCACCTCGGTCAGATCCCCCAGCTGGTTGATCTTGCCCATGGTCTCGGGGCACAGGGCGATGTGTCCATAGCCGGCGTCGTCGCAGGCGGCTATCACCGCTTTCAGGGAGCGCAGGGCGATGTCCAGGGCCTCCCGCCGCGTACGCTTCATCAGCGCGCCGGAGTGGATGACCACCCGGCCCGCCCCCATCCAGTCCGCCGCCTGACAAGCCGCGGTGATGTAACCGATGGTCTTTTGCAGGCTCTCGGGGTCGGGGTTTGCCAGGTTGATGAAGTAGGGGGCGTGGAGGGACAGGCGGATGCCCGCCGCCACCGCCGCCGCGCCGATGTTCCTGGCGGTCTCCTCCCGGACATTGACCCCCTTGCCGCACTGGTACTCATAGCAGTCCAGTCCCAGCTCCGCCAGCCAGCGGGGGGCGTCCGCCGAGGATTTATATGGAAAGGACTCGGCGTTGCCCGCCGGTCCGAAGATTGCGCTCATAACGGTTTTGTCCTCCTTTTGCTCCACATGCGGAAGGGCCACTCCGCTCCGTAGCGCAGGTAGCGCCCCGGATTGCCCGCCAGGCGGATAGGCTCCACCAGCAGAGTGAACACCCCGGCGTTCCGCCCGCCCAGAATGTCGGTAAAGAGCTGATCCCCCACGATGGCAGTCTGCTCCGGCGTGGTGTTGACCACATCCGGCAG
>ERZ827490.4428-NODE-4428-length-10993-cov-4.782410_pt1 | contig 10993 bp, 10 predicted proteins | sample MGYA00519770_ERZ827490 | MGnify/ENA primary metagenome ERZ827490 (study PRJEB31778, sample SAMEA3449324) | human gut metagenome | biome: human gut; feature: human-associated habitat; material: faeces | place: United Kingdom | collected 2010/2012 ...
CCATAGTGACATTTCAACTCACATCCTCACGAAGAGGATGACCGGGTCGTTGACGATTCCCATTCCCTTTTTACCATATTTCAACTCACATCCTCACGAAGAGGATGACAGCAATTTTAAACAAAAATAATCTGTTTAAAATCGCATATTATATCAGCAATAAACATTTTATATCTATTGTTGATATCTTTTTTCATTTTCACATATATTTTTAAGCCTAGTTTTCTCCTTTTTTGGTGCGAATGTCCTAGGAAATTTATGTGCACTTATCATTCGCACTAGAATATCAACGTATCCTTAACATCAAAACCAGGCTTAGCACCAATGTGCTCTACTTTATTTTTATATTTTTCACCCAGATAATAAAATCTAAGGCTATCTACCTCTTTATCTATAATGTTCTCTAAAATATTTTTTACTTGTCTACATTTGGTTGCATCCATTTGACATTCAAATACCGAATTCTGTACTCTCTGTCCATAATTAGTACATTCTTTTGCAACTTTTCTCAATCGTTTTCTTCCCGCTGCTGTTTGAGTATTTACATCATATGTAATCAGAACTAACATCTTTCCACCTACTTCCAGAAAAACGGAGGGTATTCATCTAAATCTCCTCTTAAATACCTGGCTAATAACATACTCTGCACATAAGGAGCCATTCCCCACTCTATTTTTTCATCTAAAAATGGATGTTTAATAGTTTCCTGCTTCTTAGATTGCCACGCTGATAAGAAAGCCTTTCTTCCTTCATCTGTCATAATAACCGCACCATTTTCTTTTTTTATGAAATATTTTTCTTTCATAATCTTTTTGTTAATCAGTGTCAGTACAAATCTATCTACCATAACGCTTCGGAATTCTTCCATAAGATCTAGTGCCAATGACATTCGACCGGGACGATCTGTATGGAAAAAACCTACATATGAGTCCAATCCTACTGCTTCCAATGCACCTCCGCACATTCCAGCCAATAGAGAATATCCGAATGATAGCATCGCATTTACATTATCCAATGGCGGTCTTTTATTTCTCCCATGGAAATAAAAATTGTCTTTTTGCTGCAAAATCAAATCGTCAAATACCGAAAAATATACTGAAGCTGCTTCTCCTTCTAGTCCAAGTAGTTCCTCTGCATTTTCACATTCTCTTATTTTTCCCATGCTCTGAGCTAAAAACACTGACTTTTTCTTTATCGTTTCCACATCTAAACGCAGCGCATAATCTCTTGCAGCTCTCTCCAGAATCCACCTTGAATTATATACTTTTCCAAGAATAAAATTTCTTGCTATATGTACACTTTCATCCCGATTATCACTGATTCTATATTGTTGTTTTCTTAATGTAACATTCCCTTTTACTTCACCTGTAACTCGGGCTAGAAATCTTCCATTTCCAGACATAAAAGACAAATCAATATTCCTCTGTGCACATACTCCCATAAGTGCCGGACTCGCTCCTGTATAGCCAAATGTAATTATCGCTTGTAAATTATGTAATGGAATTCTTCCGATTTCTTTTTGATCTTCCAATACAACAACATTTTCTCCATCTAAGGACAAATATTTATTTCCAGATGTCACATACAACGTATTTAAAAGTCTTTTCATTCTTTTTCCTCTTCTGAAATAATTTTATCAATATATCCGGAAACTGACTTTTTCTTATTTAGAACAGGTAGACAAATGTCTTTTAATGAGCATGCATTGCATTTTTTACTTATTTTCACTTTTGGAGTATAACATTGCGCGTAATACTTGTGCATTTCCGCAAATATTTTTCTGACTTTATCGCGTATTTCATCCGTAAATTCTACTTTTGCACGATGCTTTGTCTCTCCATAATAAATATAGCCATATGGTATTGTGCAACACAACATTTCTTCTAAACATAATGCCTGTGCCGTTACTTGAAGGATATCGGAATCATCCGTTTTTGGTTTTCCTCTTTTATATTCTATCGGAACTACTTTATAAAATCCTTCTTTTCCGGACAAATTGATTCCATCCTTTGCTTTATGAAATTCTACCACATCACATTCACCGCTCACTCCCATTTCCCGGGAGTGAATCGGCATTGCTCTCACAACTATCAAATCGCCTCTTTTTTCTTTAATACTTGCATCGTGAGCATTTTCATGAAGAATCTTACCTTCCACTGTTCTGACATTTTCTTGCCACTGTAGTTCTATATACGCTAGTGCCCATTGTCTCCTGCAAAATTCAAAATGCTGAATTCCAGATAATTGAAGAAATTCTTCTTCCTTATACAAATTAAAATTCCTCCGGTTGTTTGCATCCTTCTACATCCCATGAAATCTCATAATCCTCGAATTCTCTCGGATGTTCTTTTTTTGCTTCAATAGTGAATCCTCTTTGAATTTTACCACTGGAAACTGCCGGTGTTTTTTCATCATGCTGCCACCAGTACATTTTGCAAACTTCCATACTTCCTTCCGGTCTTGCAGAAGACGCATCATTCTCAAATAATGTCTTTAATGCTTCTTTTAATACTTCCGCATCTTCCTGATTAAAACCTGTTTTTTCAGCAAGTTGTACATTTACACTTCCCATTACCTTATATACAGCAAATCCAACTCTGTGTTTTGTTCCCATCGTATCAGAAGCTTTACTTTCTTTTCCGGATTCACTATTCACACTTTTTGTAATCTGCATACTGATAATATCGATTGGTGATAAACTTACTGCCTGATGAATAGAAACAGGTCCCCGTACCCCGAAAGACACCGGAATTCCTTTAAATGCAAAGACTTGTCCAAAAGCTCTTACATCTAACCATTCTTTGCATGCAATTGCTGCACAAGCATCACGATTTGCATTTTTCTTATTTCCCATCTCTGCTTTTAATTCCTCACAGCTATCTGCTCGGTCTTTTAAACTGGTATAAGCATCATCTGTTCTATCATCTGACTGAACAAAAATCTTTTGTCCTAAATCCTGAAAACGATTTCTAATTTTTCTCTTAATACATACATCTGAAATTTCTCCAAAACCATCCATATTAATTCGCGGACGGTTTCCGTTTAATGGATCTCCGTTTGGGTTGGCATTGTTTGCACTGATAAATAATGTGAAATCAATTTTTCCTTTTAATTCGCTCATGGTCTACTCCTCCTCTTTTTACTCTTCTGAACTTTCTTCTTTTTCTTCAGACTTCTCTTTCTTTAATTTCAAATCATATGCCTGATTATGGAAACCAAGTAGATATAAACCTTCTAATCTACTGTTATCAGTAAATGTGTTTTTATCAAACAGCTCATCAATTTCATGCAATAGATTTTCGTAAAATGTCCTTTTTGCAATATCTAGCTTGTTCAAATATGGTCGAATATTTTCCTCTATAACTTTCCACGTTTCATATGGTCTTTGAGAGAAAGTGCTCATATATCTTTTTGCATTTGTAACTCTTCCATTATCTTTCTCGTCATATGTCAAATATTCAATTCGATCTGCAACTGCCAGCAGTCTTCCATACAGATAATTTCTATCTGTTTCCTTTTTATCTAATGCCACGTTCCATTCCTCCTTATATCTATCCTTTTTATCCTTTTTTACAAACGAACATGCTAATGTCAAAACTCTTTCCCAATTTCTTTGTTCCTTATATACTAATGGATTAGATGCCTTTGATACTGCAAGCATTACGTAATCATACGGAACCCTAGTACCATTCCATATACATGGAAGCAATCTTTGAGCTACTTGTGCATAGAGTTTTTTACCATTGGCATCCACTATAGACACCGTTCCCTTATTCTCAATACCATATAAAATATCTGCAATATCTTTAACACCAACCATTCCCGCAAATTGTATTCTTTCTCCATCTTTCCATTTTGTATGAATCCAGTTACAATCGTTATGCCATTTTTCTATATTTTTCAGATATCTGACAGAATTCAGCTCTTGATTTTCAATCAACGCTAATCTTCCCGGTGTTGCTGCATCAAAAGCAAGCAAAATCATATTCGAGGTATTATCTATCTTTTTTCCATAGCCTCTTAGTGCCTTATAGAACTTATCGGCGGTGATTGGATTTCCATCGGATACAATCTCCTCTGTAGACCAGTCATCTTCCCAATCATCCTCAGCATTTCCAACATGTTCCCTTTCATACTCAGATACAATTGCCTCTGTATCCCTCTCCCATTTTGGCATGCTTAATTGATTTGACTCCCATGTCACAATTGTCATAGTATCGAAAAAAGTGCCTTGTTTTCGAATAATCCACTTCAAAGCATTGTGCGCTTTTTGCGAGGTCTCATTTCCTACTGCAAATGCCTCTTCCTTACTTGTAAAACGTCCTCGATAGGTGAAATTTTGACTGTCATTTGCAGAAATCAGCTTTGCTCCATCACCTTCATTTCTAATTTTCTTTGAATGAAGATAAGAAATAGATTCCATATTTCCTGTCAAATAACATATACCTTTTTCTTTTTCCTGTGACCTAACATATTCTATATAACATTCCTGTAAGGTTCTGTCTTTCCAACATTCATCCGGAGTTTCTTGATATATTTTCTCATCAAATGACCGTATAATAAATCGTACAAAAGCTTTTGGTTGGGAAATCCCTTGAATATTTTCTTTCTCATCTATTTGATTTTCTTCATTAAGTTTTATAATTTTATGTGCAACTAAATCTTGAATTAATGTCGATTTTTTCAAATACTCATAAACTGCTCTGACCTTTTCATGACAATAATCGGATTCTACCCATTTTTCAAGCTGTGAAATATATAGCTTGCTACATACTCCATCGTCTTTATAATATTTTTTATAGTCACTGGCAAGATATCTCAAATTATCACATAATGGATGTGGCTCTTTTCCGGCTGTACGACTTCCCGATTTTTCTGTAACTGGTATAATCGTCAATTTGTCGTTCTGATCCACCTGTTCTGCACGAACAAAATTACCGTCTTGGTCTATCGTTACCGTTATCTGTGCTGTTACAGTTGTATGAAATGTTGGAAGAAGTACATAAGGGATATCTCCTCGATATTCGATAACTCCAATCTTATCGCTATTTTTCTCGTATAAATCAATCAGTTCATTTATCCAACTCAATCTTCCACCTCCTCATCTGTAAACTCTTCTAATCCCACAAAATTATTCTCTTCTTTTCCAAATACTTTTCTTTCCATTGGACGGATATGTCTTTTCTCCGTACAATCCTCCGGTCTGGTAAATTCTATAATTCCACCCTTTTTCATTACCGGCCTCCAGAAACGCACTGTCATTTGGTCTTTATCTTCATCCAGAATTGCCTCTTCCGCATAAGTAATCCCATGATACATAAATCCATAACCCACTTCTCCCGGCATTGTATCGTAATAACTCTCGCCTTCGCCAAATACACATGGTTCCACAAACGCCTGACATTCCCTTGTTCCCAAGAAAATATCTCTGCGGCCACCTCGTTTTACCATCCTTTTTGCAATATTATGATGCTTGTTTTCATTTCTATCCTGCTTAAGTTCCGTATGATTGAGGTTCATCTCAAAATGTGCCCGCACCTGATATCTCACATCTTTTAAATAGGTATAATATGCCAGTTCATTTCCACCATTATATGCAATTGGTCGAATTCCTTTTGTCTCAGTCTGAATTGGATTCATTACTCTTACCGCGTCAATGATCCAAATAATCGTAGGCTTCCAGTAAATACTTTCCGTAATTCCTTTTAATGCTTCATAAGTCGGAATATGATAGCTTGTCTTTTCTCCTCCCACTCTCATAACCGGATCTGAAAAAAGTGCATGTGTTCCATACACTTCAAACTCTATTGTATTTCTGTATCTTTTCAAAAATCTCACCTCCCTAGTATAATAATGATGTAGTCAATCAAGACTACTTGGTTAATAAGTTTCTATAAATCAGATAACAGAAGAAGGGGTTCTTCCTTCATCAGATGTTATCCGTAATAATGATCATGTCTGACGGTTCCTGATAGACACCAGATAAAACATAAGGTATTATCTCTTAGGATAGGACAAAGAATGTTCACCTCCTTGGGAAGTCACTCTTGTGACTGATACCTACAATGAAGTCAATTAGTCCATTCGACAGGGTTTTATGTTTTAGCTGGTTGGGAGCCGGAAGGCCATACCCGAATAACGCGCTAGGTTGTGTACCTGCCAGATTGGAAATGGATTCCTATCAGAAAGGAGCTATTGCTCATGTCAAACAAAGTTATCTTTAATCTCGATGATTTATTCATCTCTGTTGGTATTGATGTCGGTGCTGACTTCTCCTGGATGTCTATAGCACTTCCAAACCAACAATTCGTAGGAAAACCTTACAAAATCCTACATAACAGTATTGATTCCCTTACAACCGCTGTTTCTAAAATAAAAGAAGCAGAAGAGTTGTATTCTTTGGAAAGTCGCATTTTCCTCGAATCCACGGGAATTTATCATTACCCACTCTTCTGCTATCTTCGTGATAAGGGTTTTAACTGCTCTGTTATTAATCCTATCATCACTAAGAATAGCACAAACATCAACATACGAAAAGTACATAATGATCGTTTTGATTCTAAAAAAGCTGCTTTGGTTGGTTTGAAACCTGATTTAAAGGTTTCACTTATGCCTTCAGACCTTGCTCTAAACTGCCGTAACCTATGCCGTGAATACTACGATTTAATGGATAATCGCAGTGCCTATGTGAATAAGCTTCAGGGTGAATTACGCATGGCGTTTCCACAGTATCTCGGCATCTTTTCCAAGGTTACAATCAACACTTCTCTTACACTGTTGGAGACTTATACATCTCCCTCTGCTTTTCTTGAAGCAGACAAGCAAGAGATTATTGATATCATCAAATCAACAGCTCGCTTTGGGCTTACATATGCTCAAAATAAGTATAATGCCATAATTCAGGCGGCAACTGATGCAAATCAGTTTGGTTACATCATAGACAGCAACATCAAGCGTATTCGCCTTTATATCAGCTTCATACGTAAATATGATGAAGAAATCAACAACATTCTTGAATCGCTCCATGAGCTTGTTGATGCTAATGAAGATGCCGACTTTGTCAAGCAGATTCATTTGATTGAAACATTCAAAGGTGCTGGTTTCTTGTCTGCTGTATCCATCATGGGTGAGATTGGTGACTTTTCAGCCTTTTCAAAACCAAAACAACTTTTCGCTTATTTCGGTCTTGATCCGGCAGTAAAACAATCCGGAAAATTTGAAGGTACCAAAGTTCAAATGTCTAAGCGTGGTTCTGCCATAGCTAGACGTGTTATTCACACGTTAACCTTACAAAGCATTAGTATCTCCCGTAATGGAGAAGCTAAAAATCCAGTTCTTCGTGAGTACTACCTCAAGAAGTGTGACTCTAAACCAAAACTCGTAGCAATGGGAGCTGTTTCACATAAGGTATGCAATATGATGCAGCAGATGGGCTATCGGCGTTGTAATCTGGCAGTGTGTGATTGCCTGGGTTGCCGCATGGATCGTACATGTGATTGGAATTGTAATTTAAAAGCCACTAAACTCCGTCCCCAACCGGCTCTCCAACTTACAGATACTGCTTAAGATTCTCTAAAACACACCTATACGCATTTGCATACATATGTACACCTTCTATCGTATACTCCTCTTTTAAATTTCCATTTACATCTGTCAATCCAGTATTCACATCAATATATGTATAGCCAAATTTATCGGCCAGTTTTTTAACTTCTTCATTAGCTATCGGTATATTTGTATTATTCCGATTTTTAAACATCGTTCTGCCCAATTCCCCCTCTGGCAACGGATCATCCTCTTTAACAGGATAATATGCCATCATATACACCTGTGTTTCCGGCAATTTTTCTTTAATTTGCACCAGAATCTTCTCATAATTTATTATGGTATGTGTAAGTGCTTCCTCAAAAGAAATCGACGGATCACTAATATCATTTGTTCCAATATTAATAAAAATCTTAGACGGCTCTGTACCAAACACCTGAACATCCATATTTTCTAACATATCATCTGTTGTGAACCCGCCAACTCCGCGGTTGTAAATAATATAATCCATTTTCTCAGTCATTAACAATTCATTTATCGGAAATTGTTCCATCAATGATGATCCTGTAAAAAGGATTTGTCCCTTTACAACCGTTTCATTTAAAATACGATATTTGTCAATTTTATCTTTCTGCTCCTTCTTAAAAAAACCTTGAATCACATCTAACTCACTCATGCTTCTCCTCCTTCATTCTTTTCAACTCTGGCATTACAATTGCCAGCATTGTAATAAAACACAAACTTCCTCCGATTACATTTGATATCGGTTCTGCTAAAAACACACCTCTTGTTCCCATGTGAAATGTATATGGAAACAAATATGTTAATGGCACGACTATAAATACTTTTCTAAGTAACGAAAAGAAGATTGCCTGTTTCTTTTTATTTAATGATTTAAATACCGTCTGTCCAATATATTGCAGATCCATAAATATAAATGCTGCAAAATACAACTTCAATGCTTCTACTGCATCTACCAGTAATTCTTTATCCGAACTGAAAATTCCGATCAAAAATTCCGGTGCAAAAATAATCACACTCCACATGATTGCCGTATAAATAAGAATCATGCAAGTCATTACTCTAATTGCTTTTCTAACACGTTTTGGACGCTGTGCTCCATAATTGTAGCTTAAAATTGGAGAGCTTCCTTCATTCATAGCATAAATCGGTGTCTCTACCATCTGCCGGATGCTTGATACAATTGTCATCACTGATATATAAACATCTCCTCCGATACCTGACAGCACACTGTTACAACATATTGTTACTACACTATTTGTCAGCTGCATAATAAATCCTGCACTACCAAGACTCACGATATTTTTTGCATCTGTTCCACATACTTTCCATTCCGCCTTGGAGAGCATTCGAACTTTTATCTCCGATTTTTTTCTTAAAAAATAAAATACATATGCTGCTGATAAAGTCTGTGAAATAATCGTTGCAATTGCAGCTCCTTTTATTCCTAAATGCAATCCAAATATAAATAATGGATCTAAAATTAAATTGGCAACTGCTCCGATTGTTACAGACAGCATGCCTGATGTAGCATAACCTTGTGCATTAATAAAAGGATTCATTCCTGTTGCAATCATGGATGGCACTGTTCCTATCAGATAAATCATCATATATGGATACGCATAAGATAACCCTTCCTCTGATGCACCAAATAATACCAGTATCGGACTTGCAGACATCATGCCGATTACCGTCAATACCACTCCACAAATGCACATCATTGAAAATGATGTATTCATAATTGTTTCAGCTTTTTTGGTATTTCCTTTTCCTCTATTAATGGAAAATAAAGGGGCGCCGCCACTTCCGAACAAGTTACAGAATGCTGTGATAATCACAATAATTGGAAAACATAAGCCCACAGCTCCAAGTGCTGTTGTTCCGACTTTCGGAATTCTTGCAATGTAAATTCGATCCACGATATTATACAAAAGACTCAATATCTGTGCCACCAGCATCGGTAATGCCGCGCCTAAAATATTTCCTGTAATTGTTCCGTGTTCAAAATCAATTCGTTTCATACTTTCATTCCTTTTTTGCTTTCTTTCCCTGACTCCAAGTATAACACAAATTACTCTAACCGAAACCGGTAAAGCGCTCTATGACAGAACCGCCATAACTTTGGCCAAACATGGTTTAGGGGTTGCCATCCTCCCTTCTTCCATGAGAGAACTCAACCCCTGTCTTTATGCTTATTTTATTAAGGATACGGAATAATGGTGCCTGACACCTTGTATCCAAATTATTTCTATGTTTGTAAATTTGTTATCCCAACGCTACATCCAGCATCATCATAATGCTGAATCCCACAGCAAAAAAGAGCGTTCCTATATTCGAATGCTTTCCCTGTGACATTTCCGGTATCATCTCTTCGATTACTACATAGAGCATCGCTCCGGCAGCAAAACTGAGTAAATAAGGAAGCGCTGGCAGAATCAACTGTGCCGCAGCCAGTGTCAGTACAGCTCCGATCGGCTCTACAACACCTGAAAGAACTCCGCCGAGAAATGCCTTGCTTTTCTTTTCTCCTTCTGCCCGAAGTGGCAGGGAGATAATCGCTCCTTCCGGAAAGTTCTGAATCGCAATACCAAGTGATAACGCAAATGCACTTGCTGCTGTAATCTGCATATTTCCAGACAGAAAACCTGCGTATATTACACCGACAGCCATACCTTCCGGAATGTTATGCAGGGTCACCGCCAACACCATCATTGTTGTACGTCCCAACTGACTTCTCGGTCCCTCAGCCTGCTCACTATTCATATGAAGATGCGGAATGATATGATCCAATGCCAATAGAAAAAGAATGCCCAGCCAGAATCCGATAAATGCCGGAAGAAAAGAAAATGCCCCCAGATTTTCTGATTGCTCGATTGCCGGGATCAGAAGACTCCAGACGGATGCCGCAACCATCACCCCTGCTGCAAATCCTGTCAGCGCCCGCTGCACCTTATCACTAAGTGTCTCCTTCATAAGAAATACACACGCTGCTCCTAATGATGTTCCGAAAAACGGAATTAAAATTCCCCAAAATACTTTCATAATCTGCCCCTTTCTTATTTTCTATACTTTTTGCTGGAAAACTTATTTTTATTATCCTAGTAAAATAGTAGGGTTTCTTATTTAAGATTATAGAGCTACTCCTCTTATTATGCAAGTATTATCGTTTGCAACCTGATTTTTGACATGAAAAAAGGAGCTTTCGCTCCTCTTTTCACTTTACCTGAGATTCCAAAACCGGAATCAGATTATCCTTCAATTGCGATGGTCTTCTTTGTTTCGACTGGTTTTGCCTCTTTCTTCGGCACGGACAGTCTCAAAATACCATTCTCATATTTTGCTTTGATGTCTTCCTGTGTTACATACTCGCCAACATAGAAGCTTCTCTGCATTGCTCCGGCATAACGCTCCTTACGGATGTATTTAC
>ERZ827490.4431-NODE-4431-length-10984-cov-5.131485_pt1 | contig 10984 bp, 13 predicted proteins | sample MGYA00519770_ERZ827490 | MGnify/ENA primary metagenome ERZ827490 (study PRJEB31778, sample SAMEA3449324) | human gut metagenome | biome: human gut; feature: human-associated habitat; material: faeces | place: United Kingdom | collected 2010/2012 ...
AAAATTCCGTTTTCAAGCAGCGCAGAGGAAACTAATCAAAACATGACTCGTTCAAGCCATAGAAAACGGGGACAGGCTATAAATGTGAAGTGACCCCAAAAAGTTAGACAAAAATATTAGCGAAAACAGTTCAAGCTATCGAAAGGGTTTGTTGTCTGTGAACTGCAGGCGGCAAGCCCTTTAGCTTTGCCTTTATCCTACGGTTGTTGTAGTATTGTCACTGCGACGGCTGCAATAAGTATTACAGTGACAAAGACGGCACCAAGGAAATCAAAAAAGCCGACACCGTAACGGTAAAACTGCCGGACGATCCGAAGTCTCCCCAGACCGGCAGATAACAGCAATCTAACGCTGTGGATCGCATTGCTGTTCATCAGCGGCGGAGCTCTTATCGGCACAACTGTTACCGCAAAGAAGAAAAAGCAAAAATAAAAATCGAATACAGACATACATACGGTGCAGGGCGGCGGCTTTCGCCGCTCCTTGCGATTTAAAAACAGCGAAAATTTGCATGTAAAAACGTGAAGCAGTTGCTTCCTCTTGACATTATTCCAAGTTGAGAATATAATATAGTTAGAGAGGAGATGTAAACGATGTACGGCATAAAATACATTTCTGCTATTGAAGCGGCGGAACGCTGGCACCTTTCAAGACGCCGTGTGGTTGCTCTTTGCGGAGACGGACGCATAATCGGAGCGCAAAAAGCCGGGGTATATTGGATAATCCCCGAAAATGCAAAGAAACCGCCAGACGCCCGTGTTAAAACCGGAAAATATATCGGAACCCACGTGGCGGAAAAGAAATCAAACTGAGACAGAAAAGCTTTCATACACAGACCCGTAGGCAAATGAGTTCCGGCAAAGCCCACGAGCCGACAAAAGAAAACGAGGCATCGGCTTTGCATGGCAAGGTCGGTGCCTTACGGCATTTTACAGGAGGTGCGAGAAATGAAAAAGGTTATCACAATAGGACGCGAGTTTGGGAGCGGCGGTCGTGAGATCGGTCGCAGAATTGCGGAGAAACTGCAAATTGCCTATTACGATCAGGAGATCGTAACCGAGATCGCCAAGCGCACAAAGCTCTCCGAGGAATATGTGGAACGCATCACCGAAGACCGCCCGTATATCTCTTACCCCATTCATGCCGGCATGAGTTTTCATACGGCATATTATGCTTATACCGAGTTTGACAGGAGCCTTACGGTGTTTGCCGAGCAGCACAATATTATTAAGGAGCTGGCGGAGAGATCCGATTGTGTTATCGTCGGGCGATGTGCCGATTACATTTTGAAGGAAAAAGATCCGTTCCGTATTTTCGTCTATGCGGATGCAGAGAGCAAACTGAAACGCTGCCGGGAACGAAGCCCGGAGGATGAAAACTTATCCGATTCCAAGATCAGAAGAAATATACGCTCTATCGATAAAGGAAGGGCAAGATATTACAACTATTTCAGCCGACAAAAATGGGGAGCACGTGAAAACTACGATCTGCTTATCAATACATCAGGTAAAGATGTCAAGCAGGTTTCCGAAGCGGTTGCCGACCATCTGAAGAGATATCTGTTTGAATGACGGATAATTTAACTGCTGAGGTGAAATTATGCAGGCAAATTGGTTTTCAAACCGGGATCAGCTTTTGTTTCGCAAAAAATCGCCGTATGGCAGGAAGCGTATATCGGGAGGCTGAACCAAATACATTGAGCTGCTCAGCCGTGACGGCTCGGAAGCGGAAAAGTTTTGGGAACTGTATAAACGCATACGTCGGGATAAACGCTGCACCGGTTTGCAGGACGAAATGCGCAGCTCGGAGATTCTCGCTAACCTTTGCCGCTTAGTCAATGAAGGAGCAATCGGTTATGACGATCTCAACGGATTCAGTGAAAAATTGCGTGAAGACGTGATTCGGATCACATCATACAATGCACATGGATCAGAAAAATTCGGAGGGAATTGTGATGAAGACAAGACGACGGACGGCTGTTATTTTATGTCTGTCTGTTCTTGCAATGTAGTGATGAATCTTTCCGGCTGTCGGTCATGCTGGCGCTCTCCATGACGGCAAACGGAGCGAAGGGCGAGACTCTTGTACAAATGAAAACTCTGCTCGGCGAAGATATTCCCATGGAAACGCTGAACGAATATCTGTATTCCTATATAAAGACACTGCCCTCCGAAAAACCGTCAAAGTTGAATATCGCAAATTCTGTTTGGTTCAGGGATAACGGATTTACGGCGGAAAAGGCTTTTTTGCAGAAAAACGCGGATTACTACGGTGCTGCGGCATACAAATCGCCGTTCGATGGGAAAACGCTGCGGGATATCAACAACCGGGTAAAGAAGAATACCGACGGCAAGATAGAGAAAATCATTGATAGTATTGATTCCGACGCCGTAATGTATCTGATCAACACCGTTCTGTTCGATGCTGAGTGGGAGAATATTTATAAAAAGGACGAGGTCGGGGACGGAGCTTTTACCGCCATTGACAGCACAAAGAAAACTGTTCCGATGATGTATTCGGAGGAGCACAGCTATCTTGACGACGGCAAGGCCACCGGTTTTATCAAGCCTTACAAGAACGGTTACGGCTTTGCTGCGCTTCTGCCGAACGAGGATATTTCTCTCAGCGACTATGTTGCTTCCGTGACAGGGAAGTCCTTTATTGACACGATAAAAAAAGCCAAGGATATCCCGGTGGAAACGGAGATACCGAAGTTTTCTTACGATTATGACATTGAAATGAACAGTGCGCTGAAGGTACTCGGTATGACAAATCCGTTTGAACCGTCAAAAGCGGATTTTTCGGCGTTCGGAGCTTCCGACAGCGACAACATATTCATCAGCCGCGTGCTGCATAAGGCATATATCGCCGTGGACGAATAAGGAGCAAAAGTCGGTGCGGCGACCGCTGTGGAAACGGCATATACCGCCATTGAGGAGGGTGTTTATAAAGTGACGCTTGACAGTCCGTTTGTTTATGCCGTTATAGACGACGCAACCGGGCTGCCGGTATTTATCGGCACAGTCACAGATATCGGGAAGTAATGTACAGTTAACGGTTTGCTGAAAGCAGTGTAGGGGGAAAGAGATGAAACGAAAAGTAATTACAGTGATTTTTACGGTTCTGTTGCTCAGTGCCGTATTTATTCAGTCGACTCATGCCAACTCCGCTCAGCGTCACTGGAGCGGAACAGACAGCACCGGCTCACTCATAAAAGACAAGAACTGCCCGCTCGTGGTGGATAGGGAGGTTTTAACCTTCGATGTTCAGGAGTTTCCGAAAAATTATTATAGCAGCGCCGAAGAATTCCTCGCTTATACCGGGAAGGTCACGGCTGAGTACACCTTCCGCAACCCTGCCGACTATACGGTTACAGCCACGCTTGTCTTTCCGTTCGGCAATCTGCCTCATTACGGGGAATATATCTACGATTCCTATACCGGCAAGCATACTGCCGCTTTGGAGACCGATAGGTTCGGCGTTGCGGTCAACGGCAAGCTGATCAAGGCTAACGTGCGTCACACGCTGAAAGACAGGGGAACACAGTTCTCTTTAGATGAGGATATGCCGAAGCTGACAGACGGATATATCGCGGACAGCTTTTTCCGTCCCGATCTCCCTGTTTGGGTACAGCAATATTCCGTTGAAGGCATCGATCCCGAAAATCAAGCCGCAACCGCTGCTTTTGTTCTGCGTGAGGATCCGACAAAAACACGGGTGCTGTGGGAGGAAAAGAGCCGCATGGCTGCACTGAAAGACAGTATCCGAATATCCGGCTGGGCAAAAAACGGCGACACACTTACCGTATATATTTTCGGTGAACTTCCGAAGGACGGTATCGCGTGGTCACTTTATGAAAACGGCGCGTGTGAAAAGAAAACTGACGGCAATATTACATTGAAACATTCCGAACAGATGATATTTCGGGATTTTGCTTTCAGGGGATACGACAATAGCTCCGGCATATCGGAGAGTGATTGGTATAATGCGCAGGTCGCATTTCTGAACGCCGGTTTAAAGGATTGGATGTACGGCGGAATTTACACCGAAAAATCCGCCTTTTCTCTGATGCGGTGGTATGAGTATACCCTGACGCTGGAACCGGGACAGACTTTGATAAACACGGTAACAGCCCCACTGTATCCGGCAATTGATGCAGGCTACACGCCGAGTATTTATACCTACACCTATCTGCTCTCTCCCGCAAAAACATGGGCGCAGTTCGGAGATCTGAAAATCGTGGTAAACACACCGTATTACATGACCGAAAACAATCAAGGCAGCTTTTCAGGGACGGAGAAGGGCTATGAGCTGACCATGCCGGGACTGCCGGAGAAAGAACTGACCTTCACATTGTCGGAAGCAGAGCATCCTCGACCTCCAAAGCAATCGATTCCGTTCAATCCGGTCTTCCTGCTTGCAGGTTTTGTCGGCTTTGTGCTGATCGGCGGAGTTGTGATTGCTGTTTTGCTGATTCTTAAAAGGAAAAAGAGCCGTGGGAAAGAGCAGTCCTGAAAAAAACGACGCAAGCCCGCTTTGCTGCAGGACTCTGTTGCAGGGGCGTCCGTTGCACTATCTGCTGACAGCGGTTTTCGGAATACTCGGCGGACTTTTGGTTGTCTTCATCTTTGAATTTCCGTCTGACGGACTGTGGGCGGCGGCATATTGGAGCACTTCCGTTTACGGCTTCTGGATATTCACGACCTCGCTTCTTGTGCTGTGGAGCGAGAAGAGACATGTCGCCTGCATCGGTTCGGGGCTGTATATCTTTTTTATGTTCCTTGTGACGACGGTATATATGTCGCTCCGGCTCTTTTACCGCGGCAGTACACCGTATGAGACGCTCTTTGGTATGGCACTGCACAGCATTTCCGGCTGGCTGTGGTACAGTATCCCTCCCGCGCTTCTCAGCGCCGGGTTTGCCGCCGTGTTATGGGGAGGACGAAAAGCCGGAACAATCGGCGCTGTTCTTCGGTGGCTGCCGTTTGCTTTTCTCTGCCTTGAGACGGGCTGCCTGTTCTGTTATGTATTCACGCAAAGCACAAGACTGTTTCCTGCACTGTCCGATCTTTTATGTACCGCAGGATACTTTATTGTGATCCTGCTTCCGATACTGATGAAAAGAGGTGATCGTAAATGTTGAAGCGAAAGGTTTCTGCCATATGGGTCTTAATTTTTGCCGTGATAACCGCTGCCGCCTGCATTTTTGCGACGGTGATATATATTCGATACGGCAGACAGGCAACGAGCAAGGCTCGTGAGCTCGGGCAGTTTCGCTTTCTAAAAGCCGAAAGCGACTCTGCGGGAGTAAGTTTTGAAGTTATCAATGTCCGTGAGGTAGGTTCGGACATTGTTCTGGAACTGCGATGGGTAAACCGCTCCGGAAAGCCGATTCAATACGGTGCGTCGTATGAACTGTTCCGACGGAAAGACGGCAAATGGGAAAAGATTGAAGCGGAGCCTGAGCTTATATTTCCAGCTATAGCCTATAGCATAAACAGTGGTTTCACTGCCGATCATTCTTATCGGATTCCGGCTCAGTATAAGCCGAGTCCTAACGAGAGATATCGTTTTCAGGCAACATTTCAATTTCAGCGCGGTTCTGAGCTCTCCGGAACGATGGTGAACAGCCTTGAGTTTGAAGTAAAAGGGGAAGGTTGACTCCAAGACCGACGTTCCGTCTCTTCGGATCAAACTCAAAGCGGATGCAGAGATCGATAACGACGGATTTCCTGCCGTGCTTTGCAGTTGTGATTGGACGGCTCCGGCATCGGAAGGAGGCGGTCAGAGGACAAATACAAATGCCTGCGGCACCGGAATCCGGGCGTAAAATAATCCGCCCGAAACAAACGCTTCAGTACCGACAGAAGCTTTGCTGCTTTTTGATACAAAGCCTTATACCGTGACGGAAAAATGTCTTAAACAAGGCGGCAGCGTTGAGGATATATGCAATATCGACCGCTCGGACGGAAAGTACTCCTTCAGCCTGATAAACGGCAAATATGTCTGCCGTATCATAGCCGAACGGCATAGTGGCAAACGTGCGGAATACGGCTTTGTCGCACGGTGTTCAATGACCGTCTAACAAAACCTCAACTTTGATCGTGTAATTTTGAATATGACACCGGTGCGGCTGTATCGATGCCAAAGCCGTAAAAGAAAAATGACAGAAAGCCAACAGGTGCACAGACCCGGTACCAAAGGGAGCTGTGCGCCTGCTTTAATATTTATCATACCGACTGCCCGTCTGATGCGATGAAAGGAATAACCGATATGACCTATACGAAAAAACAACGGAAAATCTGCGGCGGCTTGCTGCACTGTCAGACGAGAGGAACGGCATTCTGCCGGATATGTACACCGAACATACCGCGGTTATATCGGCTTCCGACCCGCTGAGATGGTCAATAGCAAAAAGTAGAACAGCGTGACTTCCGCCACGCTGATCGCTAGTATAATGTGAACTCTGTATTATGCGCGATGCAATCCTCGGAAACCGGAAATTACGGAATCCGAAGGCGGTTCTTTTGTTTTTGCTTAATCGGCTTTTTCCGCTGCTTTGATTCTGCGGTACATATCCTGCATCTGACGGTCGATTTCCGCTATCTTTTCGGCGCAGTTGAACATTTCCTTGTTGATTCCCTCAGGCAGCTTGGTCTTATCCACCTTATACCGGATGTCGTGCTCAAGGCTTGCCCAGAAATCCATGGCAATCGTGCGAAGCTGGATCTCCGCTACCACATACTCCGTTCTGTCAGAAAGATATACCGGGATACGGGTGTCGAGATGCAGGGAACGGTAGCCGTTGTAGTTCGGCTCCTTGATATAGTCCTGCTTTTTGAGAATCTCCACATCCTTCTGCCGTTCAAAAATTTCGGCTACACGGTACACATCATCTATATAGTTGCAGACAACGCGCACACCGGCAATATCGTTAATATTTTCTTTGGCGGTGGCAATGGTAAAAGGCATACCTTTCTTTGTAAGCTTTGCCATGATGCTCTGCACAGATTTTACTCGGCTTTCGATGTGATGAATGGGGCTGCGTGAATACTGTATGTTGAATTCGCTGTTCAGCACTTCAAATTTCAGAGCCAGCTGTTTTACGGCAGACTCATAAAGATTTCGCATGACAAGAAATTCCTGCGCACTCTCAAGGGGGCTGGTTTGTGTTTTATCCATCATAAGAACCGTCCGATCCGTATTATTTTTTTCTAAAAACAGGACCTACAGTACTTCTGTGCTGTAAGTCCTGTTTTTTCGGTTACTTCTTCAGAGCATCCTTAAATGCCTTGCCGGCCTTGAAAACCGGAACGGTAGAAGCCTGGAGGTCGATCGTGGCACCGGTAGCGGGATTGTGCCCTGCGCGTGCAGGTCTCTTACGCGATTGAAATGTACCAAAGCCTGTGAACCGGACAGAGTCGCCTTTCACGACAGCGTCGGTAATCGCAGCAAGCAGCGAGTCAATGACAGCGGCGGTATCCTTTTTAGATACACCTGCACTTGCGGAAACTGCATCAACGATTTCTTTTTTGGTCATTTTCCGTGATCTCCTTTCTCGTATTGCTTTTCTGCTTAACCGATCTTGCCGGATAAGCAAATACATTATATCATATATTTGTAACTTTTTCTACTGTTTTTGTTTTAATAGCTCTTTTGGGTGGGAGAAAGCACGGTTTTTGAAGAAAAAACGGTAAGATATTTCTTGCACAAAAAAGTCCGACGGTACTGTTCCGCCGGATTTCCCACAACACTATTATTATAACACACAACAACTCGATTGGTCAATACATACAAAACAAAAAGAAAAAGTTTGTATATAAGCATAAAACCGAATGTCGGAATTCGTATATCCTGCCGATTGTTTTTTTGAGGAAAATATGCTATTCTATAGATGCAAAGAGGAAGAGGTGATTCCAATGACCTAAGTGCTCGCTCCCTTATATAATGTTTTAAGGGAGAAAAGTCTCGGCACCGAAAGACGACATTACGCCTGAAATGCAAGCCGTTTCAGCAGGCAAGGTCATCGCACTGCGGTGTTTATATATAGAGAGGCGTAGATTTGGCGGACACAGCGAGGTGCCACCAAACAAGGAAAGAGAGGTATAAAAAAAGATGTTAGATATCAAGAGTGAGGGATAGCCCTTGATTGCTGAGATGAAAGGCAATCAAGGGCTATCTTTTTTTCTGTCTTGCGGCAAAGCAGGCTTGGGATTATGGCAATAAGGGCAGCGGAATCACATCCTGTCAGGAACACCGTGCAGGCGGCTTTACCCGGAAAATTCAGTAAAGTTACCTTCTGTAAGTCACCGATCATTTCACCACCTCCGGCTTAAGAGTCTTGTACTGTCGGTATACATGATGTGGCGGTAAAAGGCGATGAAAAACCTATATATAGTATGCTTGTGATAGTATAAAACTAAATATGGCGCTTTTGCTGTATTGACAGAGCGCTTTTGCATAGAGTTTTCAGTGAAAAGATTTTTATAAATATTGACATGGGGTTTTGTGTCGTATATAATTATAAACAACAAGGGAAGGAGTTTTATGGAAAAAAGGTCGCCTCGGCACCATAGTAAACACTGAGTATTCCGGAAAGAATGGGCGAACAAATCAGGCATGCACGGATACAGAGAAATCTGTCCGCGGAAACTGTTTCCGAGAAGGCAGAGATCAGCCGGGCTACTTTGTGAAAGGTGGAAAGGGGAGAGCCTTCCGCTTCTGTCGACGGCTATGCCGCCGTCCTTCATGTGCTTGATGACATGGATGAAAAAATACTTCTCCTTGCAGACTCGTCAGAAAAAAGTCAGGCGTAAACCTCAAACGACGGAGATTGTTTTTTGAAAAATATTTTTGACATCGTGCGCTGTATTGCTGGACGGACGGAGGATGTTTTCGCCTGCCTGAAGGAGTTCGGTATAACATTTAATTCTTTCAGGGATGCGGAGCGCTTGGCGAGTCTGTACAACGATTATCATAAAACGGTAAGAATGCCCTGCAGCCTCGGATACACCCCAGAGAAGCTGCATGACATGTATCCGCCGAGCGGGCATGAGCAGTCGATCCCTCGGGCCAAATATCCGTCAGGCGCTGAAAAAAGGGAAATTGGATATAGAGATTTTTCACAGTCAGCTTTTGACAATGAAAATGCCGAACGGTTCGGTTCGAGTCCGCATCTTGAAGAAACTTGCCGAGATACAGTTGTCAACCGGTACGGCAACTGCAAACGAAAAGTCAGCCGCAATACCCCTTACACATGTGGTAGCGGTAAGAAACAAAAAAGGTGCAGCGGAAAATGACCGAAGTACGCTGATGACAGAAAGGATTTTTGAGTGATGAATACCGTAGTTGAAGCATTGATCGAAATCCCGCTTCATTCGAAAAACAAATACGAAATCGATCCGACAACCGGAAAAATCAAGTTGGATAGAGTTCTGTATGCTTCCATGGTTTATCCGACCGAATACGGCAGCGTTGAAAACACTTTGGCACCCGACGGTGACCCGCTGGATATTCTGGTTGTATGTGATAATCCGTCCTTTCCGGGGTGTTATGTGCCGGCGAGAGTTCTCGGATATCTTGAAATGACTGACGGAGGAAAACCCGATTATAAATTGATTTCCGTTGTGGACTGCGATCCGCGCTACTCAAATTATCGGGAACTGAACGAACTTCCCGATTTCATCTTGAGAGAAATACGGAACTTTTTTGAAAACTACAAAGTTCTCCAAGGCATTGACGTTACGACAGGGGACTATCACGACAAAGAGGATGCGATTAAAATCATCGACGAATGTAAGGAACGCTATAAAAGAAAAAACTTGAAATGAGTATCATTCAAAACCGCAGAGGCTTTTTCATTCAAGGCGAGCAAATTTCCATCCCTATGAAAGGAGCTCCAAGATGAGCCTTGACGACATACCAAATCGTTGTTAATCCACAAGTGAGAAACTTGTGTCCAAGGTGACCTGGCTTTCAGGCGTACATTTACATATCTATGAGAATGAACACGAAGCTCAGAAAAGATCGTATATGAGCAGACCGAAAAGGAAAAATCCTCGAATCATCCGCAATCTGTGCGTTATAAGGACCGCCATAGAACGCAATTTTTGCAGGTAAAACGATGCTGTGCAAACGGAATACCGTAGCTTGAATTCTACGCCTGAATATGTGCCGACCGATTCTTTACAGCGGCTTTCCCGACGATGGAATCAATTTTATGAAAAGATCCGGCGCAAAGCTCTGTCGCCGCATTATCGAGATAAATCGCATAATCTCCGATCGGATCAATAACCGGAAAGAGTTGTTCCGCGTTTGGGTTAATTGGGCATATACGGACCCGTTTACGGGCAGCAAGAGAGGTTAGGCAATAAACATCCACTCGCGAAGCGGGTGGTATTTCATTTTGTGCCTTTGTTATTTTGACTGACAGGTTTCTGCTGTTTCAGCACAAAAGGAGTTTTTTCACCGGTTATCCTTTTTTCAACCACGCGACTATCGCGTGGTTTTCTTTTTACAAAAAAGCAACCGCATGTGAGCGGCTGCCTGTGATGGTAATGCTGTGCCAAACTTCGGTGCCCCTTTCAGGTGCTTTCCAAGCTACCGGTTTGCCGGGCGGTCTTTATTTGCAGTAAGTATAAGCCCAAAAAGCAGAGTACTGAGAAGGCGATGCCGCAAAGAATGTATATCCGGTTAAAGAACAGCAGGTTGACTGCATACCGCATGGGCATCCGTGTAAAGAGTACCGCATACGGTTCGACCCTTCCGATTGCCTCCATGGCCGCCGTGACACGGAATGGGCTGACCCCGCACAGATATGCGCCGAGGATATACAGTGCCAGCTTCTCGGCAACGGCAGGAAGCAGGAGTCCGAGTACATAAAACCACGGTTTTTGCTTTTTGCAGCGCTTCCACAGATACAGCGCCCCAAAGCAGTACGGCAGCAGCGCAAGGCAGATGCCCTGCGCGGTCAGGTGCAGCTGCA
>ERZ827490.4454-NODE-4454-length-10920-cov-22.487069_pt1 | contig 10920 bp, 10 predicted proteins | sample MGYA00519770_ERZ827490 | MGnify/ENA primary metagenome ERZ827490 (study PRJEB31778, sample SAMEA3449324) | human gut metagenome | biome: human gut; feature: human-associated habitat; material: faeces | place: United Kingdom | collected 2010/2012 ...
CGGAATGATGTTCTTGATGAGCGAAATCACGAGGTTCGACATGATCAGCACGGCCGTCGTCGCCAGCCCCATGCCCATTCCGTTGGCGGCCGAAGTCGTCGTTCCCAGCGTCGGGCACATGCCGAGCACGAGCACGAACGTCGGGTTGTTCTTGACGATGCCGCTCAAAATAATCTGCAGTTTATTCATCTTGACCTCCTTCCTGCGCATCAGCGCCCGTTGAAGTTGAATCCGTATCCGTTGCGGCGGCAGCGTCTGCGGCGCCCTCCTCCGACTTCCACTCCGAGTTCGTGGCACCCGAAGCGGCATCGGCGGGAGCCTCGCCCGAGACGGCGCTCCGGTAGGCCGACCAGGCGCGGTTGATCGCATCGACCCAGGCGCGCGACGAAATCGTCGCGGCGGTCAGCGCATCGACATCGCCTCCGTCCTTGGTGACGGCCAGGCGGCCGTCCACGAGTTTCTTCTCGGCCGGGTTCTGCCCCTTGACGCTCCCCAGCAGCGGGTTGCCCTCGTCGGCCATCTTGGTCCCGAGGCCCGGGGTCTCGGCCTGCTCGAGCACATTGACGTTATAGATCGTGCCGTCGGGGGTGAAGCCCACCATCAGGCGCACCACGCCGTTGAAGCCCTGCTTGGTCATCGACTCCACGGCGTAGCCGCTCACCTCGCCGTCTTTCGTAGCCGTATAGACCGTGATCGGCAGCTCGTCGATGGTCATCTGCTCGGTGGCCGTCTCATCGAAGGGCGGCAGCACCTCCGACAGGGCGGCGGTCGTCGCAGCGGCCTTCGCGGCGGCGATCGGCTCGACGGTAATCATGTTCACGACACCGACGCCGGCCGAAGCCACGAGCGTGATGCCGAAGAGCACGGCGGTCATGTTCAAAAGAGTACTTTTCATACCTCTTTCCTCCTTATTTCACGCCGAAGCGCTTGGGTTTCACATATTTGTTGATCAGGGGCACGCACGAGTTCATGATCAGGATCGCAAACGACATGCCCTCGGGATAGGCGCCCCACAGACGGATCAGCATCGTAATGACACCGATGCCGATGCCGAAAATCACGCAGCCGCGGACCGTCATCGGCGAGGTGGCGTAGTCGGTAGCCATGAAGACGGCACCGAGGATCGCACCTCCGGCCAGGACGTGGAAGAGCGGGAACTGCCACAGCGCAGCGCCCGACATGCCGCTCGCCAGCGCGTAGACGAAGGCGAACAGGGCCATCGTGACGAAGATCGTCACGGGCGTATGCCACGTGATGACGCGGCGCCAGAGCAGGTAGACGAAGCCGACGAGCAGCGCGAGGGCGGCCACCTCACCCAGCGAACCGGGCATGTTGCCCAGCAGGAGCTCCTGCGTGCCGATGACGTTCACGGCGGCTCCGTGCTTGACGGCGGCCAGCGGCGTGGCACCCGACAGGGCGTCGAACGCCCCGTTTACGGGCATCGGGAAGGTGGTCATCTGCACCGGATAGGCGATCAGCAGGAAGACGCGGCCCACGATAGCGGGGTTGAAGGGGTTCTTGCCCAGTCCGCCGAAGGTCATCTTGGCGATGGCAATGGCGACGAAGGCGCCGATGACGACGATCCACCAGGGAATCGTCGAGGGAAGGTTGAAGGCCAGCAGCACGCCGGTCACGACGGCCGACCAGTTGGAGATCGTCAGCGGCCCGCGGACCAGGAAGCGCTGGATGAGGAACTCGAAAGCCACGCACGAGGCCACCGAGAGCGCCGTGACGCGCAGCACGTCGAGACCGAAGACCACGGTCGAAACGACCAGCGCCGGCATCAGCGCGAGGACGACGTCGCGCATGATCGACGCCGTCGATTGCGGGGACTGTACGTGCGGCGCAGGAGCAACGGTAAGTTTATTCATCATACTCATGGTGTTTTGTCAGTTTACTTTTTGGCCGCGGCGGCACGTGCGCGGATGCGTCCCATGACCGTCTGCTTGCCCAGGCGCACCCAGTCGAGCAGCGGCAGGTAGGCCGGGCACGAGGACTGGCAGCAGCCGCACTCGATGCACGAGGTGATCATCCGCGCCTCGAGTTCGTCCCAGTTCTTCTTCTGGGTCATCTTCGAAAGGAAATAGGGTTCGAGGCCCATCGGGCAGGCGGCCACGCACTTGGCGCACTTGATGCACTGCGAGGCCTCGCGGCGCACGGCGTCGCGCCCCGACATCACGGTGATGCCCGAGCAGCCCTTCGTGACGGGCGAATCGAGGTTCACCATCGCGCGTCCCATCATCGGGCCGCCGTTGATGACCTTGCCGGCATCGGCCGGAAGCCCCCCGGCCGCCTCGATCAGCGCCGAGACGGGCGTACCCATGCGGGTCAGCAGGTTCTTCGGCTCGCGAAGCCCCTTTCCGGTGATGGTCACCACACGCTGGATGAGCGGCATCCCCTTCTGCACGGCCTGGTAGACGGCATAGGTCGTCGAGGCGTTGCAGACCACGGCACCGACATCGATCGGCAGTGCGGGCGGGGGCGGCACCTGACGGCCCGTGACGGCCGCGATGAGCTGTTTCTCACCGCCCTGCGGATATTTCACCTTGAGGGGTACGACCTCGACCCCGGCGTAGTTGCGGGCAATGCCGCGCAGGTGCTCGATGGCGTCGGGCTTGTTGTTCTCGATACCGATGTAGGCCTTCTCCACACCGACAGCCTTCATGAGGATCGTGACGCCGACGATGAGCTCCTCGCCGTGCTCGAGCATCGTGCGGTGGTCGGACGTAAGGTAGGGTTCGCACTCCACACCGTTGATGATCAGGCACTCGGCCTTCTTGCCGGGAGGGATCGAAAGCTTCACGTGCGTGGGGAAGGTCGCACCGCCCATGCCGACGATGCCGGCCTGCTTGATGCGGGCGATGATCTCCTGAGCCGAAAGCGTGCACTCGCGCACGAGGGTCTCCGAACGGTCGATGCCCTCGGCCCACTCGTCGCCTTCGCGCTTGATCGTGATCATCATCTGGCGCAGCCCCTGCCCGTTCGGCAGCAGATCGACGCCCGTCACCGTACCCGAAACCGGCGAGTGGATGTTGGCCGACATGAAGCTCGCGGCCTCGGCGATGAGCTGTCCGGTGAGTACCTTGTCGCCCTTGGCGACCTTGGCGACGGCCGGCGCGCCGATATGCTGTGCGAGCGGGATCGTCACCACCTCGGGCAGCGGCAGGATCTCGATCGGCTTGGCGCAGCTCAGTTTATTTTCCGACGGATGGACTCCGCCCATTGGAAATGTCTTCATAGTCTCTGCTTGGAATTTTACGATTCTTTATCGGATGCAGCCGAAGCCTTCTTTTCGGGAGCCGGAGCGGCCTTCGGGGCCTCCTGCTTCGGGGCGGCAGCCGGGGCAGCCTTCGGGGCGGCCGGGGCCTTGGGCTCCCTGGGCAGCGGATCCATACCCACGAGGCGGATGGCACCCGTCGGGCATTCGTTCACGCACTTGCGGCACAACTTGCACTTCTGCGGGTCGATGTAGGCGAGGTTGTTCTCCACCTTGATGGCATCGAACGCGCAGACCTTCTGACACTTGCCGCAACCGATACATCCGGCCTTGCAGGCCTTCATCACGGCGGCGCCCTTCTCCTTCGAAACGCACGACACGTAGACCGCACGGTTCTTGGGCCACTTCTTGCGCAGCTCGATGACCATCCGCGGGCAGGCCTTCACGCAGGCGCCGCAAGCCGTACACTTGTCGGGATCGACCTCCGGGAGTCCCGTGGCGGGATTGATGTGGATGGCATCGAAGGCACAGGCCACGACGCAGTCGCCGAAGCCCAGGCAGCCGAATGCGCAGGCGCTTTCGCCCACGTAAAGCGACGAAGCCACGGCGCACGACCGGGCTCCGTCATACTGATTCGTGCGGGGGCGTTTCTCGCACGTGCCGCCGCAGCGGACCGTAGCCACTTCGGGTTGCTTCTCGGCCGCAGCCTTGCCCAGATAGGCGGCCACAGCCTTCATGCAATCCCCTCCGCCCACCGGGCAGAAGAGTTCCGAAATGTCGTCGCGCTTGACCAGCGCATCGGCCATTCCGCGGCATCCGGCGAAACCGCAACCGCCGCAGTTCGCACCGGGGAGCATTTTCTCCACCTCGTCGATGCGGGGATCCTCCTCGACGCGGAACTTCTGCGCCACGAAGTAGAGGACGACCGCCGCGAGCACACCCAGCGCACACAGCGACAGGATCGTGTAAAGTAATACTTCCATTTAGCTTTTTGTTATTGTAAAATGAATTGTGTGTTCGATTCTGCTGCGGAAGCACCACAGCACCGCATAATAGAGCGACACTCCGCCGAGGGCCGCGACGACAGCCTGCCCGTCGCTTCCGCCCAGGAGCTTGGCCGCACCGAGGGCCGCGAGCAGGACAACCAGCGCACCGACATAGGCCAGAAGGACGGCCCGGGCCCCGGCATTGCTCCGCACGCCCACCATGACCTCATCGCCCGCGGCGAACTCCGCGGCACGATGCGTCCGCACGGCGACGATCTTCTCCTGCGCCTCGGCCAGGCCGCAGGCCTGTCGGGCGCTGCACGCCCCGCAGGCGCTCCGCGAGGTGATCTTCACCCGGACCGTATCGCCCTCGACACGGTCCACCACGCCGCTGTGTTCGATCAGCCGGGCCACGGGATCAGTCTCCGTATTTGTTGGTAAGGGGCATCAGACGCTCGTGTCCGAACGAGCAGGAGGAAAGACGCAGCACGGGCGGGAACTGATAGCGCTTCTTCTCGTTGCGCATGATCATCGAGTGGATCTTCTCGACGACCTCCGAGTCGAATCCCGCATTGACGATCTCCTCGCGGTGCTGCCCCTCCTCGATCATGCGGAACAGGATGGCATCGACCACCTCGTAGGGCGGCAGGATGTCGCTGTCCTTCTGTCCGGGATGGAGCTCCGACGAGGGCTCCTTGGTCAGGATGCTCTCGGGAATCGGGTCGCCCATCGTGCGGTTGATGTAGCGGGCCACGTCGTACATCTCGCTCTTGTAGAGGTCGCCCGTGGGGCTGAAGGCACCGGCCGTATCGCCGTAGAGGGTGCAGAGTCCCAGGGCATTCTCGCTCTTGTTCGACGAGTTGAGCAGAATGTGCCCCGTCTTGTTCTGGAGCGCCATGAGCAGCACGGTGCGGATACGGGTCTGGATGTTCTCCTCCGTGGAGTCGAACTCCGTTCCGCCGATCACCGGCTTGAGCGTATTGACCACGCTGGTATAGATTTCCGAAATGGGAATGACGTTGTAGCTGATGCCGAGGTTGCCGGCCAGCAGTTTGGCATCCTCGACCGACTCGTCGGACGAGAAGGGCGACGGCATGAGCAGCGCATGGACGTTCTCCGCGCCCAGCGCATCGACGGCGATGGCCGCGACGACGGCCGAGTCGATACCGCCCGAGAGGCCGATCGAGGCCTTCGTATAGCCGTTCTTGCGGAAAAAGTCGCGCAGACCGCAGCGGGCGGCCTCGTAGATGAGGCGGGTGCGGTAGCTGCTCGACGTGGGGATCTGGACAGGCGCAGCCTTGGCCCGGGTATCGAAAATGCCGAAGTCCTCCTCGAAGTTCTTCAGCATCAGCACCGGTTCTCCCTGTTTGTTGAGCGCTCCCGACGTTCCGTCGTAGACGATTTCGGTCGATCCCCCGACCTGGTTCACGATGACCAGGTTCTTGCCTTCGACGAAGGCCAGGTTGCGGAGCATCTCGTAGCGGTAGATCATCGTACCCTTGCCGTAGCGGCGGGCATTGATCGAGATGATCGTCTCGACCGACTTGTCGAAGTCGTGTTCGCGGCTGAGGTCGTCACCGACGATGATCGCGCACTTGTGGCCCTTGATCGTGGCATACTCGTAGCCCTTCGAGGGGACGAGGAAGCCCATCTCGCGGCGGGCCGTGATGTATTTCTTGCCGACGTAACGCAACACCTTGCGGTCCTGGATGAGGGCGGCGGCGCTGATGGTTCCGGCAGAGGTCAGGATCGGCAGTCCGACGATGGCGGCGATGCCGTCGCAGCAGGATGCGATCTCCACCAGCGCATCTTCGCAGAGTTCGAGGAAGGTGGTCTTGCGCAGCAGATCGAAGGCGGGCGTTCCGCTGACGGCCTGTTCGGCGAAAATCACCAGATCGGCGCGTTGGGCCTTGGCCCGCTGGATGGCATCGATGATCTTCGAGGTGTTGCCGTCGATGTCTCCGATCGTGTAGTTGAGTTGCGCGATGGCTATTTTCATAGGGTGTGAGTTAGGTCGGTATGTTTATAACTGTGCAAAGTTAAGGATTATTTGGCAAAGTCGAAAAATTTTCGATGTTAATAAATTAACATCCGACCGAGGCACGGAGGCACCGTCTCGGCAAACGAGAAGAGCCTCCGGGGGACTCCCGAAGGCTCTTGCATGCATGGTCCGACACAACCGCCGGCGTGCGACGCTACTCCTGCTCCGCCTCGGGGTCAGCCACGAGGATACGCCCGCAGTACTCGCAGACGATGATCTTCTTGCCCTGACGGATATCGGCCTGACGCTGGGGCGGGATGCGGTTGAAGCAGCCGCCGCAGGCATCGCGCTTGACCGTCACGACGGCCAGTCCGTTGCGGACGTTGCGGCGGATGCGCTCGTAGGCGGCCAGCAGACGCTCGTCGATCTTCTCCTTGGCCTGGGCCTCCTGCACGCCGTACTCCTCGACGAGCGGGGCGGTTTCGGCCTCGATGCCCTCGAGTTCGGCCTTTTTGGCCGCGAGGTCGGCCTCGCGCTCCTTCATCTGGTTCTCGGCCTCCTCGAGCTGGAGTTTCTTGGCCTTGATGCCCCCGGCATACTCCTTCAGGCGCTTCTCGGCCAGCTCGATCTCGAGCTCCTGATACTCGATCTCCTTCGAGATGGCATCGTACTCGCGGTTGTTGCGGACGTTGTTCTGCTGCTCCTTGTAGTTGCCGATCATAATCTTCGCCTGATCGACCTCGCGCTTGCGCTGCTTGGTCAGCGAGTTCAGCTCCTCGATCTCGGCGTTGATGTGCTCGATGCGGGTCTTCATCCCGGCCATCTCATCCTCGAGATCCTGCACCTCGAGAGGCAGTTCACCTTTGACCTTGTTGATTCCGTCGATCTTGCTGTCGATCTTCTGCAGCTCGTAGAGCGCAAGGATCTTCTCCTGCATCGAGTAATCCACGTCGGCCGTCTTCTTCTGTGTTGCCATATTGTGTTTTTAGAGTTTAGACTTAAACCAGATAATTCACCGGATTGCGAGAGCATTCACTCTTGCGAACCGCAAAGGTACATAAATTTTTCGACAAAATATCAAATAACAGCCGAATTGCGCAATATTCGCTCTCAAAATGGCCTATATCGGCCACGGTGAGGGCCTTATCGGGTGTCATGAAGTCGTTGTACTTGAGGTCGGCGGTGATGTAGAGCCCGGCGCCGGCGCGGCGGGCGTCGCCGATGAGCGAGGCTCCGGCCCCGGTGCAGAGGGCGACGCGGACAACCCGCTCGGCGGCGATGTCGCTGTGGCGGATGACCCGCACCGAGAGGCGCTCGCGAACCCGCTGCAGAAAATCGACCGTCCGGACCGGCTCGGGCAGGTCCCCGACGACGCCGAAGCCCACCCTCTCCTCGGCCGAGGGCTGCAGCAGCTGCAGGCTGCCGATGCCGAGCATGCCGGCCAGGTACCAGCTCATGCCGCCCGGAGCGCTGTCGAGGTTCGTGTGGCAGGCGTAGAGGGCGATTCCGCGCCGGATGGCCCGCTCGACACAGCGCTGCACGGCGTCGGCCGAATTGAAGCGCTTGAGCGGGTGGAAGACGATCGGATGGTGTGTGATGACCAGGTCGCAGCCCAGCCGTTCGGCCTCGTCGAGTACCTCCTCCGTGACATCGACGGCCAGCAATGCGGCATGCACCTCGTCGTCCTCTCGACCGACGACAAGTCCCGCATTGTCATAGGATTCCTGCCAGCGAAGCGGGGCAAAGGTTTCGATAACCGAGGTTACATCTTTGATTTTCATAGTCATATGGTTTCAGGTCGGGGTTTTCGGTGCGCCGTCAGAAGAGCGACTGTTCGTAGAAGGCGAACAACTCCTTGTGCTCGACCTCCTCCTTCTTGCGGCGGGGTTTGCGCGAGGCGCGGCGGGGTTGCCCCGGAGCATCCGACGGCGCCTCCTCCAAAGGCTGTCCCGTCGCCTCGTCGATCCGCACGACGGCCTTGCGCCCTCGTTTGCGGGAAGCCGGCACGGCCTGCACCTCGGAAGCCGGTTCGGTCTCCGGGCCGGCGGCAACCTCCGGGAGCGGTCCGGCGGCAGATTCAGCCTCCGGCTTGGCGGCAGTCACAACCTGCGGTCCGGGAGCAGCCTCCGGAGCCGGTCCGGAAAGGGGTTCGGCAACCTGCGCGGAAGCCGTTTCAGCCTCCGGTTCGGCGGCAGATTCAGCCTCCGGCTTGGCGGCGGATCGAGCCCCGGATTCGGCGGCAACATCCGGTTCGGGGGCGGTCCCGGCCGGCAGCACAGCCCCGGCAGCGCCCCCATCGGCCGGCACGCGGGTCCCGGCCGGAAAGCCGGAGTCGGCGGCCGTATCCACCGCGTCGGCATCCGCCAGCACGGACTCCCCGTCCCCCTTGAGCTCCTCGCGGACCTCGACCAGCAGGGCACGGATCCGCTGCAGCCGCTCCATCAGTTCGACGTCGCGGCTCACCCCCTTGCCGGAGCGCTGTCCGCGCATCGCACGCTTGGCACCCTCCAACGTCATGCCGCACTCCTTGACCAGGTGGTAGATCTGCTTGAGGTGCTCCACGTCCTGCGGCGTAAAGAGCCGGTTGCCCTTCTTGTTGCGCTTGGGCCGCAGGATGGGGAACTGCGATTCCCAATGGCGGAGCAGCGACTGATTGACGTCGAACATCTCGGCCACCTCGCCCATCGAATAGTATAATTTCTCGCTCATAACGCTAAACTTCCTTTCCCTTGATTCGGATTCTCTCTCTTTGCGGTCCTGCCCTGCAGCACCCTGCCGCGGCGTCCCGTAACTGCCGCGTTCACTCCTGCCGGAGGATCCGCAGCGAATTGGGGTACATGTTGTTCACCCGCGCACCGATCCGCTTGGCGAAGCCCAGGGCCCGTCCGCGCGCCGTCACGAGGTTCACCCCCTCGGCCAGCGCCCCGGCCGCCACCTCCTGACGCCGCAGGTAGCGCAGCGCCTGCTCGTCGTCGAGCCCGGCAACCGGAACGGCCCCGCGTTCCAGGCCGTCGAAGAAGGCCAGGGCCGGATCGGGTTTCAGCCGTCCCTTGAAGAGCTGTCCCAGCGCCACGCCCGAGCAGATCACGGGCAGCGCCTCCGAGAGCGTCTTCACCGCCTCGGCCTGCTCCCCGTACCAGGCGTAACCGGTGCCGGCAACCGTGCCGAAGACCATGCGGTCCGGCTCGCGGACCCAGCGCCGCAGCTCGCCCGCCGACGCCCGGTCGGCCGGAGCGACCATCGACCGGCGCCCCTTCGGAAGGCGCTGCCGACCCGGAGCGTCGGGCGCCTTGCGCGCCACGGCGGCGAAGAATCCCTCGCCCACGGTCCGGTGGGGGAAGAAACGGAACGTACGGAACGGGCCGACCTCCCCCTCGACAATACCCCACGCGGGGTCCACATCCACCGGCTCGGAAGCAGCGACTTCGTCACCGGCCCAGGCGAGCATCCGTTCGAGCGAACCTTCGTCCTCGTCGCGGTTGAACGTACAGGTACTGTAGATCAGCGTACCGCCCGGACGCAGCGCCCGCCACGCCTCGCGCAGGATATCGTCCTGCCGCGCGGCGCACTGCCGCACGTTGTTCTCGCTCCACTCCCCGCGCGCAGCGGGATCCTTGCGGAACATGCCCTCGCCCGAGCAGGGGGCATCGACGGCCACCACGTCGAACCACGCCTCGCAGTCGCAGACCACATGCGGTTCGCACGTCGTGACCACCACGTTGCCCGTACCCCACTTGCGCACGTTGTCGGCCAGCACGGAGGCCCGGCGGCGGTCGATCTCGTTGGCGACGACCAGTCCCCCGCGCCCGACAAGCGAGGCGTAGAGGGTCGTCTTGCCGCCCGGGGCCGCACAGAGGTCGAGGATCCTCGCCCCGGAGGTCGGGACCCCCTGCAGCAGACAGCCCACGAACTGCGAGGCCGCCTCCTGCACGTAGTAGGCTCCGGCATGGAAGTCGCTGTCGAAGGTGAACGACGGGCGGCCCGCAAGCAGGAAGCCGTCGGGGCACCACGGAACGCGGCCGGCGGCCGTGAGCATCGGAAGCACCTCCGACACCCGTGCGGGCTGCTCCCCGCGGAGTCCCTCCGCCTTGGCGGGATTCACACGGATGCTGACGCACGCCTCACCGTCGAGGGCGCGGCAGAGGGCCTCGCCCTCCGTCGTCCCGAGGTCGCGAAGGACCCGCTCGACGAATGTCCGGGGCAGCTCCATCTCCGTCATTTTGCCGTTGCGCGCAGCGCATCGAGGCGTGCGCAGATCTTCTCCAGCACGGCGGGGTCCGAGACGAAATCCTCGTGGTCCTTGTCGATGACAAGCACCTCGCCGTCGTAGAGGTTGTCGATCCAGTGGTTGTACTTGTCGTTCAGCCGCCCGAGGTAGGCCTCGTCGATGTTCATCTCGTACTCGCGGCCCCGCTTGCGGATCTGCGAAATGAGCGTCGGAACGCTTGCCTTGAGGTAGATCAGCAGATCGGGCTTCGGGATGAGCGCCGTCACCAGGTGGAAGATCTTCATGTAGGTCTCGATGTCGCGCGTGGCCATCAGCCCCATCTCATGCAGGTTCTCGGCGAAGATGTGGGCGTCCTCGTAGATCGTGCGGTCCTGGATGATGTCCCCGCGCCCGGTCTCCGAGAGCATGTCCATCGTCTGCTGGATGCGGCTCCCGAGGAACGAGATCTGGAGGTTGAACGACCAGCGGTTCATGTCCTCGTAGAAGTCGCCGATGTAGGGGTTGTTGC
>ERZ827490.4465-NODE-4465-length-10893-cov-3.268223_pt1 | contig 10893 bp, 8 predicted proteins | sample MGYA00519770_ERZ827490 | MGnify/ENA primary metagenome ERZ827490 (study PRJEB31778, sample SAMEA3449324) | human gut metagenome | biome: human gut; feature: human-associated habitat; material: faeces | place: United Kingdom | collected 2010/2012 ...
CTTTCCAGCATGGTGATGTGAGCCATCGAGCCGAGCACGTCGTACTTGGCGAGATAGAGATCCATCTCACGGTCTTTGCCTACCGTAAAGGTATCCACTTCCTGGTCTACCTGAACATTCTTTTCCCAAAGTTTCTGAGCCATCAAAAAAACATTTAATAAGGCAGGGATGCCAACATGGTCGATATTTTATCGATCGCATCCTGCAATGGTTTTGATACCATTGGTTTGATAAACGGATTCAGTTCGGCGCGGACGGTTATTTTCATCCGTGTGTCGTTCTCTTCTACCTGTTTTAGCTGAATCCAAAGGAACAGGGGAACAGGCGAGTTCGTGGTCGTGAATTTGATCGTCTTGTTCGGTTCACGTTCCACGATCTGGAAGGTTATCTTGCCTACCGGTGCGACGGAAAAACTGCAAGAGTCTTTATCGAACTCGAAATCTTGAATCTTATCTTGAGGTATGCGGTCCTGCACCTTTCCTAAGTTGGATAGGTCGGACAGCATATTAAAAATACGATCCTCGTTAAAGGGGATCGTTTTCACTTCGCTAACAAATTCAGTCATTTTCACTTACTTTGTTTCGGGATTCCAGTTTGCCGGATCTTTGCGCCATTCCTGAAGGACTGCGATTTCGGATTCGTCAATGTAATCTGTACGCAATGCTTCTTCCAGCACGGCATCATAGTTACTTAGAGTCGTCAATGTAACTTTTGCCTCTTTGAAAGCCTCTACTGCAACAGGGAAACCATACGTGAAAATGGCAACCATACCGGCAACGTCACAACCGAAATTACGGACAGCCTGTACGGCTTTCAAACTACTACCACCTGTAGAAACCAAATCTTCTACAATCACTACTTTTGAACCCGGTTTCAGTTCGCCTTCAATCAGGTTTTCCAATCCATGATCTTTAGGAGTTGAACGGATGTACACGAACGGCAGACCCAGTAGGTCGGCAACTAATGCACCCTGGGCGATTGCTCCGGTTGCAACACCAGCAATAGCATCGGCATTTTCATACTTTTCGCTGATTGTGCGAGCCAGCTCCAGTTTAATGAAACTTCTGATTTCCGGATAGGAAAGTGTCTTTCTGTTGTCGTTGTAGATTGGTGATTTCCAACCGGATGCCCATGTGAAAGGATTGGCCGGCTGCAATTTGACCGCCTTAATCTTTAATAATCTCTCTGCTACTAATCTTTCCAGTGTTTTCATACAACCTAATAAAAATGTTTATATCAGTCTGCAAAGGTAGACAAAGGGAATGAGATAACCTTGTAGTTCTTCAAAAAAATAAGCTATACATATTGTATAGCAGGTTTAAGGAGAGTTTATGCCACAGCTATGCCTAAAATACTGATCCGGATGCCGGATATGGCTTTCATGGCTTCTGCACAGGCGTTCATGGTGGAACCGGTCGTAATAACATCGTCCACCAGTAGAATGTGTTTGTTTTTCAACGTGTCGGTGTTCTCTACACGGAAGATGTCCTCTACATTTTCCGATCGTTCGAATATCTGCTTGCGGGTTTGGCTTTCGGTCTTTTTTATGCGGGACAAGGATGAGATGTCGACCGCGATTCCAGTGGCGGAACGGATGCCGTATGCGATCCATTCCGACTGGTTATAACCTCTTTGCCTCATTCTTTTCGGGTGGAGCGGGACCGGCAAAAGGAGATCGACGGTGTCGAACAGCCCTGTCTCCCGGTAGGTGGTAGCAGCCATGTGTCCCAGTTCGTATCCGAGTTTTTTGTTTCCATGATATTTTAAGGAATGGATCAGCTTTTGCCCGCTTCCCCCTTTCGTGAAGTGGAGCAGAGCGGTGGCGGCGACGAAAGATGTTTTTCCCTGTAAAAGCAGACAGACCGGATTCGTCTCCATATCCGTAAAATGCGTGTAGGGCAAATGATTCGAACAATGCAGGCAAATATGCTCTTCCCCTTCCACTAAAGACCTCTGGCAAAGCAGGCAGAGGCGAGGATAGAAAAGGTTGAGGAGGTCATTCAAAATCATCCTCGTAGTCATTCCCGTTGAACAGTTGTTTCAGGCAGCGGCTTGTTTCCCTTGTTTCGAAACCGCGTCCGGCGGCGAAGCGGAGCAGTTTGGCGTAAACCTCCCGATCGTCCTTACCACGGGTTACTTTCTTTTTGCTTTTCAGGAGAGAAAGGAGGATGGAGCGATATTCTTGTTCGTCGATACCTTCCAGTGCTTCCGAGCGGATACTGGATGGAATGCATTTCCGCTGCATCTCGTAGTTGATCTTGACACGTCCCCATTTGTTGAAGCGTAATTTGTCGTTTACGAAATAGCGTGCAAAACGGCTTTCGTCGATGAAACGTTCTTGTAGCAGGCGGGAGACGATCCGGTAGCTTTCTTCCCCGGCCAATCCCGCCGCTTTGATTTTCTTTTCGACATCCTGGATGCAGCGTTCGCTGGCAGAACAGTAGGCGGCTGCCCGGTGAAGCATTTCAGATTCACTGATTTGTTTCATTTGCGTGCTTTTATGATCCGGTCCCTGCCGGACAGGTCTTGGATCAATTCGATATTCTTGTAGCCTTCTTCCTCCAGCATCTCAACAACCATATTGCCGCATGCCGCATTGATTTCGAAGTAGAGATGGCCGTTTCTTCTCAGTTTTTTCTTTCCGAAATGGGCAATATGCCAATAATAGAGCAGCGGGTCGTTGTCAGGGACGAAAAGAGCCAGGTGTGGTTCGTAGTCCAGCACGTTCCGCTCCATGTCTTTTTTTTCTTCCTCCTTGATGTAGGGCGGATTGCTGACGATGACGTCCAGAATGAACGGAATGTCCATTTCCGCTTTCTCCGGGTCTAGGATATCTGTCTGGATGAAAGTGACCGTTGTGTTGTTGCGTTTGGCATTCCGGCGGGCGGTCGCGAGCGCTTCCGCCGAAATGTCCGTCGCAATCACGCTTGCTTTTTTCAGATGCTTCCGGAGTGTGACGGCTATGCAGCCGCTTCCCGTTCCGATATCCAATATCTTGATCTTTTGGTCTGCATTGTCGAGGATGACCTGCTCGACCAGCTCTTCTGTTTCCGGACGCGGTATCAGGACGGACGGGTCTACTTCGAACTGAAGGCTGTAGAAATCGGCCGTTCCTAATATGTATTGGATAGGCTCCATCTGCTTCAAACGTTCGACTATGTCATGAATTCGGCTTTTTTCGCTTTCTGGCAGTTCTTTGTCTTTACAAAATAAAAAATGATGCGGCTGAATATTACAAACCCGCTCCATAATTAAACGAACTAGGCTGCTGACCTCGGAGGATGGGTATAGATCCCTCAATGATTCCTTAATGTATGCGATGGTTTCAGTCATATTTTGTTTTTGGGCAAAAGTAAGCATAAGATAAATTGCAACCAAACAAAGAAAGAATTTTCCGATATCGAAACAAAGGTTTCCAAACAGTGAAACAAAAATTTTTCTACGGTGAAAATATATTTTCCCGCTGGTTTTTCATAATCTTTGTACCTTTGTCCCGAGAACATCGCAAGGTATGTTTTGGGTTGCCCGAAACGATTCGAGTAACTCTAAACGCCTTGTCCTTGCAGGGAGCAGGATTATCCTCCAAAGTCGGATAATTCCAAAATCAACGATACCTTGTGGTGAATATAGGGTTACACATAATAAACTCTCTCTCTTCTCTTATACTGTTTATTCAAATGCGCAAGGAAAAACTGATAAAAATTGCTACCTTTGCACTCATTATCGGACTGCTAATGACCTGAGAAAGCAATTAAAACAACATATGAAACTCCTTCGTTGTCTTATAGGCTTTGGTCAGCCTCGCAGGGATAGCGAAGGAGTTTTCGCTTTAATATAAACCATGGCTGTACAAAGTGAAGCCGCACTTGAAAATGCTCTGATTCATGCTCTTGAACAAATGAGCTATGAATACGTGAAGATTGAAGAAGAAAGCAATCTTCGCGATAATTTCAAATGCCAGCTCGAAAAACATAATCGCAAACAACTTGCGGAAATAGGGCGTGAACATTTCACCGAATCGGAGTTTGAAAAGATTTTGCTTCATTTGGAGGGCGGCTCACGCTTTGAAAAATCCAAGAAACTGCGCGACCTCTATCCACTCGAAACCGAAAATGGGGAACGTGTGTGGGTGGAATTTCTCAATAAGAAACAATGGTGTCAGAATGAGTTTCAGGTATCAAACCAAATCACCATTGAGGGCAGGAAGAAATGCCGCTATGATGTGACGATATTGGTAAATGGTTTGCCGTTGGTGCAAATCGAATTAAAAAAGCGAGGGGTGGAACTGCGCCAAGCCTACGACCAAGTGCAACGCTACCATAAGACATCGTTTCATGGCTTGTTCGACTATATACAGGTTTTTGTTATTTCCAACGGTGTAAACACCCGCTATTTCGCCAACAACCCTAATCAAGGCTACAAGTTTACTTTCAATTGGACGGATAAGGATAACAACCCCTTCAACGACCTCAGTCTGTTTGCAGCAATGTTCTTCGATAAATGTACCCTTGGTAAGATGATTAGCAAATACATCGTGCTTCATGAGGGTGACAAATGTCTGATGGTGTTGCGCCCCTATCAGTTCTATGCCGTGGAGGAGATTTTGGATAAGGTGCAGAACTCTACCGACAATGGCTTCATTTGGCACACTACGGGAGCTGGCAAGACTCTTACTTCTTTTAAGGCGGCACAACTCGTTTCGGAGTTGGATGGCGTGGATAAGGTGATGTTTGTGGTGGACCGTCACGACCTTGACACGCAGACGCAATCGGAATATGAAGCGTTCGAACCCGGTGCAGTGGATAGCACGGACAACACCGATGAACTGACGAAGAAACTTTCAAGCGATTCGAAAATCATTATCACTACCATTCAGAAACTCAATGCAGCCGTTACGAAGCAATGGTACAGCAAGCGTTTGGATGAAGTGAGGAAGTCGCGCATCATCATGATTTTCGATGAGTGTCATCGTAGCCATTTCGGTGAGAGCCACAAAAATATTGTCAACTTCTTTACCAATACGCAAATATTCGGCTTCACGGGGACACCTATATTCAAGGAGAACTCTAAGAACGATCGTACTACCGAAGAAATCTTCGACAAGTGTCTGCACAAGTATCTGATTAAAGATGCCATTGCTGATGAGAATGTACTTGGCTTTTTGGTGGAATACTACCACGGCAACGAGGAGGTATCACCGGGACAGGAAAGCCGTATGCACGAGATTGCCAAATTCATTCTCAACAATTTCAGCAAATCCACCTTTGACAGTGAGTTTGACGCGCTATTTGCCGTGCAGAATGTGCCGATGCTCATTCGTTACTATAAGATTTTCAAGGCACTGAATCCTAAAATCTCAATCGGTGCAATCTTCACCTATTCATCGAACCCTAACGAGGACGATGAACTGACGGGCATGAACAGCGGTTTTGTCAGCGAATCCGTGCCGGAGGCTGACGATATGCAGGAAATCATCAACGACTACAACCAAATGTTCGGTACGAATTTCTCCATCGAGAATTTCCGTGCTTACTACGATGATGTCAATCTGCGGTTGAAAAAGAAGAAAACCGACATGAAACCGCTCGACCTTTGTTTGGTCGTGGGTATGTTCCTCACGGGCTTCGATTCCAAGAAGCTGAACACGTTGTATGTGGATAAGAATTTGGAATACCACGGATTGTTGCAAGCGTTCTCACGTACCAACCGTGTATTCAACGAGCGCAAACGTTTTGGTAAGATTGTCTGTTTCCGCGACCTCAAGAGCAATGTGGACGAATCCATAAAACTGTTCAGCAACGGGGGTACGGGCACTATCATCCGCGAGGCTTTCGAGGTGGTGAAAAAGGAATATGCCGACATCGCCAAAGATTTCCTTGCCAAATATCCCGACACTGCGGCTGTCGATGCGTTGAAGACCGAACCCGAAAAGCGCGACTTCATTCTCGCTTTCCGTGAGTTGATAAAGAAACATGCGGAGATACAAATCTACGAGGACTATTCGGAGGATGACCCCGAATTGGGCATATCCGAACAACAGTACAACGACTTCCGAAGTAAGTACCTCGACATTCACGACACGTTCCTTGACAGCACTACCGTAGGCGGTACTTCCATTGAGGATAATTCCACCGAAGACGAAATAGGACTTGAAGACATCGACTTCTGTCTTGAACTGTTGCACAGCGACATTATCAATGTGGCTTATATCCTCGAGCTGATTGCAGAACTCAATCCGTTCAGTGAAAACTATGAGGAACAACGCCGCCATATCATCGACACAATGATTAAAGATGCCGAGCTGCGCAGCAAGTCGCAACTGATTGACGGCTTTATCCGCCAGAATGTAGATGAAGACAAGGAGGGCTTCGTGGAGCGCAAGAAGAAAGCGGATGGTTCTGTTGACCTCGAAGAACGGCTCAACCAATATATCCGTCAGGAAAAAGGCAAAGCCATTGACCGCCTTGCGGAAGATGAGCAGTTGCCTACCGAACTGCTGAACCGTTTCCTCTCGGAGTATGACTTCTCACAAAAAGTGCAACCCGAAATCATTCAAACAGCAGTCAAGGAGAAGCACCTCGGCTTGCTAAAGACGCGCAGAACCGTGAACCGTATTCTCGACCGTCTGCGCAATATTATCAGAACATTTTCTTGGGACTAAAAGATGGCGTATGAAAACAAATGACCCCGGCTATGTTTATATACTGACCAATCCCAGTTTTCGAGAGGATTGGGTGAAAATAGGTAAAAGTACTCGCCCCGTTGACATTCGTTCAAAGGAGTTGGACAATACCGCTGTGCCGTTGCCTTTTGAAATCTTTGCCACGATGAAGACTTCTAAATTCAATGAGGTTGAAAGACTTGTGCATAAGACAATAGACCGATTGACAGACTTGCGTATTCGGCAAAATAGGGAATTCTTTAATGTTGACCCCAAAGTGGCTCTTGATATTTTCAGAGACATCGCTTTGACAATTGACGATGCGGTCATAACTGAATATGAGGACAATAAACCTATTATAGCGCACCCCGAAAAGAAAGAAAAGAAATCAGAATTTTCTCGACCGAAAAAACGGGAGCGATTCAAATTCAGCATGGTACATATCAAGATAGGTGAATATATTACTTTTATCCCTACCAATCTGAAAGTGAAAGTTGCAAGTGATGATTCCATCGAATATGACGGACGAATTTACAAATTGTCTCCTTTTGTCGGTACGTTTCTTCCGGAAGAAAAGAGAACACCTTCAAATGCCTATCAGGGGAGCAAGTATTTCTCGTACAACGGAAAAATATTAGATGACTTAAGGACAGCCTTTGAAAAAGAAGCTGATAATGAAATAAACATTGTAGAAAACAAAACTGTTTAAGAACATGAGTGAAGAACTCCAACAAAAACTCCGTGCCCAGCTTTGGGAGGTTGCCAACAACCTGCGCGGCAATATGTCAGCCAACGAATTTATGTACTTCTCGTTGGGCTTTATCTTTTATAAGTACCTTTCTGAAAAAATAGAGAACTATGCCGACCGTGCGCTTGAAGATGACGAAATCACTTTCAAACAGTTGTGGCAGTCAGGCGAAGAAGATGCCCTTGAACTTCAAGAGGAAGTCAAGAAGCAGTGTTTGGAAAATATCGGTTATTTTGTAGAGCCGCAATATCTCTTCACCTCTATCATTGACGCAATTAAGCGCAAGGAGAATATTATTCCCTCTCTCGAACGTTCGCTGAAGCGCATTGAGGACAGCACGCTCGGACAAGAGAGTGAGGACGATTTTGGAGGTTTGTTTTCAGACATAGACCTTGCTTCGCCCAAGCTCGGCAAAACTACCGATGACAAGAATACGCTCATATCCAATGTACTGATTGCTTTGAACGGCATTGACTTCGGAGCGGACGAAGCTACGCAGATAGATATTCTCGGCGATGCTTATGAATATATGATTTCTCAGTTTGCCGCTGGAGCGGGCAAGAAAGCCGGAGAATTTTACACACCGCAAGAAGTGAGCCAGATTCTTGCCGAGATAGTGACTATCGGACATACTCGCTTACGCAATGTATATGACCCTACTTGCGGTTCGGGTTCACTGCTTATTCGTGCAGCTCATACGGGACGGGCATACGAGATATTCGGGCAGGAGAAAAACCCCACTACTTACAACTTGTGCCGTATGAATATGTTGCTGCATGGTATCAAGTTCAGTAATTTCCAAATAGAGAATGGCGACACCTTAGAGGCGGACGCTTTCGGTGACACCCAGTTCGATGCCGTGGTTGCCAATCCTCCTTTCTCCGCAGAGTGGAGTGCCGCCGACAAGTTCAACAATGATGACCGTTTCAGCCGTGCCGGTCGCCTTGCTCCGCGCAAGACAGCTGACTATGCCTTTATACTGCACATGCTCTATCATCTTGTGGATGGTGGTACAATGGCTTGCGTTGTACCGCATGGTGTATTGTTCCGTGGTAATGCCGAGGGCGTTATCCGCCGTTTCCTTATCGAGAAGAAGAACTGCATTGACGCAATTATCGGCTTGCCGGCCAATATCTTCTACGGCACTTCCATTCCCACTTGTATTCTCGTGATGAAGAAATGCCGCAAGGAGGACGATAATATTTTGTTTATTGACGCAAGCAAGGAGTTTGAAAAGGTCAAGACCCAAAACAAACTACGCAAGGAGCATATCGACAAGATTGTAGATACTTACCGTAATCGCACCGAGATAGAAAAGTACAGCCACCTCGCCACCTTGCAGGAAGTAGCCGATAACGACTACAATTTGAACATTCCCCGTTATGTGGATACCTTTGAAGAGGAAGAGCCTATCGACATTAAGGCTGTCATGGCTGAAATCAAGGAATTGGAAGCCAAACGTGCTGACCTTGACAAAGAGATTGAAGGCTACCTCCGTGAACTGGGAATTGTAGAATAAAACGAAGAGGGTAAGATTATGGCTAAAAAGTTCGAGATAAGAAACAGCACAGCGGAGTTCTTGATATTTACTGTCGCAGACAAAGAGCAAGGGGTTGAAGTGTTGTATAAAGATGAAAGCATTTGGGCGACACAAAAAGCTATTGCCACTCTTTTTGATGTGGATAGAACGGTTGTTACCAAGCACTTGAAGAATATTTTCGACACTTGTGAATTGGATAAGGAAGTGGTATGTGCAAAAATTGCACATACCACCGAGCATGGGGCTATAGACGGAAAAACGCAGACTAAAGAAGTACAATACTATAATCTTGATGCTATCATCTCTGTGGGCTACCGTGTCAATTCCATTCGTGCCACCCAATTCCGCCAATGGTGTACCTATGTGTTGCGCCAATTTGCCATCCGTGGTTATGTCATAGACAAGAAACGCATGGAAAACGGTTCTTTTATCGGTGAGGATTATTTTGAACACTTGTTGGCTGAAGTCCGTGAGATACGATTGAGTGAACGCCGTTTCTACCAAAAACTCACCGATATTTACGCCACTGCCATTGACTACAATCGCGATGCGCCCACTACACGGCTGTTCTTCAAAAAGGTTCAGAACAAAATGCACTATGCCGTACATGGGCATACGGCTGCCGAACTTATCGTGCAACGTGCAAACTCCGAGAAAGAACACATGGGGCTTACCTCTTGGGAAAATGCTCCTGACGGAAAGATAGTGAAGCCTGATGTGGTTATAGCAAAAAACTATCTGAAAGAAAACGAGTTGGAAAATATGGCGCAATTAGTCAATGCTGTTCTTGATTTAGCAGAACGAATGGCGAAACGTCACATTCCGATGACTATGGAAGATTGGGCAAAACGTATTGACATCATCCTCGAAGCCGGAGGTGATGCGATATTAGCCGATGCAGGAAAGATTACGGCAGAGTTCGCCAAGGAATTTGCCGAATCGGAATTCGAGAAATACCGTATCGTTCAAGACCGTTTGTTTAGCTCCGATTTCGACCGTTTCAATAATGGCGACAACTTGTTGCCTTTTGATATTAACCCCGATAAAGAGTAAGGATAAGACTTAAACGCATATTGAAACTGCTACATATCGTAGCAGTTTTTCTTGCAGCATAACGAAATTTGATTAGAGATTAAAAATAACTATGGCAAATAATAACGACAATAAAGTCCTTAATGTTCCACCTTTGCGTTTCCCGGAGTTCAGTGGAGAGTGGAAAATGTGTACTATAGGCGAACTAACTACAAAAGTGGGTAGTGGTGTTACGCCAAGAGGTGGGGAAGCTGTATATAAGACAGAAGGACATCCTTTTGTACGTAGCCAAAACGTTGGTTTAGGAAATCTTCTGCTGGATGATATTGCTTTCATTGATGAAGAAACGCATCTACGCCAAAAGAACACAGAACTACAATTCAATGACGTATTGCTTAATATTACAGGAGCATCTATTGGGCGTAGCGCATTAGTAGACAAACAAATAGTCGGTGGCAATGTAAATCAACATGTTTGTATTATTCGTACTAAAGAAAATCTTGTTCCTTCATTTATCTGTAGTTTTTTATTGTCTAATTATGGTCAGAGACAAATAGATAGTTTTCAAGCAGGAGGAAATAGACAAGGGCTAAATTTTGAGCAGATTAAATCTATCAAGATTACAATACCCTCAAAAGACGAGCAAATAAAAATCGCTAAGTTATTGCGTGCCATTGACGAGCGCATCGCTACTCAAAACAAAATCATTGAAAAGTTGCAGTCCTTAATCAAGGGACTAAGAGTTTGTTGTATGCAAAGAAATGGTAGCAATAATGTATATTTAAGTGAAATTGCACAAATATATCAGCCACAAACAATATCTTCAGCAGAATTAACAGAAGATGGTTTTCTTGTATATGGGGCAAATGGTATTATTGGTAAATATAAGGATTACAACCATAAAACAGAACA
>ERZ827490.4476-NODE-4476-length-10873-cov-5.660196_pt1 | contig 10873 bp, 2 predicted proteins | sample MGYA00519770_ERZ827490 | MGnify/ENA primary metagenome ERZ827490 (study PRJEB31778, sample SAMEA3449324) | human gut metagenome | biome: human gut; feature: human-associated habitat; material: faeces | place: United Kingdom | collected 2010/2012 ...
AATCACAAAACAAGTCTCATATGAACTCCATGCCCTTCAGGCAATTAAAATCTTTAAAAAAGATTTTAATTGGGGTTCAGTATGACTCATTTCCGCCATGATGCGGGCGCGGTATTATCGCTCCATAGATCACATCCATCATACCTTCATCCCCGCCAGGGACTGCCAAAGTCTGACAGTTTCCGGCGGGGGTTCCTGTTTTTCGCCCTCTCAAGGCAAAAATGTATCCGTCTGTTTTGCGTTTCTGCGGAAAGGAAACAGCAAAAATCACTCCGTATCATACTTTGGCATGATTTACATTTTCTGGCGGTTATGTATAATAAGGATAAAATGGTGTTGGAATGCGTATGGCACGGGGTATGTCCCTTTGCCGGCGAAAAGGAGGGAGAACGTGACCGGAAATATTATCATTAAACCGTCTGTCCGGCAGCGGTTTGACAGCTTTATGGAGCGCGGGCGCGTCCTCTTTTTCAGCGCGCCCTGCGGCTTCGGGAAAAGCACGCTGTCCGATGCCCTGCTCTCCGGACGGGATGTGCTGCGGCTGAACGCGGGCGCGGCGGATTTTGCCCTTCCCGCCCTTTCGGATGGGTGGGAAATCCTGCTCATTGACGATTTTCAGATGATACCGGCGGAGGACGGCGGGCAGGCGCTGTGCGAGCTGATCCGCTCCGACCCGGGCAAACGCTTCCTGCTTCTCTCCCGGGGCGCGCCGCCCGGATATCTGACGGCGTTCCAGTATTCCGGCCTGATGACCACGCTGGAGGCCGACGACCTGCTCTTTGACCGGGAGGATATCTGCAAATACTTTTCCGGCTGCGGCGTCGTCGTGACGGACAGCGAGATCGGCGGTATTCTGAGAGAATCCGTCGGCTACCCTCTGGGCGTCGCCGTCACCGTCCGGTGCATGTCCGGCGGGAGGCCCTTCGGCCCGGAGGTCGTGGCGCGGGCATTCCGGGAGGTGTTCTCCTATTTTGAGGCTGCGATCTACCGGCGGTTCGACCTTCCCGTGCGGCGGTTTCTGCTGGAGCTGGCGCCCTTTGAACGGTTCAATCTGGAAATGGCGCGGATGGTCAGCGGCGACCCCCACGCGGGCGACCGGCTGGACTGGCTCCTGAGCCACACCACCATGCTCCGCTATGACGACGTGCAGCATTTCCGCTTCTGGCCGCAGTTCCGCAGCTTCCTTCTGTGGGAGATGGAGCGGGAATACAGCGAGGAAAAGCGCCGGGCGCTTTTCAGCCGGGGCGCGCTCTACTACGAGCTGAAAGAGGATTACGCCCACGCGCTGGAATGCTACACCAGATGCGGCGACCACGCCAAGGTCTCCGAGCTTCTCATCCGCAACGCGGAGCTGCACCCCGGCATGGGGCATTACAGCGAAATGGAAAAATACTACCGCAGTCTCCCGGAAGCGGAGATCGCGGCTTCCCCCGCGCTGATGCAGGGCATGAGTATGCTGTGCGCTCTGGCCATGGATTACGAAGGCTCTGAGCGCTGGTATCACGAATTGCAGGAATTCGGAAAGCGGTGCGGCAGGGACGACGCCGCGGGCAAACAGGCCCGCAGCCGTCTGGCGTGGCTGGACATCTCCCTGCCTCAGCGGGGCGTGGAAGGGCTGACGGAAACCATTCCCGCGGTGTTCCGGCTGATGACCAGCAAGGAGGTTTCCCTCCCGTCCTTCTCCGTCACCAGCGCCCTGCCCAGCGTCATGAACGGCGGCAAGGACTTTTCCGTCTGGAGCAAACGGGACGACCTGCTTTACCAGACGCTCCGCGCCCCGGTGGAGGCCGTGCTGGGGCGGGACGGCGTTGGCCTTGCGGACTGCGCCATCGCCGAAAGCAAATTTGAAAAGGGCGAGAACATCACCGGCCGGATGCTGACCATCATCCCCCGCGTCAGCGAGATACGCCAGCGCGGCACGCCGGACATGGAATTCGCCATCAACGGTCTGCTGGCCCGAAGCCTTCTTGCGGCAGGGCAGAGCGAGGACGCTTATCGGACGATCGAATCCCTCCGGGAAAAATTCGCCGAGGAAGGGCGGGAGCGGTTCCTGCCCAATATGGACGCCATGCTCGTCCGAATTTCCCTCCATACCGGCGATCTGGACTACGCCGACACATGGTATCGGGAAAAAGCGCCCAGAGACCCCATGCGGGTAAACGTCATGAAGCGCTACCAGTATCTCACGCAGGCCATGGTGGAGCTGGCGGACGGGAAGCCGGGGGCGTCGATGCTGACCCTCTCCCCGCTGGAAGATTACGTCCGCAGCTGCGGGCGGCACATCGACGGCATCCATCTGAACATCCTCGCCGCCATCGCCCTGTACCGAAGCAGGGACGAAGCATGGCGGCAGCGCCTGATTGGCGCATTGAACGCCGCGGCGGAATACCACTTCATCCGAACCGTCAGCGTCTACGGCGCGGCGGTGCTGCCCCTGCTGGAACGGCTGGATTGGAGCGGAAGCGCCCGGTGGAAAAAGCAGCTGATGGACGACGTGCGCTTGCAGGCGGCGTATTACCCCCGCTTTCTGGAACCGCGCCTCGCGCCGGGGGAAGCCCTGACGCCCACGGAATTGCAAATCCTGCACCTGATCTGCGCCGACAAGAGCAACGCGGAGATCGGGCAGATCATGGACATCAAGCTGCCCACGGTAAAGACCCATGTAAGCCACATTCTGGATAAGCTGGACGTCCGGCGGCGAAGCGAAGCGAAAACCGCCGCAAAGCGTCTGCGGCTTATCCCGGAAGAACGGTAACCCCCCGCCCGGATTTTCCCGGGCTGACGATAGAAAACTGCACTTTTTCACACAGGAGGATCCTATGAAAAAACGAATTTTGAGTCTGTTTTTGGCGCTCACGCTCTGCCTGACGCTCCTGCCGACATCGGCTTTTGCCGAGGGTGGGGACGTGAGCATTTCTGACGGTGTCATCGGCGGCGGTGAGACCGGTGGCGAGGGCGGTGGAGTCCTTGTACCACCCGGCGGTTCGACCGGCGAAGGTGGTGGGATCTATACGCCCCCAAGTGGTCCGGCAGAAGGGGGCGGCGGCACGTATATCCCCGAAGAAGACACGCGGACGGAGATCTGGTGCGTGAGCAAGCCCGATTCCATTGGCCGCAGCTATGACGGCACGACGGACGGCGGCACGATTCCAATCGACTTGACGTTTACAGACGGCACAAATGAAATCAAACTCAAAGAAGGAACGGGCTTTACCGCCAAGAAGACGTTCGATTCCGCGGACGCGGGATGGCATACCGTCACTGTGGAAATCGCGCTGATCGGCGAAGCCGCGGTAAAGTACAAGCTCAAGGCGGGCGAAGAAAAATTTGAGATCGGCGGCAACATCAACAAGGCCTATCCTAACTTGACCGTATCTCTTTCCAAGACGACCTGCACGGTGGGCGAAAAGCTTCTTCCGCTTCTGTCTGTCGAGGGTGCTCCGGAAGACGCCGAGGTGACATATTACTATGCGCCGATCAATTCTGGATATTTGGAGTTTGAAGGCAGTGAGGCAGTTCCCAAGATCGACGAGAACACTGCAATCAGCGAACCCGGCACATATTACGTCTATGCCAAGACCGGCGAGACCAAGAACTACAAAGAGGAAAGGTCAGCAACCGTGGAACTCACGGTCAACGAGCCTGTCGTTGAGGCCGCTTCGGTGACAAGAGCGGACGGCACGGATGGCGGTACATACGAATCCCTCCCGGCGGCGCTGAACGCGGCACGGGACGGCGACACCGTCAGGCTGCTGGCCAACCATGTGACGGATGCAGACGCCCTCAATGCGCTCGGGGAAGATTTTACGTTCGAACAGTATGCTTCCATCGTACCCGTTGTCACCAAAACCTTGACGCTCGATCTGAACCACAAGACGGTCGACTACCTCGAGGTTGGGTTCTCAGAGACTAACGAGGAAACGCAGAAAAAAGAAACTCTCGCGACAGGCAACCTGACTGTTACAGGCGAGGCCGCTTACGGCAGAATTTCAAATCTCATGTTCATGGCCGGCGCACTGGACATCCGGAGCGGCGAGATTGGCGGTTCAGGATGCGTGGGACTTCTCTGCGACGCGAACAGTGGCTCTGTGACCGTCAGCAACGGCACGGTGTATGGCCTCACCGTATTGGAGGGTGCTTCCGTCACCGTCAATGGCGGTTCCAATCACGCGGGTGAATGGGTTGTCGATTCCGGCGCTACGCTGAAAATTACGGACGGCACGTTTGGCGATGTGCAGTTCACGCGCAACGGAACCATCGCCATCAGCGGCGGCACGTTCCAAAGCATTAAGAGCTACATCGCAGAAGAGTTGCAGCCGCTCATGTCCCTGTTGGATACGCAGAAGGTGCACGCTTTCTACAAGGGCGACGACGTGCAGGACGGCAATGCAACGGAGCTGGCCGACGTAACCGTCAAGGAACACACTCACACCATGGTGAACAGCAAGTGCGCCTGCGGCTTTTCCTGCGCCCACACGAACACCGAGGGCGCGAGCACCATCGACAAAGACGGCAAGTGCACGGTCTGCGGGACACAGTTCGCGGCTGGCATCGGCGAAACCTATTATACCGATGTGCCGTCCGCGCTGAATGCGGCAGCTGACGGTCAGACCGTCAAGCTGTTGGCAAACGAGATGCTGCCTGACGGCATATATGTCAGCAAGACTCTCACGCTGGATTTGGACGGACACAGTCTGAGCGGATACAGCTTGAATGTCGGCGGTCGTACGGCCACGAGCCAGGTTCGCACCGGTAAACTGACGGTCATTGACAGCAGCGGCGGCAACGGCGCGGTGGGAGTGACCGTGCGGGACGGCGGTACACTGGTATTTGATCCGAAGAATGACAGCACCACCCTGCTCCAGCTGGAGGTTTGGGGCGGCACAGTCGAGCTGTACGGCGGAAAGATTTCGAGAAGCGGTCTGCGGCTGAATAATAACATCACATTGGGCAATCTGCTTCCCGGGCAAGCGGGACTGGCTTACTATCGTGGTGACACGCAGCTCACGCTGGAGGAAGCCGCTTCCCAGACCTGCGACCTGGTGGTAAAGTTGTGCAGCCACGGCGGCAAGAACGGCTTTGATGGCACCAACTGTCCCTACTGCAACGCGCCCGCGGTGGCGCAGACGGCCTTGCGGAATGGCGAGGGCGGCGGTCTGTGGCGGAGATTTGCCGACTTGCAGACTGCCCTTGATGCGGACAGAGACGGCGGCTCGACCCTCAGTCTGCTGACCGACGTTACCGGCGATTATACCATCAACGGCACCCGGGACACCGGCATAGATCTGAACGGCCATTCAATCCACGGTACGGTAACCGTCAAGGCCGCCACAGGCATGGACACTACTACCTTAAGCAACACGAAAAACACGACCACAGCCAGTATCGATACCGTCGTTGCCAACGAGGGAGCAAACCTCGCCGGTTCGGGATTCCCCGCCGTTATCGGCACGCTGAAGCTGGCAGAGGGTGCCACATGGGCAAACATCCTGTATGAACCTAACCGCCTTGGCTATAAGGTGCTCAATGGGGACGGCACTCACAAGTGGTACGCCCCGGCGGATGTTCCTGCCGGTTCCACGGAGCTGAACAATGTCATCATCAATCGTCTGCCAATCCCCTCCAAGACCCTGTCTCTGAAGGTCGATGGGAAGAACCTGACCGGCAGTAACCCGAAGGTGGAGCGCGGCACGACCGTCCGGCTCTGCGCCAACTGCAACGCGAAGGATGCGGATGTGGCCATCTACGTCGGAGAGATAGGGGGAGACGGCATCCCCACATACAGACAGAAGAAAGCTGAATATAAAAAGATCGGCACCATGTGGTACTATGTTGTAGACTTCGATGCTGACACGATCGGAACATACAGCATTTATTTCACGGCCAGCAAGGACGGCTATTCGGTATCGAGCAACCCCAAAATACTGACCGTCACCAAGCTGAATCTCAGCAAAGCCGTAATCACGTTCCCCAACGGCAATGAAAGTGTCTATCAGCCTTATAACACCACCACCGGCGTGCCGCCCTATGTTGTAACGTACAACGGCAGCGAGCTGAAAGCGGGAGTTGATTACACCGTCGTCCGCGGCGATTCCCATTCCACTGTCGGCACCGCCACTCTGACCATCAAGGCGACAGACGACGGCGACTACACCGGCCAGAAAACCGCCAGATGGACGGTCGCAGCTCACAAAGCAACGATCTCGGTCGGCGACATCATAAAGGCATACAATGGCACAACAGACCTGCCCGCAAACGCGTCGATAAAGCTTAAGAGTGCGGATTCCCGCTATGCTCCTTCCGGCGGGCCACTTCCTCTGGTGGCTGGTGAGGATTACCAGATACTCAATGCCAGTTATGATTCCGCCAATGCAAGTGAGGACGAAAAGACCGTCTCCTTCACCATTAAGCTGACGGATAGGAACTATACCTTTGAAGACGGCACGACGCAAAAGGACTTTGTGCTGAACGGCGCGGATGTGTCGCAGACTTTCAAGATCAATCAGGCCACTGTGACCCCGAACGAGATCACGCAGTACGTTTTCAACGATTTGGCAAAGACCTACGAAATCGATTTGAGAACGCTCCTGCCAGAGCTGCCTGTAGGCTGCGAGTACGGCAAGATCCATAATCGGGGCTGCGATTACCACTTTACGGATAGTACTTACCTCGACAGCAGCAACCATATATTCGTGTCAAACGAAGGCATTCTGACTCTGCCCATCGTGGCCGCGCACAGCGCGAATGTGAACGATCAGATCGGCACTTTGACCGTCCCGATTGTAAGCACGAACTATCAGCCGTTCGAGCTGACCATCAAGGTCGTCATTGGCCAGAGGATCCCCCTCGATCAATCGGGCGTCAGCGTCAGCGCGACGGATATCACCTACGGTCAGGCGCTGGCAGAGAGCACACTCACGGCCACGGGTTCGATGATCTGCCCCCGCACACAGGCCGTGATTCCGGGTACGTTCGCGTGGAAGGACGGCACCATCAAGCCCAACGCGGGCAGCTATGACGCCGAATGGACGTTCACCCCGGCGGAAGGCTACGAAGAATACGCCCCCGCGACCGGCACCGTGACCGTCACAGTCGAACCGGCAGAGCTGACGGGAGTTTCCGTGAGGGCACCCAGCACGTATTACACCGGCAAGCCGCAGCACGCATCGACAATCGCGTTTGGGCAAAGTGTAGACGGCACTACCGTGACGTTCACCTACAGCGACAAGGTAGACGGCGACTATACTTCGGACGGACCGACTTTCACCGACGCAGGCACGTACACCGTTTACTACAAAGCGGAAGCAGCAAACCACAAAACGGCTACCGGTACGTTCACCGTAACCATTGCCCCGCTGCCCATCAGCCTTCTCTCCGTCGAAAGAATCTCCAAGTCCTACGACGGCACCGCAAACGTCACGCTTACCGCGAGCAGACTGACGTTCTTCAGCAAGACGGCCAGTCGTTCGGGCATTATACTTCCCGATACGGCGCTCACCTTCTCTGACGCCCAGTTTACCATGAAGCAGGCGGACGGGAGCTACCTGCCCTCGCCGGACGTCGGAAACGGAAAGGCTCTTTCCTTCACCATGACGCTTGCGAACGACAACTATGTGTTTGAGGGCAAGCCGGAAGGCACCAAAACGGTCAGTGACACTTTTGCAACCGACGATACGACCCGTTTCACCATCACCAGGGCCGACGCGCCCGTGCCGACAGACGGTACGCTGACCATCATCAACGGTCTGGAAAGAACCTACGAGGTCGATCTGGCGGCGCTGCTGTCTGCACTGGAAAGCCCCAAGTCCTACGGCGACATCGCCTATGGCGCGCCGACCATCACCGTGGATGCCGGCTACTGCGACGCTGCCACTGCGAAGGTCGAAAACGGCAAGCTGATTCTGCCCATTCTGGCAAACCCGGTCAATACGGAGGGCAATGTCGGCTCGGTGACGGTGATTGTCACAACCAGCAACTACGAGGACATCACCCTGACCGTCAACATCTTCGCAAAGGACAAGATCACGCCCGTTCCGGATGGCGAGGTGACCGCAAGCGAGATCACCTACGGTCAGCCGCTGAATGCAAGCACAGTCACGGGCAAGATGAAAGGCCCCACCACCGGTGAAGAGGTTCCCGGCACCTTCACATGGACGGACGGCACGCTCATGTTCAACGCGGGCAGCCGTAAGGCCGAATGGACGTTCACCCCGGACGCGCCGGAGTACGCCACGACCACCGGAAAGGTGCGGGTCACGGTCAATCCCAAGTCCATTGTAGGCGCGGTCGTCACGCTGGAAGACACCTTTGTGTATGACGGGACGGAAAAACGGCCCCAGATAATCAGTGTCGTTCTGGACGGCGTAACACTGACAGGCATTGGCGGAGGCACAGATTATGGCTTTTCCTGCAACAGAACGTCGCAGGTCGGCACATACTACGATGATTTTTCTCTCAGCGGTCTGGGTAACTACACCGGCGAGATGAAGTTCACGTGGTCGATCACGCCAAGAGAAGTGACACCCACGATCACCGTCGCGGACGGCACCTATAACGGCGGAAATCCCGTTCAGCCGACCGTTACCCTCACAGACGACCTCGGCAATACCATTGACCCGAAGGAATACGACGTCTCCTACAGCGATAACACAAACGCGGGTACTGCCACCGTTACCATCACCGATAAGGAAGGCGGCAACTATGTCCTCGGTACGGCCGGCACGACCTTCACGATCAACAAGGCCGCCGCGCCCGCGCTGACTGCCTATCCGGTCACCCGGAAGTACACTCTAAAAACGGAGCAGACCATCACCCTCCCCGACCTCAAGAGTCTGGGAATGCCCGATGACGCACAGGTATCCGACACGAACGCGTTCCACAGCGGGTCCTATTCTCCCGCGGGCAGGATTCAGGACGGTTGGGGCATTGACGTGAACACCGGCGCGATCACCTACGCTCTGGCGGACGGTGCCGCCGCTGGCGACGTCATCACCTTCACCCTTCTGGTTCGCTCCAAGAACTACGAGGACGCCACCGTTACGGTCATCCTCACCCTGACGGAGCGGGATGCGCCCATCCTGACCCTGCCGGACATCATTACCGTGGACTACACCGGCGCGGAAATTCCCGTCAGCGCGGTCACCGACAAGAGCGCCGCCTTTGACGGCAAGGATGTGCCGGGTACATGGAGCTGGAAAGCCGGTCAGGCGATCACCAACGCGACCGACACCGGCAGTAAGACCATTGTCTTTACCCCCGCCGATCTGGTCAATTACCACCCGGTGGAGGGCGAGGTTTATGTCATCATCTCCCGCGTCGCGCCGGACTATACCGCGCCCGCTGCCATTGACGGCCTGACCTACAGTGGCAGCGCGCAGGCGCTGGTCAGGGCAGGCTCCACCGCCCACGGCAAGCTGCTCTACAGCCTGAGCAAAGACGGCACCTACTCCGAGACCATCCCCACCGGCACGGACGCCGGGGAATACACCGTCTGGTACAAGGTCGCGGGCGACAGCAACCATAAGGATTCCCAGCCCGGGTCCATCACCGCAACCATCGCTCCCAAGACCGTGACCGCCACCGTGACGGTCAGCGGCGGTTCCCTCACCTACACCGGCGACCCGCTGAAGCCCAATGTCATCGTGAAGGACGGCGACACGGTCATCAGCCCGGAGGAATACGACGTTTCCTACAGGGATAACGTGAACGCGGGCACCGCCACCGTGACCGTCAGGAACAAGGCAGGCGGCAACTACACCGTCAGCGGCAGCGCCACCTTCGAGATCGGCAAGGCCGCTTCCGAGGTCAGGACCGCCCCCGGGGCGAACGCCGGCCTTGTCTACAACGGCGGTGAGCAGACCCTCATCACAGCCGGAACTGCCCTCGGCGGCAAGCTGAAATACCGTCTGGGCGAAACCGGCGAGTTCACAGAAGCGCTTCCCAAGGCCACGGACGCGGGCACCTACACCGTGTACTGCATGGTCGAGGGCGACGTCAACCACCGCGACTCGGAGGTGCAGAGCCTCACCGTCACCATCGATAAGGCGAAGGTCACGGTCAAGGCGTTGGACAAGCGCATCTACACCGATGACAAGGCCCCCGATCTGAGCAAGCCCGTACTGGACAAGGACTACACCGTCAGCGCCATGTTCGGCGAGGATGCGCTGACCGGCGACATAAAGCTCGCCTGCGTGGACGCGAATGGCACTGAGATCACCCCCGACACGACGAAGGTCGGCAAGGTCATTATCCGCGCCAGCGGGCTGACCGCCCCCAACGGCAACTACACCGTCGTTTTCGTGGACGGCACGCTGACCATCGACGAGCGCCCGGTCTACACCATCAAGGCCACGGCGGGTATCCACGGCTCCATCACGCCCTCCGGCGACGTTGACGTCCTCCACGGCGGCAGCCAGACCTTCACCATCGCCGCGAACAGAGGCTACGCCATCTCCAACGTCAAGATCGACGGCGTGAGCATCGGCGCGGTGAAGTCCTACACCTTCGAGAACGTCACCGGCAACCACACCATTGAGGTCACTTTCATGAAGGCCAACGGCAACCCCCAGACCGGCGTGATGGTGGACGAAGTCACCGGCGAGTACTATGTGGGGTAACGCCCACCGCGTTTCGCGCGTCCGTTGGGCGCGCGAGGAGACAAGCTTATGAAGAAAAATGTCATGAAAATCTGCTGCGCGGTTCTGGCCATTGCGGTCATTGCCGCTCTGCTGATAGCGGTCAGGGGCTGCCACCGGGAGGAACCAGTCGTCCCTCCCACCACCGCCCCGGCCACCGAGGCCACCCAGACCGTCCCCACCGAAGCCGAGACCCAGCCCCCCACGGTTCCCGTGGGGGAGGTCATCCCCACCGTGGA
>ERZ827490.4487-NODE-4487-length-10855-cov-3.147778_pt1 | contig 10855 bp, 7 predicted proteins | sample MGYA00519770_ERZ827490 | MGnify/ENA primary metagenome ERZ827490 (study PRJEB31778, sample SAMEA3449324) | human gut metagenome | biome: human gut; feature: human-associated habitat; material: faeces | place: United Kingdom | collected 2010/2012 ...
GCAATGGAATCTGCGGAAAATGTATTGTGCGGTACAAAAGCGGAGCAACAGAACCGACGAAGCAGGATAGAGAGTTTTTATCGGAAAAGCAGTTGGAGCAAGGCTATCGTCTGGCATGCCAGTCATATCCAACGGAAGAATACAAAGTTGAAATTCCGGAACTGGAAGAAACGATAGAAGTCCTTTCGCAGTGGGAGAATCAGAGAACAGAAGAAATTCTGAAAAATACAGCAGAAGGAACGGCAGAGAAAACAGAAAATGCACTTTATGGAATCTGCATCGACATCGGAACAACGACTCTGGCGGCACTGCTTGTGAATCTGGAAACAGAAGCAGACTGCCAGACTGCCGTATCCGTTAATCACCAGAGAGCTTATGGCTCGGATGTGCTTTCGAGAATTTCTGCATCGAATAGTGGAAAAAAGTGGGAGATACAGAGGTGTATCCGGCAGGATCTTCAGAAACTGATCCGGGAGCTTCTTCAAAAAGAAAAGATAACGGAACAGCAGATAAAAAGGATCGTGATTGCAGGAAACACAACGATGTGTCATCTGCTTCGCGGATTTTCATGTGAGACACTGGGAGTGGCGCCTTTTCTGCCAGTTGACCTTTCATGGATGGAAGGCAGTGCTGCGGATTTTCTTGGAATGAAAGAATTGGATACAAAAGTTGTGATTTTGCCTGGGATCTCAGCGTTTGTAGGGGCTGATATCATGGCTGGCATTGCAAAAATGAATATGCACAGATCCGAAGGATATCATTTGCTGCTGGATATTGGAACGAATGGGGAGATGGTGCTTGGAAATTGCCGTCATATGTATGTGACGTCCACGTCTGCGGGACCAGCGTTTGAAGGTGGAAATATTTCCTGTGGCATGGCGAGCATTCCGGGAGTGATCTCACATGTTTTCATGGAAGAGACAGGGAAAGCCGGATTTCAGGTGATCGGTGAAACAGATGGAGAAAATAAGAAACAGCAGGCGATCGGAATCTGCGGAACAGGTATGATCGATCTGGTGTATGAACTCCGGGAGCATCAGATGATCGATGAACATGGAACATATTCGGATCTTTATTTTGACACCGGATATGAACTGGCAGAAAAAGTAAAATTCACACAGAATGACATCCGGGAACTTCAGATGGCAAAAGCGGCGATCCGCGCAGGAGTGGATATTTTAGTAAAAAAGGCGGGTATTGCGTTTGACGAAGTGGACAACTGTTATCTTGCAGGTGGATTTGGAACAAAGATAGATATCAAAAAGGCGGCAGGGATTGGCCTGATCCCGAAAGAACTGGAGATGAAAACGATTCCGGCCGGAAATACAGTTCTTGCAGGGACAAAAGAGGTTTTACTTAGCAGAATTTCAAAAGAAGAACTTGAAAAAATCCAGACCATGGCAGACGTCATCAATCTGGCAGAAGAAAATGATTTTGAGGAGCTGTATCTCTCTTACATGGATTTTTAAGTGAATGACAGATAAAAATTCTTGTATTGAAAAGAAAAATTAAGTCTGTTATCATATAAGTATATGGTATGTACGGAAGAAAAAAGATTTTGACTGGTGGCTGAAACCACTAACAAATGGAGAAGGACTGGCACAAGGGCTTATGACAAGGAAACATACAATATTAATTGTGGATGATGCAAGACATAACAGGACTGCATTGCGGGAAATTTTAAATGACAATTATATCGTGCTTGAAGCAGAAAATGGACAGAATGCATTAGCAGTTTTAGAGGAGAAGTATCAGGCGGTAACTGTGATCATTCTTGACCTGATCATGCCGGACATGAGCGGACTGGAACTCTTAGAAATTTTTCACAAAGATGTAAGATATCAGAATATACCTGTGATCGCGATGTTGAGAGGCATCAATGATGAGATCGAGTGCAAGTGTCTGGAATACGGAGCATGGGATTTTATGCGGAAACCTTATGATCCGACGATCGTGCGTTTTCGTGTAAAGAATGTGATCGAGCGCAGTCAGATGAGAGTGGATGATGAATTAAAGTACCGTGCGGAGTATGATGTGCTTACCGGCATTTTGAACAAATCAAAGTTCTTTTATAATACGAGAAATATGCTGAATATTTTCGGTACGGAAGATTTTGTGTTCATCAGGATCGATATTGAAAAATTCCAGCTGATCAATTCCTTTTTTGGAATGGATGAGGGTGATAATTTATTAAAGTATATGGCAGATTATCTGCAGAATGTGGAAAAAGAATATCGTTATATTACTTATGGAAGAATTGAGGCAGATATTTTTGCGGTATGCTTTTCTTATGAAAATGAGAAAGAGATCACAGACTTTGTGAAGAAATTCACGAATCAGATGGAAAAATATCCTCTGGATTTTGACATCACGCCTTTCTTTGGGGTATATCTTGTGAAAAACCGTGATCTTTCCATCAACGAAATGTATGACAAAGCCAATCTTGCATCCAAAAACTGTAAGGGAAATTATATCCAGAACTATTTCTTTTACACAAAAGAGATGAGTGAGGAGATTATCAAGGAGCAGCGCATCATCAACAATATGAAGAATGCGCTGAAGAACGAAGAGTTTGTGCTGTATTTGCAGCCCAAATATGAACTTCAGCGAAATTCCATTGCAGGAGCAGAAGTTTTGGTGCGATGGATCACAGCAGATGGCAGGATGATATCGCCGGGAGAATTTATCCCGGTATTTGAGAGGAACGGTTTTATCCTGAAGCTGGATCAGTATGTCTGGGAAAAGACATGCCAGCTGCTTGCGGGATGGAGAGATGAGGGAAGAAAAATATTTCCGGTTTCCGTCAATATTTCGCGTGTAAGTCTTTATAATCCAAAAATTGTGGATGTGATCTGTGGACTGACAGAAAAATACAATATTCCACCGGAATGGCTGCAGTTAGAACTGACAGAGAGTGCATATACAGGAAACCCAAAAGCAATCAAAGAGATGATGGAACAGCTTCAGAAAAAAGGTTTTTCTATTTTGATGGACGATTTTGGAAGTGGTTATTCCTCACTGAATGTACTAAAAGATATTGCGGTTGACGTCCTGAAAATTGATATGAAGTTTCTGGATGGCTCCGGAGATGATGGCAGGAGTGAAAACATTCTGGCATCGGTAGTCCGCATGGCAAAGTGGCTGAACATGCCGGTCGTAGCTGAGGGTGCGGAGCGCAAAGAGCAGGTATCGTTTCTGCACAGCATCGGATGCGAATATGTGCAGGGATTTTATTTTGCAAGACCAATGCCGGTAAAAGAATATGAAAAGCTGTTGTATGAACAGCCATACTTTGAAGATGATGAGACAAGGAGAACATCCAACGATACGAATGCCATCTGGACAGCGAATATGCAGATGGAAATGATTTTCTCCAACATGATGCAGGCAGCCGCAATTTATGAGTACAGCGATGGAAATATTGAAGTGGTGCGTGTAAATGACGCTTATTTTGACATGTTTGGTTATCATGACACAGACCGTGTGCACAAAGAGATTGAGGGATCCATTGATCATGTTGACAGAGAAAGGTTTATGGATACTTTTGCACAGGTTGTGGAGAATCAAAGTACTGCGGAATGTGAAGTGAAACGTTTTCTCGAGTCTGGCAGGGAAATCTGGATCAAGCTCCGCCTGAAGTATATTAACAGGGTAGGGGATCGCCATATTATTTTTGGCTGCATTGACGATATCACGGTCCAGCGGGAGATGGACAATGAACTTGCAAAGTACCGTCTTGCACTGATGGAAGAAGAGGTAAACGAGAAAATCATGCTTGTCGTGGATGATATGGAGATTAACCGGGCATCGCTGGAGAGTATTTTTGAAACAGATTACCGTATCCTGCAGGCAGGAGATGGGGAAGAGGCACTTCGTATTTTAGAGGAACAGAATTATAAAGTGGATATGATCCTGTTAGATCTGATGATGCCTGGCATGAATGGACAGACTTTTATGCAGGAAAGGAAGAATGATCCAAGGATCTTAAATATTCCGGTGGTGATCATCACGGCGGATGATACAACAGAACAACAGGTATTGACGATGGAATTAGGTGCAAGCGATTATATTGTAAAACCGTTTATTCCGGAGATCGTGACCAGACGTGTGCAGAATGTCTGGGATTCCACAAGGCGAAAAAAAGAAGTTCTGCAGGAGCATCAGAAGTAGTGGATAAGCAAAAAAAACTGCGCGTGTTTTATTCAGATATCAGTGCCTTGCGTGACAGATCAGATCAACCACAGCTGTGGGAGTTTTTGTGCTGCGCCAGACAACAGAAAATAAAACAATGTAAAAATGAAGATGACAGGCTTCGTGCCTTTGGGGCAGGTCTGTTATTGGAATACGGTCTGCGGCAGTATGGTTACACGCAGACAATACCTGTGGGATCACCTGCAGCAGCAGAGTTGGAGCAGACCGGACAAACACGGTCTTTGCAACAGGTAAGATTCGTTTATGGTAAAAATGGGAAGCCGTATCTTGGGACAGGGCAGGGAGAACGGCTTCCGCTTATGTTTAACCTCAGCCATTCGGGCACATATGTGGCAGCAGCTTTTGGCACAGAGGATGTAGGTGTGGATGTGGAGCTAATACGCACCGGAAAACAGAAGATCGCACAGCGTTTTTTTGCAGAAGATGAGAGAAAATATCTGGAAAAATGTTGGACGGATGAGGCTTTTACCGGAATATGGACGAGGAAGGAAGCCTACATCAAGGCGGTTGGAACAGGGATCGCAATGTCTTTGGATTCTTTTTCCACGATGGAAGAACAGGTGGGAGAATATTATCTGAAAACATGGAATGTCGAACGGGATGTCTGGCTGTCTGTCTGCCGGAAAGGGAGTGCGATCGAACGCTGTCTGCCGGAGAAAATCGCATTAGAACAGGTGTTTTTATAAGAGACAGAGCTACAGATCATAATGAGAATGGTACAGGATCAGTACCGATAGAGATGGAAAATGGAGGTTGGGATTCATGTATGACGAGTTGACCGAACAGGACATAAAAAAAATGGAAGAAGAGATTGAGTATCGGAAGCTGGTTGTGAGAAAAAATGCGCTGGAAGCAGTCAAAGAGGCACGTGCACATGGCGACCTCAGTGAAAATTTTGAATACCATGCAGCAAAAAAAGACAAAAATCAGAATGAGAGCCGTATCCGTTATCTGGAGAAAATGATCAGGACAGCAAAGATTATTTCTACGGATTCTGCGGATGATGAAGTCGGAATGAACAATACCGTTACGGTCTATTTTGAGGATGATGACGAGGAAGAAACCTATAAAATTGTCACAACCATCCGCGGCAATTCCCTGAAAAATCTGATCAGTAACGAATCGCCGCTCGGAAAAGCATTGTTGGGACACAAAATAGGTGACCGCTGTGAAGTAAAAGTAAACGATAACTATTCCTATTTTGTGGAGATACGAAAAATCGAGAATACGGTGGATGATGGAACGGATAAACTGAGAAGTTTTTAATATATAAGAAAGAAGATTGAGGAACAAAAAGATGAGATTAACAGAATTATTAAACAAAGATGAAGTGACGATTTCCTGCGAGCTTTTTCCACCAAAACAGGGTGCGCAGCTGGAAAATTATAAAAATATCGTAAAAGATATGGCGGCATTAAAGCCGGCATATATGAGTGTCACTTACGGCGCAACAGGTGGAACATCTGATTATACGGTAAAGCTTGCAGAGGAAGTACGTAACAATAACATTCCGGCGTTGGCACATCTGACCTGTGCCTCTTCCACCAGAGAAAAAGTGGCATCTGTCATTGAGGAATTAAAGGCAGCAAATATCGAGAATATCCTTGCACTCCGTGGCGATATTCCTGCAAATGCAGATTTTCCGCTGCCGGATCAGTACAAACACGCAAGTGAACTGATCGCAGATATCAAAGCACAGGGTGATTTCTGTATCGGTGGTGCATGCTACCCGGAAGGACACCCGGAAGCAGCAACGATTTTTGAAGATCTCGACCATTTGAAAGAGAAAGTGGATGCAGGATGCGAGTTCCTCACCACACAGATGTTTTTTGACAATAACATTTTATACAATTTTATGTACAAGGCATTAAAAAAAGGAATAGATGTTCCAATTGTAGCAGGTATTATGCCTGTCACCAACGCAAGCCAGATCAAACGCATCACATCTTTGTCCGGCAATATGGTTCCACCGAGATTTCTTGCAATCGTAGACAGGTTTGGAGACAACCCGGCAGCAATGCGTCAGGCGGGAATTGCATATGCAACAGAGCAGATCATTGATCTGATCGCCAACGGTGTCAATCATGTGCATATTTACACGATGAATAAACCGGATGTTGCAGGAGAGATTTTAGACAATCTTTCCAATATCTATGTGAGATAGTGGATGTAAAATGATTGCTTAAAATGTGAAGAAAAATCAATATTTTTGAAATGACAGGATACCTCCTGAGCAGATACGGGTAACAACCCCGAACCTGCCGGGAGGTATTTTTGCGTACTTGAAGAAACAAAGTGCATTTTTCGTGCGGTCTGCTGCATAAAATATTCGTGTGACCATTGTGTGACCGGGGATACCTATAATAACACAAGGATTTATAAAAAATTCAATGGATGAGCGGAGGAGATGGAGAGTGAAGAAAAAATACATGCTTATGGGAATCGCTGCAGTATTGATCCTGGCAACGATGGTTGGCGGAACGCTTGCAGCTCTGAATACAAAAAGTGAAAAGGCAGTGGCAAATATTTCCATTAAGAGTGTGGGAGTCACGATGATCGGGGATCAGCCTGTGGCACTGGCAGACGGCGGGGAAAAAGAACCGGTTACGATCGTACCGGGGGAAACGATCGTCATGCCGAAGGCAGTACAAAACGATATCCCGGATGGTTATGATGTGTATGTAAAAGTAGTCATTTATCATGCATGGGATACAAAAAGCGGCGGACTTGTGAGTGCAGGGGAGGCGGATGATATCTATGTACATAATCAGGACTGGATCATCGGGTATGAGGATGATGAGCAGACGGTGATGTACTACACAAAGCCGCTGGCTCCAGAGCAGACGACAACAAACTTTATGGACGGAATTCATTTTAAGGAATCTATGGGCAATGGATTTGCAGATGCAGTCTATACGTTAGAATACGAAGTTACGGCAGTTCAGGCGAATAACGCAAAAGATGCGATCGCAGCAGAGCTTGGAGTGTTCCCGGAGTTTGATGAAAATGGAACGATTTTGTCTGTTTCAGAAACAAGATAACGGTTGAAGGAGATTGGATCATATGAAAATAAAAAACATAGCAGCCGTTCTGTTGCTTATTTGGACTTGTGGATTTTCATCGGTGGTCAGTGCGGCGGAAATTCAGACTGTGCAGCTGACAGAGGAAAATCAGCTTGTGTATACAAAAGATAAGACAGAACTTGCCGGTGCTTTTGATGGCATGGCACCCGGAGACAGCAGGACCGTTGTCATTAAAATCGAGAATCAAAACAGTCATAAGGCATCTTTTTTTATTTCGCAGAAGACAACGGATGCTTTGGAAGAAGCAGGAAAAGCGTCTGGCGGAGCATATGAGTTTCAGGTGGAGATCGGCAATGATACCGGAAGGATATCTTTGCTGGATGCAGATGCCGGTGGATATGCGGAAAATGTGGCAAGTGCCGAAGGTTTAGCAGAAATTACAGAATTGAATGAGTATCGTTATATGACAGCTCTGGATCCGGGGGAGTCGGCGGATGTCTATGTGACATTGACCTTAGACGGCGAGGGCATGGACAGCGCAGATGGAATTGATTATTCGCGTGCAGCAGGTGCGATGGAATTTGAATTCCGGGCGTACTATGCAGACGACAGAAAGCCGGTTGTGATCACAAATTATGTGACGGAGCACGGAGAAGACAATGTGGTGACAAAGGTTGTAAAGAAAGTGATTCCAAAGACTGTCACAGAACAGCTTGTTCCACTGGCAAATGGTGTCAGGACAGGAGATCCTCTGACAGTGACGGTATCTGCAGGAGTTCTGGTGGCAGGTATAGTGATTGTTAGTATCGCAGTGAAAAAAAGAAAGGTGGAGCGCAAGTCATGAAAAAAGTAAAAAAAATAATTACGGGCTTTCTTACGGTTTTTATCTTCATGGCGCTGGTGCTTCCAATGACAACGGTGAAAGCTTCGGAAGAGAAAGAAGTGGTGGAAAAAAGAATGTATACAGTGACATTCCGTGCAGGAAATATTGCTTGTTTTGATATAGATAAGATCACTGTTTCCGAAGGGATGGAAGTGACAAAAAATTATATTAAGGTAAAAGTTGCAAAGGGAGATACACTTGCTTTCACAGTGCCTGGCTGGGAAAGTGATGCAAGGCTGACATCATGGTTTTCTAACTGCCTGCACTATGAAAAAGAGGCAGCATATGGGTTGAAAGCTTTTAACGGTGTTGTGGGAACTGTGGTGGAGCGGAATACAGAGTATGTTTTGGATTATAAACGTCTGATCGATCCGGTTTCCTATACGGTGAGTTTCATAGACAGTCAGACAAAGGAACAGATTGCGGCTCCGCAGATCACCTATGGAAATGCAGAGGAAACAATCACGGTCATTCCGGTGACTGTTCCGGATTATACACCGACAGAGAGCAGTAAAATTATAAAACTGGAAAAAGGGAAAGAGAACACGGCAACGTTTGAATACCGCTACACCGGGGCTGTGGAGACAATCACCAGCACGGTGACAAATGTGGTTCCGGGCACAACACGGACAGAGACAGTTGTGAACGAGGTTGAGGAGACGGTCATCGTTCCCGGAACCTCCCAGCCGACAGGATTTACTGCAAATGTAGTAAATAATGCGTCAAATGCAGTGGATGCGCCGGTAGGCAATACAGCAAATAATGCAGCGGACAATGCGGTAAATGCTCCGGCAGATGATAATGAAGACCAGACCGTAGACGATAGCAATGTTGAAATTCCGGAGGAGCAGACACCGTTGGTGGATGGAGATGGGAATGATGGAGCTGTCGATATCGAAGAGAGCGAGACACCGTTGGCGAACACAGCAGAGGATGCGAGTACCGCTTCCGGTGATGTGAACGGGAACGATGCAGACCTTGCAGCGCAGGAGATCGATGCAGCATCTGTACCTGTGGCAGTGCCGGTGATTGGCGGTATCATGGCAGTTTTTGTTGTGGGACTGATTGTTTTCCTTATATATAAAAATAGAAAAAAGTCGAAGTAACCAGGATTTTTAGGTACAGTATTCGACCTTTATAGCAATACATGCATGTTAGACTTACAGGAAAAATCTGGCAGTCAGAGCCGGAAAAGAGGAGGAGAACTGCATGCTGACGATTCGTACTCTGGGGAAATTTCAGATAAGGAATGAAGAACATATTGTGAATGAGGAAGAAATACGATCTCCGAAAATGATAAATTTACTGGCGTATCTGATTCTTCACAGAAATCAGACACTGACGTTTTATGACATGGCGGATGCGTTGTGGCAGGAGGAAGAAACGGGAAATCCGGCAGGGGCATTGAAGAATCTGATGTATCGTCTGAGAGTTCTTCTGAAGAAAAACTTTGGAGAAGAGGACTTTATCCTGACCGATCATGGTTCCTATCGCTGGAATCCCAGACTGGAAGTGGCAGTGGATGCAGAACGATTCGAACAAATGTTTGAATTGGCAAAGCAGAAACCTATTTCAGAGGGTGAGACAATCCAGAAACTAAAAGCGGCGCTTGCACTTTATCAGGGTGATTTCATGACAAAAGTTGCAGATATGCACTGGGTGATGATGCTGAATACTTATTATCACTCTTTGTATTTAAACTGCGTCCGGTATCTGTGCGAATGTTATGTCCGCGCGGAAAAATATGAGAATCTGGAGCAGCTTTGCAGTCAGGCACTTCAGCAGGAAAGTCTCGATGAAGAGTTATATTGTTATCTGATCAAGGCTTTGGCAGGAAAAAATAAAATTGGTTCTGCCCTGGAAGTGTACGAGAATGCATGCCGGACGTTGCAGCAGCAGCTCGGAATCTGTGAACTGTCAAAATTAAAGGGCGTTTATGACAAATTACTGAGACAGAATAAAAGCGGAAATGTGCAGGGAATTGCACAGGTACATCAGGATATTGCAGAACAGAATCCAGCGGGAGCGTTTTTGTGCGGGTATCCGGTCTTTCGGGAAATTTGCAGGCTTCAGGTGAGAAAGACAGCGCGTTTTGATGAAAATGAATATATTCTGCTTCTGACCTTAAAGGCGGGGGAGTATACCGGAAGCAAGGTCAGTGATGTCAATCTGTTCCGCATCCGCAATGCGATGCCTCATCTTGTGGAGACATTGAAAAAATCGCTCCGTCCTGGGGACGCGGTGGCACAGTTCAGCGATTCGCAGTATGTGATTTTGCTTTCCGCATGTACCTATGAGGGTGGAATGTTGGTCGCAAACCGGATTATTTCAAAATTTTATCAGGACAATAAAATTTACCGAAATCTGAAAATCAAGATCAATATAGAAAAAGTGAAAACAACAGAAAATATTTTAAGCAAATACACCGGATGAAATCTTTGGAAGAGAAAACAGTAGATCAAAGGGCAAAAGCAAGGAGGATTATATGAGATTTGCATCCATTGTAAAAAAAGTTTTAGCATTCCTGCTATGTTTGACGTTGCTGACATCCAATGTGACCGTCACCAATGCGACAAGTGTAGACACCACGGATGTTTTTGCGGAAGTTTCCACAGAGATGTTGAAGGAGACAAAAAATGCAGGGCAGGAAGAGAATGTGTCAGAGGCAGACAGTGATTCGAATGCAGCGGATCTGTCAGACACAGAGAGTAATGTAAGCGGGCAGTATAAGCAATCA
>ERZ827490.4489-NODE-4489-length-10854-cov-4.404852_pt1 | contig 10854 bp, 7 predicted proteins | sample MGYA00519770_ERZ827490 | MGnify/ENA primary metagenome ERZ827490 (study PRJEB31778, sample SAMEA3449324) | human gut metagenome | biome: human gut; feature: human-associated habitat; material: faeces | place: United Kingdom | collected 2010/2012 ...
AAGGCGGCGGCAGCGGTCTCCAGTGCAGCCTTGCTGGAAGCAGCAGACAGGGTGTTGATCTCCTTGACCAGATCAAACACGGCAGCAAGCGCATCCGGGGTGTTCAGGTCGTCGTCCATGGCGGTGCAGAACTTGGTGCGTGCCTCGGCGGCCTTTTCCTTCAGGGTCTCGTCGGTGCCAAAGTCGGTCTTGCTCAGGGCAAAGTCCAGATTCTCGCGGCAGGTGTACAGGCGCTCCAGACTGTTCTTGCAGCTCTCGATGAGGTCTACGGTGTAGTTCAGGGGCATGCGGTAGCCGGCGGTCAGCATGAAGTAGCGGATAGGCTCGTAGCCGTAGAGGTTTGCCACATCCCGCACGGTAAAGAAGTTGTGCAGGCTCTTGGACATTTTCTGGTTGTCCACGTTGATGAAACCGTTGTGCATCCAGTAGCGGGCAAACTCACAGCCGTTGGCGCACTCGCTCTGGGCGATCTCGTTCTCGTGGTGGGGGAAGATCAGATCCTGACCGCCGCAGTGCAGGTCGATGGTCTTGCCCAGATGGGTGCGGCTCATGGCGCTGCACTCGATGTGCCAGCCCGGGCGGCCCATGCCGTAGGGGCTTTCCCATGCGGGCTCACCGGGCTTTGCAGCCTTCCAGACGGCAAAGTCGGCGGGATCTTCCTTCAGATCGTCCTCCATGCGGCTGCGCAGCTCGCGGTTGCCGCTCTCCAGATCGTCCAGATTCAGGTGGCTCAGCTTGCCGTAGCCGGGGTCGCTCTTCACCCGGAAGTACACATCGCCGTTCTTGGCAACGTAGGCGTGGCCGGAGTCGATCAGATCTTTGACGATATCCAAAATCTGGGGGATGTGCTCGGTGGCGCGGGGCTGCACAGTGGGCTTTTCGCAGTTCAGACCGGCGGCATCCTTCAGGTACTCGGCCTCAAAGCGCTGTGCCACCTCCTTCATGGAGGTGCCCTCTTCCTGTCCCTTTTTGATGAGCTTATCGTCGATATCGGTGATGTTGGAAACGTAGATCACCTTGTTGCCCCGGTATTCCAGATAGCGGCGCAGGGTGTCGAACACGATCAGCGGGCGTGCGTTGCCGATGTGGATATAGTTGTACACAGTAGGGCCGCAGACGTAGATGCGGTACTCGCCGGGCACCTGCGGCACAAATTCTTCCTTCTGTCGGGTCAGGGTGTTGAAGATCTGCATGGTCAATTCTCCTTTTTGTTCCAAACAGAAGCCGCAAAACAAAACGCCCCCGGAGCGGTGCACAAGGCACAACTCCGAAGGCGGTTTTAAAATCAAAATCGCGGTTCCACTTCTGTTTGTCGCTCAAAGCCGGTAACGGCGGCGTACCGCACGGCGATACTTCCCCACGGGGTTCCCGCCGCGTGCTGTCCGGGCGCACTTTGCGCGGCGGTCTGCAAACAGGCTTCCAGCCAGTGGCCTGTTCTCTCTGCGCAGACGGTGTGCGGCGCTACTCTGCCCGGATAAACGCATTTATCCTTTTACCCCTTTATTATAGCGGTGCCGCGCAGGGAAGTCAAGGTGGAACAAAGAACGATTCAGAATGCCCGCCGCGTTGCTCTGGGCATCCTCAGCGGAAGAATTATTTTAAATTTCGGGATATCGGAACGCCTGCGGGCGTTCCGATATCCCATTTTCACGGGAAGGGCGCAGAGCGAAGCGGAGCGCAATCAAAACGGTGGTGCTTTACCCGGGATACCGGCTTACTTCCAGCAGCTCTTCTGCCCGCTTTACCTGCTCTGCCGTGGGCGGTACAGCGTCCGGCAGGGGATAGGGGATGCCCAGCTTCTGCCACTTGAACAGCCCCAAGGTGTGGTAGGGCAGCACCTCTACCCGCTGCACCGTTTTCAGGCTGCGGATAAAGTCTGCTGTTTTGCGCAGACCTTCCTCGTCGTCGGTCAGACCGGGCACAAGGACGTGCCGGATCCACAGCGGGATGCCGAGGTCGGAGATGTGCCGCGCCATGGCAAGGATGTTGGCGTTGTCCTTGCCGGTGAGCTGCCGGTGGCGCTCCGGGTCGATCTCCTTGAGGTCAAGGATCACCAGACTGGTGTTAGCCATCAGACGGTCGAACGCGGCAAGATACGCCGGGTCGTCCGGACGGAAAGGCTGCCCGGCGGTGTCCAGCGCCGTGTGCACGCCCTTGGCGCGTGCCAGCGTGAAGAACTCAGTCAGGAAATCCATCTGCCGCAGTGGCTCGCCGCCGCTGACCGTGATGCCGCCCTTTTTGCCCCAGTAGTTACGGTAGCGGTATACCCGCTGGAACAGCGCCTCTGCCGTCCACGCCTCGCCGCCCTCTGCCCATGTTTCGGGGTTGTGGCAGTACTTGCACCGCAGGGCACACCCCTGCAAAAACACCACAAAGCGCACGCCGGGGCCGTCCACTGAGCCGAAGGATTCCAGCGAGTGGACGTACCCAAGGGCCTTACAGGACGCCATGGCAGGTACGGGCCAGCACGTCCAGCTGCTGCTCACGGGTCAGGTCGATGAACTTGACGGCGTAGCCGGAAACGCGGATGGTGAAGTTGGCGTATTCTTCCTTTTCGGGGTGCTCCATGGCGTCCAGCAGCTTCTCCTTGCCAAAGACATTCACGTTCAGGTGGTGTGCGCCCTGATCAAAGTAGCCGTCCAGTACCTGCACCAGATTCTCCACGCGCTCGTCCTCGCTGTGACCCAGTGCCTCGGGGTTGATGGTCTGGGTGTTGGAGATGCCGTCCAGTGCCCAGTGGTAGGGCAGCTTTGCCACAGAGTTCAACGAGGCCAGCAGACCGTTCTGCTCGGCACCGTAGCTGGGGGTAGCGCCGGGGGCAAACGGGGTGAAGGCGGCGCGGCCATCCGGCAGAGCGCCGGTATACTTGCCGTACACCACGTTGGAGGTGATGGTCAGGATAGAGGTGGTAGCCTCGGAGTTGCGGTAGGTGTGGCGCTTCTTGATCATCTCAAGGAAGGTCTTGAGCAGCCACACGCCGATCTCGTCGGCGCGGTCGTCATCGTTGCCGTACTTGGGGAAGTCGCCCTCGGTCTCAAAGCCGGTGGCAAGGCCGTTTTCATCGCGCACCACCTTCACCTTGGCGTACTTGATGGCGCTCAGGGAGTCGATGACGTGGGAGAAGCCTGCAATGCCGGTGGCAAAGGTGCGGCGCACATCGGTGTCGATGAGTGCCATCTCGGCTTCCTCGTAGTAGTACTTGTCGTGCATATACTGGATGAGGTTCAGCACGTTGACATACAGCCCGGCCAGCCAGTCCAGCATCTGCACATACTTGGGCAGAACCTCGTCATAGGTCAGGTATTCGCTGGTGATGGGGGCATAGTTGGGGCCGCACTGCTCGTGGCTCTTCTCGTCCACACCGCCGTTGATGGCGTACAGCAGGCACTTGGCAAGGTTGGCGCGTGCGCCGAAGAACTGCATCTCCTTGCCGGTCTGGGTAGCAGACACGCAGCAGCAGATGGAGTAATCGTCGCCCCAGACGGGCTTCATCACATCGTCGTTCTCGTACTGGACGCTGCTGGTGTTGACGGACACCTTGGCGGCGTACTTCTTAAAGGCCTCGGGCAGGGCAGAGGAGTACAGCACGGTCAGGTTGGGCTCCGGTGCGGGGCCCATGTTTTCCAGCGTGTGCAGGAAGCGGTAGCAGTTCTTGGTGACCATGCTGCGGCCGTCCATGCCGATGCCGCCCACCTCCAGCGTTGCCCACACGGGGTCGCCGGAGAACAGCTGGTTGTAGCTGGGGATGCGGGCAAACTTGACCATGCGGAACTTCATGACCATGTGGTCGATAAGCTCCTGTGCCTGACTTTCGGTCAGGATGCCCTTGTCCAGATCGCGCTGGATATAAATGTCAAGGAAGGTGGAGATGCGGCCCACGCTCATGGCGGCGCCGTTCTGGGTCTTGATGGCGGCCAGATAGCCGAAGTACAGCCACTGGCAGGCCTCCTTGGCGTCCTTGGCGGGCTGGGAGATGTCGTAGCCGTAGGCCTCGGCCATCTTCTTCATGCCCTTCAGGGCGCTGATCTGGCGGGCGATCTCCTCGCGCAGACGGATGACGTCATCGGTCATGGTGCCGTCGCCGCAGTTGGCAAGATCCTCCTGCTTGAACTGGATCAGAGCATCGATGCCGTACAGGGCAACGCGGCGGTAGTCGCCCACGATGCGGCCGCGGCCGTAGGTGTCCGGCAGACCGGTGATGATGTGGGTGTGGCGTGCCTTCTTCATCTCCGGGGTGTAGGCATCGAACACGGCCTGATTGTGGGTGCGGGTGTAGTCGGTAAAGATCTTGTGCAGCTCGGCAGAGGGCTGGTAGCCGTAGGTGGTGCAGGCCTGTTCTGCCATCTTGATGCCGCCGTAGGGCATAAAGGCGCGCTTGAGGGGCTTGTCGGTCTGCAGACCCACGATCTGCTCCAGATCTTTCAGGCTTTCGTCAATATAGCCGGGGCCGTAGGAGGTCAGGCTGCTGACCACCTCGGTCTCCATATCCAGCACGCCGCCCTTGGCGCGCTCGGCCTTTTGCAGCTGCTGCAAAGCACCCCAAAGCTTATCGGTAGCCTCGGTGGGGCCTGCCAGAAAGCTTTCATCGCCGTCATAGGGGGTGTAGTTTTTCTGGATGAAGTCACGCACATTGACCTCTTCCTTCCAGATGCGGCCTTCAAAGCCTTCCCACTGTTCAAACTGGATCATTGGAACCTCCTTGCTCCATTACGCAGTTAGCGCTTTCTAACTAATGAGCCTTTGAAAAACCGCTCTGTCTGGGCGGTTTTCTGGGGGCGAAACGGTCTTGCGCTGCCGTCTGCGGCAGCCCTTACTACAAGGTGTAGACAAAAATAAAAACCTGCCCACAAAATCTTGCGTTACTATAATAGCAAGAACCGTTTTAAAAAGCAATAGAAAACAAGTGGGTTTTCTTCCAGCGGAAAGGCTATTCTTTGGGCAGAATGTAGAAAAAACGCCGAAACCCCGGCGGCGCGGCAACTTTGCGAAAAAATTTGCAAATTAAGGGTTGACAAGACTAACTGACTGTGGTATCCTGTTCTCGCAGCGGTGGTTAGCTGATTCTAACCGCGTTGCACCAGAAAAAAGGAGCGTCTGCAAGCGCTCCGCTCCATTCCTCCATTCCTTTCTCTTTTCTACGGGAAGCGGCAGCACGGTTTGCTCTGCTGCTTCCGGCGCGGCACCGGCTGTGTTTGGTACCACAGCCGACGCAAAGAAAACAAAAACGGGACGTGCAGCTTGACCACCTGCACGCCCCGATTTTTGTTTTTGTGAAAAACGCCTGTGGACGTTTCTGAATCCAGCTTTCACAGAGAGGGATGCAAGGCAAACGACAGATATGCCATCTGCCTTTACGACCCCGCCCGTGAAAAGGCAGTTCGGGAAAATCCGCAGATTTTCCCGAACTGCAAATTAAAAAATATTCTTTCCGCTGAATATGGCTAGCAACGACGACGACCGCCGCCAGCGGCGGAAACAGGGAGGAGTTGTTGGGGCAGCGGCCAGCAAGACGCGAGTGCCGCCCAAGGCACGATGCAGATGCTGGGTGCCGCAACCCGATAAGCGGAGGGCATTCAAAATCGTTTTTACTTCCCCATCCTCGCCAGTTGTTCATACAGCTGCGCTGCGCCGCCGCCGGGGTATTTTACGCTGACATAGGCGCTGTTCAGGATGCACACGCCGTCGGAGTACACCGTCAGCAGAAACTTCTGATTTTCGGCATCGTCATAAAAGCTGACGGTGACCGACTGCACCGGGAAGGTATCGTGGGTGTAGGCAGAATAGTTCTGGTTCAGCTTTTTGCGGCAGGAGACGGTGGAAAGCAATTCTGCCGTTTGTTGGAACTCTTCGCTGTCCATGGAGAGGAGGTGATAGTCCATGTCGTTTGTGCTGCCAAAATGCGCCACTTCCTCGGTGCGGAGCGTGCCCTGCGAGCTGGCGCGTACCAGTGCTTTCAGGTCGATGGGATGGTACAGCACCGCAAAAGCTGCCAGTGCAAACAGGATAAAAAATAAAGCGGTGCGGGGAATGTGGAAGCTTTTCATCTGCTCACCCCTCCTTTGGCGGCTCCATTTGGACAAGATGCCGCTGGGCGATGAAGAAGCCCACGGCACTGGCGGCAAATACCACATAATAGCTGGCGATGCGGTAGAGCATCAGCACGCTCATCACCTCGCCCTGCTCCAGAAAGCTGCCGAACACCAGCAGAAAGGCGGTTTCGATCGAGCCCATCCCGGCCACATTAGGCAGAGCGTTGGAGACGAAGAGCATCAGGCTGGTGAGCAGCTGCACCTGCCAGAAGCCCAGCGGGGAAAGCCCCATGAACCGGATGCACAGGTAGGGCAGGCAGAACAGTCCGAACAGCTTGAGTGCCTGCAAGGCAAAAATTTTCAGGCAGCGGGGCTTATCTGCCAGCAGGCGGCGGCTCTCGGTGCCCAGCACTTCCAGCTGTTCCAGCCAGTCGGAGCGGCGCTGCTGCCACTTTTCGGTCTTGGGCAGAAAGCCCAGCAGCCAGCGGGCGAGGTTTTGCACCAGCGGCGAAACACACAGCAGCACCAGCGCCACGATAATCACCGCTACCACAGCGTATGCCATGGGCAGATACCGCATGACACCGGTGGTGTTGGCGGCAAGCCAGCGGTGCTGCAACAGCAGCATCACGGTGGCGTACAAGAGCACCGTGCTCTTGTGGAAAACGTATTCCAGCGTCATCAGTCCTGTGCCGGGGCCCAGCGGCAGCCCGGCCTTGTGCAGGTAGTACAGCTGCACCGGTACCGCACCGGCACCCAGCGTGACCACGTTGCCAAAGGTGCCGCACCAGCCCACATCTAACCCCTGCCGCAGGGTGAACTGCGGCAGACGGCTGCGCACGATGACCCACGCCACGCACCCTTCCAGCAGGGGGTAGCTGAGGCCGACCGCCAGAACCGCCAGCACCTGCCACACCGACAGCTGCGCCAGCGCCGTGGTGATCTCGGCCCAATGATCCTTAAAAATGAACACGATGATGCAGGTAAGTGCCAGCAGCACCAGCAGAGAGATCACAGTCTTTTTGCGGGAGGGCTGCTGTGCGGCGGCTTGGCTCATGGAAACAAAACTCCTTTCACAACCGGAAATTCTGGAACCAGTATAGCACATCTCCCGCCGCCCTTTGTGAACGGAAGCGGAACTTTGTTGGGCAATTTGGGGGATTTGATAAAATGCAAAGATTGTGAAAAAGCAATACCGGGCAGCGTGTGGCTGTCCGGCATTGCTTTTTTCATTATTCTTCCCCGGCGGTCAGCTCTTTTACCAGCCTTGTCAGGGTGGCGACATAGGATTCGTTGGAGAACTGCTGCTCGTACAGGCGGCGGCAGCTGTCGTGCATGGCGGTCAGTGCTTCCGGGTGCTCGATGGCCCAAGTCAGCTTATCGGCCAGCTGCTGCGGATCGTCGTCTTTGTAGAGGAAACCGTCCACGCCCTCGGTCACAAGCCCGGCGGTGCCGGTGTGCTCCGATACGATAGAGGGCTTGCCGAAGATCAGACCCTCGGTGACGAAGGTGGGCATGGGGTCATCCCGGGAGGCACACACCACGCAGTTGCACTGCTCCATCAGGGATTTGACCTCCGGGCGCTCCAGCCGCTTGCGGTAGAAAACGGTCTGGGGGTAGTCCCGCACCAGACTGTCCACGGCGCTGTACATCCCCTTGTCGGCGGCTTTGCCCACAAAGAGAAAGACGGCTTTTTCCCGCACCGCAGAGGGCAGCAGCCGGATGGCATTGCAGAAGATATCCGGACCCTTGCGGTGCTCCAGCGAGCCTACCGTCACAAAGAGGGGACGCCCCCCGGCAAAGCTGATGTCATAGCGGGGAAACTGCTCGGCGGCGTAGTCCGGCAGACCGTAGATCAGCTGCTCGATTTCAAAATCCGGCCGGACGGAGTGCATGGCGGCGGTGGCGTGGGAGCCTACGGCGCAGACGTGGATATTTTTGCCCAGCGCCTTGGGGATGCTGTGAGAGATGAAGGGGTAGCCTGCAAAGGCATCGTGCAGCCACCACAGCACCGGCACAAAGGAGCCGTTCAGGGTGTTCACCACCGGCGCTTCCACCACCGTGTTGGCCAGCACAAGGTCTGCGCTGGTGGCCAGCCCCCACAGGGCGCTGGAAGTAACGCAGTCCGGGCGGGTGACCACAGCGGCCCCGGCGTCCAGAAACAGCGGCAGCGAGCCTTCGTCCGCCGGCCCCAGCACCACCACCTCAAAGCCAAGGTTGCGCAGCACCGGCACGGCGCTTACCAGCACGATGGGCGCGCCGGTCATGGTCAGCTCGTGGCTTAAAATCAGCGCACGGCGTCCCTTGGCGGAGAACACGTCGTCGGCGCACAGCTCCCGGCGGAAGTGCAGCAGCGCCTGCGGGATGCAGCGGCTGTGCTGCGCCATGGCGTGGGCCAGACGCAGCAGTTCGGTAACGCTGTCCTTGCCCCGGGCGGCGGCGCGTACCTTGTCCAGCAATGTGCGGGACACCAGTGCGCAGCGGCTGCCGGGCAGGTGCTGGGTGCTCAGGTACAGGGCGGTAGCGCCGTCAAAGCCAAAGGAAGCATCGCAGACCGCAAGGTCTGCGCCCTCCCGCAGGGCGGCGGCGAAATAGGTCAGGGCGGTGGGGGTGCACTCCACATCCTCGCTTACCAGCAGCACCCCGGCCACAGCGGGGGTCAGCTCGCCCTCCAGCCGGGTCACCAGACGGAACTTGCGGTGCAGCTGGTTTTGCAGCGCCGCTTGCAGCGCCTTGTGACGCCCCGGCGCATAGACCAGAAGATAGGTGCTCTGGGTATCGGTATAGACCTGCTTGGACAATTGCTTGCGTTGCAGGGTACTGTAACTGGTGTACATGATCCAACTCCTCCGGGCAGAATATCGGGCGGGCTCAGTGGCCGCGCAGCAGGGTTAGCAGCTTGCGCAGCGGGGCGGTCAGCCGCCAGCTGCTGCTGGCGCGCATATTTTCCAGCGAGACCTGATATTCGTGCTGGATGCCCTGCAAGGTCAGCAGCTGCTGGTTCAGCCGCATACACTCGGCGCGGCTGGCCTGCAATACCTCGGCTGCTTCCTGCGCGGCGGTGGCGTTTTTCAGCTTCAGGTCGTTCAGCGCCCGCAGCAGAGATTTGCCGGGCTGCTCGTGCAGAAAACGTCCCAGCGGGTAGTAGTGATAGTTCACCGCAAACTTCATGCCGGCACCAAAGCCGGTGGTGCAGTGCAGTGCAAGGTTGGGGTCTACATCTAAGAACAGCAGGCTGTCCTCCTGCAATACAAGGCCGTTGACCGGCTGAAAGCTGATGCGTTCGTCCGAGATGGCAAGGTCGGTGATGCAGCAGGCCAGCTCGCCCGGGTCCAGCCGGACGGCGCGGGCGTCCTCCGGCAGAATAAAGGTGACCGACACCTCGTGGGTCAGCTCGTTGTAGACATCCTCGGTGGCAATCAGGCATTCCCGGGGCGAAAAGCCGCTGCCGGTGTCATAGAACAGCTGCGGCAGGGTAAGGGTAATGTTTTCGGCCTCGGCGCCGTGCCTGGAAAGCTCGGTCTGGCAGGCCAGCAGCTGCTGTTCCAGTTCCAGACACCGCTGCGCCAGCTGGGAAACACCCTCGTCCGAAAGCTTGAGCTGCTGCTCCAGCTCGGCAATGTGCGCCTGCAGGGCAGCAGGGGTCACGGGGGCATCGTGGTTCATAACGGGATCCTCCTCTTCCTAATCCTAAGATCGGCTGCGCCGCCGCAGCCGGAACGTTCAGAATATCAGTGCCGTGGGGTGTAGTGCACCTGCGGGGTGTGCCGCCGGGCGGGGAACAGCTTGATGACCAGATCCCGCCGTCGTTGCAGCAGGGCACAGACAAGCCAGATGGAACCCAGCGAAAGGACATATTGCAGGCAGATGCCCAAAACAGGGCGGTCGGCGTATTTCGCCGCGAACAGATACCACGGAATAGCGGTAAGCTCTACGGTATGTATGCAGAAGATGTACAGGGAGCGGCGGCCAATGGCTTCAAAAAAGCTTACCAGCGCGTTCCGGTGCCGGTTCAGCCGCAGAAACAGCCGGACGAACAGCAGGCCGGCAAGGCCGTCCAGCAGGATGCTGATGGGGCCTAAGGTCCACTCTGCCATGGACACACAGTCGGTGATGCCGGTGGCAAAGGCAGCCGCCGGGATCAGCAGAACGGCAGCCCACAGGATGCAGGACATCCGGCGGGACAAAGGCTGATCCAGCCAGTGCTGACGCTTGGCAAGGTAACCAAGGTACAGGTACGGCGTGATCACCGCGCCTTGGATCAGGCAGAAGGGCAGCTCCCATACAAGGCTGGCACCCCAGCCCAGCAGGGCGCAGCCGCCCACCGCCCACGGGATGTACCGCTCCGGGAAGATGTTCAGGATAACGTCCAGTAAGATCCAGCCCATCAGCAGCGCCAGCAGATACCACATGGGCCCGCAGGAAAAGAACTCCTGCCCGAAGTAGGTAGCCGTATGGGGCAGACCCAGCAGAAAACCGCCCGCCACCTTGATGCTCTCGCTCAGGGAGCCGGGCAGGTAGTGAAAAGTTTTATAATGAATGATAAAATGCAGCACCGTGGTGAACATCGCAGTGTAGCAAAAGGGCTTGAGCAGGCTTTTGAGCTGCTGGTGGATGCACTTACCGATGGAGCGCTTGCGGAAGCCGTAGCCGCTGGCGATGAAAAAGGCCGCCATCAGTGTTTCGCGGTAGACAAAGACCAAAAAGGCGGTCAGCGACAGGCCGTTCGACAACTGGAGCGGATAAAGCTCCGCAGTGTGTCCCAGCACGATGGCCAGCATCCCTGCGCCCTTGAGCATATCAAACATCCCGATGGAGCTGACAG
>ERZ827490.4493-NODE-4493-length-10845-cov-3.173309_pt1 | contig 10845 bp, 5 predicted proteins | sample MGYA00519770_ERZ827490 | MGnify/ENA primary metagenome ERZ827490 (study PRJEB31778, sample SAMEA3449324) | human gut metagenome | biome: human gut; feature: human-associated habitat; material: faeces | place: United Kingdom | collected 2010/2012 ...
CGGTCGTATCCCATATCGTTGAAGATCCCATCAAACGCATATTCATCCATCATGCGGTGCAGATTGTCGAACAGGTATTGATTCCATTCGGGAGAGGCGGCATTGCAGCACCTGTAGCGGTAATAATTTTGAACCAGCATCAGCTTTGGATCGGCGACAAACTTCTCGGTAAAATCCGGATCCCGTTCATCAAAGAAGCCGCTCGATAGATACGGCAGAACCTTGATGTGAAAGGAATGGCACAGGTCAATGAATTCCTTTAAGCCGTCTTTGTCGTGAGAAGAAAATTTATCTGCGCCCATAATCCGCATGGCGTCGTTCCATTCCTCATGGATCTGAATCAGACCGACGCCGTTTTCGGAGAGCTTCCGAATCAAATCGTGATCGTACGCGGTAGGGCGTATGGTCATTTTATTTGGGTACTCACCAAGATTGTATATCACCTGGCCGGGGATATAATCGTGTATGTGCATCCGCCTCAGGCATGATTTGACGACTGAATTTGCATATTTTACGTTTGCAATTCGTTTGCGATAATCCGTATTCGTGTAATTCATGACGTGTCCCTTTCTCTTTCAAATGTGTTTTCATGCGAAGCACTGCACATAGTTCTGGCACGGTCAAACTGAAACAGCCGATGCAGCCCTGCGGCCGATAAACCGCAGGGCTGCATTTCACAGATAGCGGGGAGTTACTTCACAAACTGCTGATGAAAGCGCGCGACGGCAACCGCGACCTCGGCACGGGTCGCATCTGCACCGGCGTTGAGTTTTCCGCTCGTCGGCAGCAGAAGATTCGTGGCAATCGCCCATTTCACAGCGCTCTGCGCATAGGCAGATACCTTTGCACTGTCAGTGTAGCCGCTCAGCGAGGCGGATGCACTGACATCAAAGCCCTTTGTCTTGCCTGCATAGCGATAGAGGATCGCAGCAAGCTGTTCGCGTGTGACAGAGTCTTCGGGGCCGAATTTTCCATTGGAATAGCCGCCGACGATTCCCTGCGCCGCCGCCCATTCAACGGCCTTGGAATACCATCTGCCGCTCGGAACATCGGAGAATTTTCCGCTATAAGAGACGGAAGGCTCACCTTCGATGCGGTACAGGATCGTGACCAGCATTGCGCGCGTCAGTGTATCGCGGGGAGAGAAACTGCTGGTGCCGGTTCCGTTCATCAGATTCTTCTGGTAAACATGCTGAACCTCATCATAGAACCAGTCGCTGGACGAGACATCCTTAAATGTATTGTTTTCAGAAGGACGGGTCACAGGAACCACGATGATCGGCTGATCCGGCTTGCCAATGGGTGCGTCGGAAGCAAGGCGATCCAGCGCAGCCTTGGCTTCGGCCAGAGCTGCATTGACCTCATCCACCGTGCTTGCCGCATTGATGGCTTTCGTCGCTTTTATGATCACGTCAACTGCGGGTCTGGTGTTTGCACCGGTGAAGGTTTTGCCGTCGGCGTAGTCCTTCAGCGCCTCCTCTGCATTCTGCTTTGCTTCTGCAAGACGTTCTTCCTCCGAGGGTTCGCCGCCAGAGGCCAGCTTACGCAGCGCTTCTTTTGCCGTTGCCAGCGCGTCTGCTACATCGTCCAGAGTTTCCGCGGCATTGATCTCCGCAATGCCATCATTCAGGATGCGCTCCGCTTCGGACTGCTTATCTGCGGGGAAGTCTTTGCTCTGCATGTATGCACGCAGTTCCTCGATTGCGTCCTGCTTCGCTTTGGCCAGCCTCTCAGCAGCGCCAGAGATACTCTCGATCTGATCGATCGCGGCCTTTGCCGCAGCCAGTGCTTTATCGACCGCTGCAACGCTCGTTGCGGCGTCGATCGCGGCATTGCCCTTCTTCTTTTCAGCCTTTACCAGATTCCAGTTTTCCAGCGTGTAGTCGCTGCGGACTGCATACTTGTCCAGTGCGTCCTTGGCAGCAGCTTTCGCAGCTGCCAATTCCTCTGCCGTGATCTGCTCATCGGTTTTGATCGCAGCCAGAAGATCGCAGCATTTTTTCGTCAACTTTTCAATGCTCTGCTCGGTATCAAATGTGTCAACCAGCTGCGCAAATGCGCTCTGCAGCTTTTGAACCTCCATTTTCTGTGCCTCACGGTAATCATCGGGATCGGCTGCATCGGACACGGTTTTCTTTGCGGCGGCAATTTGCGCACTCATTTCGGTTTTTGTCGCGGAAATCGGTTTCACTGCCTGGATAGCGCTGACTGCGGCGGCTGCTGCGGCGTCAGCCGATGCAGCATCGGAAGCCTGCTTTACCGCATTGATGCCATTCATTTTTGCCGTCTGTACTAGCGCCCAGTTCCAGTATGTATAAGCGTTCTGGTCGAGCGCTGCAACTGCTGCGTCGAGGGAATCAAGCGCTGCATTTTTTGCGGTATCCAGCGCATTCGCCTCGCCGGGGATCTCAACAACAATGATATGATCGAACCAGAAATCGCCGGTTCCACTGACGGCGGGCTGTACGTTGATATACTCAGCGTTGGCGGCAGTGTAGATCGTGGCCGATATCGCAGTCCAGTCTGCCTGCGGCCCAGTCAGGATATTTCCCTTTTGTACGTCGTTGTAGATATCACCCCATGTAGGCGTCGCAAAGCATTCACCGAGATTCAGCCAGATTTTTGCCTCAGCAGAGGTCTCAGCAGAGGTTTTTGCCTGAAGCGTGATCTTGTAACTTGTATTGGGCTTTACAGCAGTGCGGAAATCTGTACCAAGCGATACCTCTGTAACGGCTGCGGTCCCAACATGATAGTGCATGGAATATGTACCGGAGTATGCGACTGTGTTGTCTCGCTCAATGGAGCAGCTCGATTCAACACCGCTCGGATAATAATGTGCGCGGGTCCATGTGCCCGCAAAATCCTTCTCAAAGCCGGGATTTGCAAACATGGAGCGGAAAATTTCATCTGCGGCCTGCGGAACCGTGCGGGTTTCGCTCAGATTGATGTCGTCATAATACCATTCGCCCTTGCCCTCGGTGACAAGACCGACGCACAGAAGCGTTGCGTCTGCCTGCGAGGTGAAGGTCGCGGTCAGCACCTGCCAGCCGTTTGTCGAACCGGTGATCGTATTGCCGAACTGTGCATCCTTGTGATATTCCTGCCAGGAGCTGTTGCACTCACCGAGTGCGAAATATGTTTTTGCGGTTTCTGCGGTACCATCCGCAGCTTTGACCTTGATGGAAATCGTGTACTCGGTGTTGGGCTTGATGGAAACGCGATAATCTGTGCTGAAGAAGTAGCGGCCATTGCTGCCGTCACTGCTTAGGTGCAGGGACTTTGCTCCTGCATAAGATTGTGAATCGTCGAGAGCGTGCGTTGTGTTATTGCCCCATTCAAGATGGCGTGTCCAGAATTCTGAGTAATTTTCCTCAAAGCTGTAATTCGGGAAGAGATAGACCGGATCATCTGCAGCTGCTTCAACGGGCGACCATGTCGGATTCTGCATACCCGCGCCTGCAATCGTGCAGTCCGAACCGGATGCCAGTGCGAAATTGCCCTTATCGGGATTCACATACTTTACCGCGCCAGTCTGACCATTCTTGTCAAAGCCAAGACCGGAGATGGTTTCCGTCGTATTTCCGTCATATTTGTCCTCAAAATAACCGTCACCATACTTCGCGTCGGTTTCAGCGTCATTCTGCCAGACGGACCAATCGACCTTCTGCGCATAGCTGCAGCCGCTGGCACCCCAGTTTTCGATCACAGCCGGATAAACGGAGTTGCTTGCGGCGCTGTTGTCGTAGAAGTTGTGATCGAAGCTGTTATACAGGCAGTTAAGCAGCGGGAAATAGATGTGGTAGCTGGCGATCGTCGTTTCGTGCGGCTGCATCGGCCCAAAAAGGTTGTAAGCGACCGTGTTGTCGTGTGCGCGTTCTGTGACGTAGACGTCGCTCATTTTGTTGTGATAATAGGTGTTGTTCTTGACCGTAACATTGTAGCACTGGCTGAGAACCGTGCCGAGCGCGGTGTTCACGAACAGGTTGTTCTCCACCAGCCCGTCATGCACCGGCTCGTGGTTGAACTGCACGCCGGAGCCGCTGGGGATCTCGTGGAAATAGCAGCCGCGAACCGTGACATTGGAGGAACCCGTGGAAACATAGACGCCGTGGTCGAGCATGCTGCCGAGATCACGCGCGTAGCCGATATTCCAAATCTCGCAGCCTTCGATCAGAACGTTTGTGCTGCCAATAACCACGATGCCGTCATAAGCACTCGCGCCATGAACAAGCGAGGTCACGTCGTGCAGCTTCATGTTTACGATCTCAAAATGATCGCAGCCGTTGCGCAGATAAACTGCGTCCTGCGTGTAATTCCGGAATTCCAGACCCTCAATATGCCAGTAGGCACAGCTGTCAAACAGCATGCCGATGGTAGCGTCGCCATACCATTCGCCGTCAAAAACCGGCGTTTCACCTGGATAATTCAGAACTGTGAACCATTTATCGACTGTCCCCTTTTTTTGGGAGATTCCGCGCCCGGTTCCCGCAGAACGGTACAGGCCGCCGCGGACATAAAGCAGGTCGCCGGGGTTCATGGCGTTCATAGCCGCTTCCAGCGTGGCAAACGGCTCGGCATAGCTGCCGGGATTGGCGTCGCTGCCATTCGGCGCGACGTAGAGAATTCTGCCGTCTGCAGCGACGGGGGTGCGCGGAGCAGCGCTTGCTGCGGATGCAATCGGGAGTAAGCCAAGCAGCAGGCAGACAGTCAGCAATGCTGCGCCGAGCCTGGTGCAAAGCAATCTGGGCTTTTTCATGTGTAGTTCCTCCTCATTCTCATTCCGGGTGTACCCGGTTCGGTACAAGTATCATACGCGATAAATGCCGCCGGCGGCAATTAACCAATTTCCGCATTCGTCTGCATTTTTCTACGAATTGCATCTTTGCATGGACAAATTCACTGCGGCAGCGTGGTCTGTAGAAAAATGCAGACCAAAGTGGAAAACCGTGAATTTACGCCGCAAAGCGCCGCATGCTATACTGATGCTGTCACAAGATATACGCAAGATATGATAGGAATAGGAGAAACGCATATGAAACTGAGCTTCCATGAGTATCTGGACAAAATGCGCGGCTGCTGGAATGGCAAGAACATCGGCGGCACACTAGGCACGCCGTTTGAGGGTATGCGCGGTCTGTTCGGCATTCAGTATTATTCGCAGCCGCTGGACAAGCCGCTTCCGAACGACGATCTGGATCTGCAGCTTGTATGGCTCAACGCGGTCGAGAAATACGGCCGGAACATCAACCGCGAGCTGCTGGGGGAATATTGGCTGTCCTTTATCTACCCGGACTGTGCGGAATATGGCGCGGGCAAGAATAATCTGCGGGCCGGACTTGTTCCGCCGCTGTCCGGCTATGTCGGCAATCATTATCGCAACAGCAATGGGTCCTGGATCCTGACAGAGATCTGGGCGTGCCTGTGCCCCGGCCATCCGGAGCTTGCGGTCAAGTACGCCTACGAGGATGCAATCATTGACCACAGCTATGAAGGTGTCTATGCGGCGGTCTTTCTTGCTGCGATTGAGAGTGCCGCTTTTATCATTTCGGACACAAACGCGCTCATTGACATTGGCCTGTCGTATCTGCCGGAGGACAGTGCGATCCATAAGGCGGTCGCCTGTGCCAGAGCGTGCTATCAGAGCGGCCTGACCTGGCAGCAGGCGCGTAAAAAACTTCTGCAGGAGGTTCCCAGCAGCTTCAGCGTCCTGAAAACCGATCCGCGTGATATGGAGCCAGATGAGCCCGTCGGCCCGATCGGCTTTGATGCACCCGGACATATGGGCATCATCGTCATGGCGTGGCTGTACGGCGAGGGCGATTTCGACAAGTGCATTTCCATTGCCGCTTCCTGCGGTGAGGATGCAGACTGCACTGCAGGCTCCCTTGCGGCCATTCTCGGCATTGTCAGTGGGAATGGCGCGATCAGCGAAAAGTGGCTGAAGCCGCTCGGCGGTATGATCCTCACCAGCTGCATCAACCGCAGCGACGTGGATATTTCAATTCCCAATACGATCGACGAGTTGGTGCAGCGCGTTGCAATTCAGATGCAGCGCTTTATGAACCCGCAGGATTTGGCCTTCAACGATAATCTTGGGATCGAGGCAATTCTGGCGGATGAAAGCCGTCAGTGCTATGAACCGGAGCGCGTAGGCTGCTGGTACGCACGGGACTATCGACGCACCTTTACAAACCCGTTCCTGGTGAAGCACACTTCGCATCCGTTCGATGTGTATGTGGATTACCACGAAGCGCCGTATATTGCAGAGGACGTCACGAAGAAATTCACGCTGACCTTTGAAAACAATCTGCTGCGTCAGCAATGGCTCCATGCTGCGCTGCATCTGCCCGAGGGCTGGGAGATCTCTCCGGCGCGGTCGCTTGCAATCAATTTGGAGCAGGCGCACTGCAACGTGCCGCTGGCGCGTGTTACGATCGAGATCACGCCGCATAATCTGACGCAGTCGAGATATGATCTGATTCTGCAGGTCACTTCGGATGGACATCATACGCAGAGCCTGATTCCGATCGTGCTGCTGACAGGCGGCGATTATCAGATTTTCAGCGAGTAACACGACTTGAACGGCAGTGACACAGTCACTGCCGTTTAGATGCGTCAATGGAAAGGAGAACAAGTATGCAGACAATGCAGGCTTATCACAGTTGGGTGCAGGAAGAACTGAAGCGCTCCGTCGAATTCTGGAGCCAATATGGGATAGACCATGAAAACGGTGGTGTTTATACCTGCCTTGACAAAACCGGGAAAATTTACAGCACAGACAAAAGCGTATGGATGCAGGGACGCTGCGCATGGACATACGCATATCTGTGCACAAACTATGGAAAGCGCGAGGAATGGCTGGAGATCAGCCGGAGCTGCCTTGACTTTATGGAGGCGCACTGCATCAACCGCGACGCCGGGAACCGGATGTATTTCACTGTGACGGCTGACGGACATCCGCTGCGCCAGCGGCGCTACTGCTTCTCCGAGGCGTTTTATGCAATGGCAAACGCCGAGTATTATCACAATTCCGGGGAGCATATCCGCATCGAACGTGCGCGGGCTGCGTATGAGCTGATTTATCAGCTCAATCACCATCTGATCGAAGACCCGACCGGACTTGGCCCCAAAACAATCCCGCAGACGCGCACGGGCCGCGCTCTGGCTGATCCGATGATTTATCTGAATGTATCGGCAGTCATGCGCCGCTGTGATCCGGAAAAGCGCGCACTTTACGATGCACGCGCGCAGCAATGCGTAGAGGAGATCCTGCGCTATCATGTAAAACCGGAACTCAAGTGTACGCTGGAAACGGTCGGACCGGAAGGAGAACTGCAAACAGATACGACGGCTGGCCGCGTTGTTAATCCCGGACATGATATCGAATGCAGCTGGTTCCTGATGGAGCAGGCGCAGATCACACAGGACGATACATTGTTTGCACAGGCCGTTCAGATTTTTGATTACGCGATCCATGCCGGTTGGGATAAGGAATACGGCGGATTGCTCTATTTTATCGATTGTCTTGGCTGCCCGCCGGAGGCATATGAGCACGACATGAAGCTGTGGTGGCCGCATAATGAGATTCTCATTGCTTCGCTGATGATTTATCAGAAAACCGGGAAGCAGGAATACTGGGACTGGTTCTGCAAAACGGCAGATTACTGCCGCGAGCATTTCTGCGAGCCTGAGTTTGGAGAGTGGTACGGCTATCTGCGGCGCGACGGTCTGCCTACGCAGCCGCCGTGCAAGGGCAGCACGTTCAAAGGCCCATTTCATGTGCCGCGCAGTCTGATGATTGCGGACCGGCTGCTGATCCAGCTGGAGCAGAGACAGTAAAATAAACTACCGGCCAGAGGATCGAGTCCTCTGGCCGGTAATTTTTATGCCATTGTCTTGAGCATCTGCTCTGTAATTTCGTAGCGGCAAGGTTCGTGCTGCATGAAATGCGTGCATTCTTCGACCACATATTCGCCCATGCGGGCGATCTCATCGCCGAAGGAACCGGCGATGTGCGGCGTCAGAAATACGTTTTCCATCGTGTAAAGCAGACTTCCGGCCTCCGGCGGTTCTGGCATCGTAACGTCCAGAATTGCCGTCAGATCGGGGCGCTCGTGCAGTACGCGGATCAGATCCTGTTCGACGACCTGTGCGCCGCGGCCGGTATTCAAAAAAGTTGCATTCCGGCGCATCCTGGAGAAAAGTGCGTAATTCAGCATCCCAACTGTTTCCGGAAGATCCGCGATATGATTGGAAACGACCTGACAGGTCGAAAACAGCTCCTCCAGCGGGAGTTTCCGCACACCAAGCGACGCTGCGGCTTCGTCAGAGAGAAACGGGTCATAGACGCACAGATCCAACCGATGCTGCTTCAGCAGACCGATCAGCGACCGGCCAACCATGCCAGCGCCAAGAATACCGACCGGCGTATCGAAGCTGCCGGGCATCTGCCAGAAACGTTCCAGCGCCCTGTGGCGACCTTCAGGCGACCGACTGGCGCGCGCGGCATAATGAAATCCCTTGTTTGCAAGCAGAATCTGCGCTGCGGCATACTCTGCAACAGGAATGGCGTTTGCCGCCCAGGCAGAAAAAACGTGCGCGCCTGCCGCCAGAAATTCCCGAGCAAAGTGCTGCACAGAGCCGGCCGCATAAAACACTGCGCGCAGCGCGGGAAAGCATTCCTGAAGCTCCTCGCGTGTAAAATGCGGCATATCCCATGTGGAGAAAATCAACTCCGTATCGCGGTACAAGTCCGGCTGTGCCAGAATTTCTTCCCTTGTCACGGGCACATTCGGAAGCTGCGTCCATGCGCCCAGCTGCGCACGCACGGATGCGGGAAATGCGTGTTTACACATAGCCGGATCGCCGATCAAAATACTTTTCATCAAAAATACCGCCTTTCCCATCAGGCCTCACGGACAAGCGCACGGAGCGCTGCTGCATCCTGCGCCATCTGCTCAAACGAGTCGTCCTTCACGAATTCCAGCATCAGACTGCGTGTTTTGCCGTCCTGCCGGATGATATCGAGATATTCCTGCCATATGGATGCACCTTCGGCCAGTGGGAAACGGTTGTAGACGCTGTCCAGATAGAATACATGGACATGATACAGATATGGCTGGACTGTTCGGAGCGCGTGCAGATTCTCCGCCTGTGAAAGACGGGAGTTCGGCTGCCAGTACAGATGCAGATTATCCCGTGCGACGCTGCGGAGTGTCTGCACGGCAGAATCGCAGTTGTCTGTCAGCGTATTCGGATGATATTCATAGCAGATATCGATCCCAGCGGTTGAGGCCATGTCGCAGATCGCCTGTGTGCAGGAGATCACGCGCTGTACATACTCTGGGTCTGCCTGTGCTGAACCTCTGGTACCAGCCCAGATGCGGATGCATGGGGCACCGAGCGCCTTTGCACTTTCCAGCACCGGTGGAAACAGATCCGGTGTCTGTTCACCAGCCTCAAAATAAGAGCCGTAGGCCCAGACGGCAAGCCCGGCTTGTTCGGTAAGGTGCCGGATCTCGCGCGCACGCGAAACGTCGCCCGGCAAAACATGAACATCGCCGCCCCATTCAATGCCTTCAAGACCGCATTGTTTGACTGTGGAAATGATTTCTTCCGGCGTTTTATCGCGGAACGTAACGGAAACCAGTCCGGTATTCAGCATGTTTCTTCCTCCATCATATGCTGCAGCATTTTGATCGCGCAGTCCGTAAGCATTGCACCTGCCTCCGGCTGCCACATACTTCCTTCACACAACTGCACCGGATACACGTCTGTGTCAAACAGTTCGGGCACAGGAATGTAACCGAAAAAGCCGTTTGACAATGTCGCAATCAAACAACGACCACCGCACGCATCCTTCAGCGTGTGCCCAAATTGATGGTACAACTCTCCCGGCATGATAAAAACGGGCAGATCGCCAATCAGAAACACCTGTACCGGAAGTTCACCCTCATACCAATGTGCAGCGGTTGCTTTTCTTTCATAGGCTACAAGCAGTTCGGCCTGCAGTGTACCGAGCATATTATGTCCATTGTCCGGCCCGCCTGCCACGATCTGTTCCGCTCTGCGCAGCGTTTCTGCGTCTGCCCGCCGGTAGCGGCAGCGGATGCGCTGTATTTGCGCCTGCACGCGGGCATATGCGACCGGCTGCGCTGCGCTGGCGATAACGTGCGCGGCCTCCGCTGCGAGTATGCAGCCAAGTTCACGGTAGTCCGTAGCATGGCCGGTCATAAAGTCCAGATGGTTGATGTCGCCGCTCGGCGCGGCCAGATACACAGAAACAAAATCCGCGCCGTATCGGGCTTTGAGACGGCGGGAAAGCTCTGAAGAAAAATCGCCGCTGTATTGTGTGCCGCCGATGCAGTCCTGATGACAGGCGAAGCCAATCAGCGCACCGAGCGGCTGTCCGTCTGCATTTGCGGCATATAGAACCGGGAGCTCTGGATCGTTTTCCGCATAATGCCGGACAATTTCGGATACCGGTACATCTGAGGGATTGGTACGAACGCTGCCGTCAGCCATCAGATAATCGCGGTTAAAGGACATACCATCGACACTTCCAACGCCAAAAGACAGCGTGCACGGCTGTATTTGCCGGAGAGCAAGCGCTGCGCAGTCAGCAGCGAGGCGGCAAAATTCCGTCATAAACGGTACGTCTTCCTCTGAACCGAGCGGTTCGCCTGCCGGGATGCCATAGTGCGTATGGGTCGCACAGACAGCGACATGCTCCGGCGCGAGGCCGGTCATGGCATGGATGTGCGCAGTGATCGCGTTGCGATTTTTGACCGGAAGTTCCACGGCGTCGATCTCAATCAGAACCGCGCTGGTTGTTCCATCACTTAC
>ERZ827490.4498-NODE-4498-length-10820-cov-3.181421_pt1 | contig 10820 bp, 8 predicted proteins | sample MGYA00519770_ERZ827490 | MGnify/ENA primary metagenome ERZ827490 (study PRJEB31778, sample SAMEA3449324) | human gut metagenome | biome: human gut; feature: human-associated habitat; material: faeces | place: United Kingdom | collected 2010/2012 ...
TGAACGCGACACCATGCAGCAGGAGCGCGTCAGCCTCGACAAGGTGGCCGACTACGTTGCCGAGCGCATCGGCGAAAAGCGCGTCAGCGTGCCGCAGATGCCGGTCGAAATGGGCGGCGAGGCATGGCCGGATTCCGTCCACATCGTCGAAGCCGGCGGTCTGTACTGATAACGGACTGATGGCGGGCTGAAATCGTCAGGCATACCGAAACACACAACCGTACCGGGGCCTTATCGGACCATATGGAACCGATAAGGCCCTATTGGAGTCGTATCGAATCGTGGCAACCAACGAAGAAACAATCGACGTGCATGAAGGCTGCCGAGTAGGGGAGAACCCCTGTTCGCCGCAGCATTCGCAGCATGCCGCTTCGCACCGGATCGCGCCGGTGAAACTCGGCAACATCGACGTGCCCACGCCCGTGGTGCTTTCGCCCATGGCCGGGGTGACGAACTGGCCATTCCGTGTGCTGTGCGAACAGTACGGACCCAGCGGCCTGTACGTTGCGGAGATGATCACCGCACGCGCACTGGTCGCACGCAACCCCAAGGCGTTGCGCCTATGCCGCTTCGACCCGAGCGAGCGGGTGCGCTCGCTGCAGCTGTACGGCGTGAACCCGGCCATTGTGGAGCAGGCGGCGAAGATCGTGGTCGATGAGAACATGGCCGATCATGTCGATCTGAACTTCGGCTGCCCGGTGCCCAAGGTCACCCGTCGTGGCGGCGGATCCGCGCTGCCATGGAAAACCGACCTGCTGCAGGAGATCATCAGCCGCGTGGTGAAGGTATGCTCTGCGGCGAATATTCCCGTAACGGCGAAATTCCGCGTCGGCATCGACCATGAGCATGAGACGTTCCTTCAGGCCGGGCATATCGCCCAGGAGGAGGGGTGCGCCGCCGTGACGCTGCACGCCCGCACCACCGCCGAATACTATGGCGGGCATTCCGATTGGACCCGCATCGCCGAATTGAAGCAGGAGCTTGACATCCCCGTGTTCGGCAACGGCGATATCTGGGGTGCGGACGATGCGCTGGCCATGATCGACCAGACCGGTTGCGACGGCGTGGCCATCGGCCGTGGCTGCCAGGGCCGCCCGTGGCTGTTCGCCGACATCAAGCATGCGTTCGAAGGCTCCACGCAGCGGATCAACCCCACACTGGGCGAGGTCTGTGCGGTGATCGAACGTCATGCCGAACTGCTGACCCGCTTCTACGACGGCGACGAGCGCATGGCCGTGCACGATCTGCGCAAGCACGTCGCGTGGTATCTGAAGGGCTTCCCCGTGGGCGGTTCCACGCGCAAGGCGTTCATGGAATGCGAGTCGCTTGACGATGTGCGCCGCGAGATCGGCCGGCTCGATCCGAACATGGTGTTCCCGCAGCGTGTGGTGGACAAGCCTCGCGGTCGCGTGCGTTTCGCCAAGAAGGTGCATGTGCCGTACGGCTGGCTGGAGTCCCGAACCACCACCCATGAGGAACGGGAAACGCTGTTCGGCGACGACCCCATGGATGCAGGCTATTAGGGGCTTGGATCAAGGAACCGACCACGGGGCCACGAGGGGAACACGCGGTGCAGGCGACGCGGAGAACCAGAAACCTGAAAATCACCTGATAATGTATGCATACACTTGAAAAAAACGCCCGAAACGGGCGTGCCCTGCGCTAGAGTTATGCGTAACCGTGTAAGGACAGGAGCCAAACGTGAGCGAGAACGCCCAGACTGAGTTGAACGACAAGACCAATATCAAGGTTGTCGGTGTCGGTGGTGCAGGTGGTAACGCCGTAAACCGCATGATCGCTGAAGGTCTGCAAAACGTTGAATTTGTGGCTATCAACACCGATGCCAAGGATCTGCTTCGCTCGGACGCCGACGTCAAGATCTCCCTGTCCGACCAGACCAGCCGTGGGCTCGGCGCAGGCGCCGACCCGGAGAAGGGCGCCAAGGCCGCACAGGACCATCAGTCCGATATCGAAGAGGCGCTGAAGGGCGCCGATATGGTGTTCGTCACCTGCGGTGAGGGCGGCGGCACCGGTACCGGCGCAAGCCCGATCGTCGCCCGTGCGGCTCACCAGCAGGGGGCCCTCACCATCGCCGTGGTCACCCGTCCGTTCTCCTTCGAAGGCCCGCAGCGTGCCGCCTCCGCCAAATTCGGCATCGAGAACCTGCGTCAGGAAGTCGACGCGCTCATCGTCATTCCGAACGATCGCCTGCTTGAACTGTCCGACCGCTCCATCACCATCATGGATGCGTTCAAGACCGCCGACGGCGCACTGCTGTCCGGCGTGCAGGGCATTACCGACCTCATTACCTCCAACTCCTACATTCACGTTGATTTCTCCGATGTCACCGCCATTCTGCGTGGCGCCGGCACCGCACTGTTCGGCATCGGTTCCGCGCGGGGCGAGGATCGCGCCACCCAGGCCGCCGAGCTGGCCATCAGCTCGCCGCTGCTGGAGGAAAGCATCGAAGGCGCCCACGGTGCACTGATCAACGTTGCCGGCCCGACCGATATCGGCCTGCAGGAGGCCTCCGCTGCCGTGGAGCTCGTGCGCAAGGCCATTCACCCCGAAGCGCAGATCATCTGGGGTCTTGCCCTCGACGACGCCTATGGCGACGAAGTGCGCATCACCGTTATCGCGGCAGGCTTCGACTCCAACAAGCCCACCGCCGAGGAACGTGCCGCACAGGCGGCGCAGTCCGCTCCCGCAACGGCACCTGCGGCTGAACCCAAGGCCGAACCTGCTCCTGCCGCGCAGTCCGCTCCCGCAGCCGAACCGGCCCAGGCGGCACCCCAGCAGGCGGCTCCGCAACAGTCCCCGTTCACGTTTGCTCCAGCGCCGGGCGAAACCCCGCAGCCCCAGAATCCTTCGTATTCTGCCGACCTGGGCGACGATTTGGATATTCCGGATTTTCTTCGCTGACGAAGGCCTGAAAAATTTAAGGAAAGGAACCTTGTATGGCAGGGTTTATGAAGAACGCGATGTCCTACCTCGGCATGTCCGATGTGGCGGACGATGATGATTTCGCAGTGGAGGAGACGCCCGCGCCGGCAGCCGAAGGCACGTTCGACTCCGACCACTCCGTGACGCCGATGCCTGCTGCTGCGCCGGCATCCCAGCAGTCGACCTCGTCCCGAACCACTCCTTTCCCCGGCAAGATGAGCCGTATCACCACCATCCATCCAAAGACCTATGAGGATGCGCAGATGGTGGGCCGCGCCATCCGCGACGGCATTCCCGTGGTGCTCAACCTGACCGGTGTGGCGGAACCGATCGCCTACCGTATCGTGGACTTCTCCGCCGGCGTGGTGTTCGGCGTGCACGGCTCCATGGAGCGTGTGACCCCGCGCGTGTTCCTGCTGAGCCCAGCCCAGGTGAACATCAAGGTCGAGGAGGCGTCTTCCGCGGATTCCGCACGAAGCCTGTTCGCCAGCTGAACCGGCAGGCTATCGCCTGACTGCATCGACGCCGTGGCGCGGATAGGCCGCGAAACACACACGGAATCGATAGGGGCGTCCGGAGCCATGGCTGTTCCGGGCGCCCGAATCATATGCGGCCGTTGCACAAACGGCCGGCCAGTACGTTCCGGGCGTAATGCCCGCATTCCTTGATACGGTGGGCTTATGCTGATTTATCTGTTGCTGCGCATCATCAACTTTGCAATCGACGCATACCTTGCGGTGCTGTTCATCCGCATGCTGCTGGACTGGGCCTCGATACTCTTCCCACGCTGGTATCCAAGAGGATTCGTGGCTGAGCTCATCAACGCCGTGTACATGGCGACCGAGCCTCCGCTGCGATGGCTGAGGCGCTACATTCCGCCGATCCGCATGGGTGCCATCGGATTGGATGTCAGCTTTATGGTGCTGTACTTCCTGCTCGTCGTGCTACGAGTGCTGATCTGACAGGCCAACGACAGGTCAAGACAAGCCAAAAGGGCTTGAATAATCGCCGTTCTGCCCACATGAGACCGTGTTACGTGGTAAGGTCGAAAATGTTATCAACGTAACCGAGGCATACACGGCCTTGAATCGAGGTGTAATTTTATGGTTCTGTTGACGCCGAAGGACATCAGGGAACATCGTTTCCAGCTCGTGCGCTTCAAGGAAGGGTATAACGCTGACGAGGTCGACGAGTTCCTTGATCAGGTCACCGAGACCATTGAAGCTCTTGGTAAGCAGGCTGTCGCTGGCGGCCAGTCCACCCAGGCTCTTGGCCCGGAAGTCTCGTCGCTGAACACGAAGATCTCCGATCTTACTGCACAGGTGCAGCAGCTGCAGAACGAGAATACCGAACTGAAGAGCGTCGCTGCGGCTGCGTCCTCCAACAACGACAACGATGTTCTGACCGCCAAGCTGAACGAGGCCACCGCAAAGCTCTCCGAAACCGAAGAGGCGAACCGCACGCTTGCCTCCAGCAATGAGCAGCTGAAGGGCCAGGTCGATCAGCTGAACGCCCAGATCGACCAGCTCACCGCACAGGCGGCACAGGCTTCCGGCAATCAGGACGCCGTGGCCCAGCAGATCGCAGCAGTCCAGCAGGAGCGCGATCAGTTCCGCGCCCAGAGCGAACAGCTGCGCGGCCAGCTGGAGCAGTTCCAGGCCAACAACCAGCAGCTTCAGGCTCAAGGCCAGCAGCTTCAGGCTCAGGCCGGGGATCTCGCCAAGAAGCTTCAGGAATCCCAGAAGCGCGAAGAACAGCTGCGCGAACAGCTGTCCAAGGTCGAGCCGAGCACCGAAACCGGCTCCCTGCAGAAGATCGCCGGCGCCGCCGCAAGCGGCGGCAACGAGGCCGAACGCGCCACGGCAATGCTCTCCCTGGCCATGCAGCTGCATGATCAGTATGTCGACAAGGGCAAGGCCAAGGCTCAGGAGCTGGCCGAGGAAAGCCAGCGTGAGTATGACGCATTGATCGCCAAGGCCAACGAGTACTCCAACCATTCGCATGGCGAAGCCGACGAATACAACAAGCGCACCCATGCCGAGGCCGACGCCTACAGCGCGAAGACCCGCAACGATGCCGACGCCTATTCGCAGACCACGCGCGCCGAGGCCGACGCCTATTCCGAGAAGACCCGTCAGGATGCCGACACCTACCTGAGCGGCAAGCACAACGAGGCCGACGAATACGAGGCCCAGGTTCAGAGGCGTGCCTCCGAGTACGATCAGCAGACTCGTACCGCAGCCGACGAATACGAGGCCCAGGTTCAGAAGCGTGCCTCCGAGTACGATCAGCAGACTCGTACCGCAGCCGACGAATACGCTCAGCAGGTGCGTGACAACCTCACCCACCAGTCCAAGGTCATCGAAGGCAACATTCAGGGGCTCAAGCAGTTCGAGACCGAGTATCGTGCTCGCCTGACCGACTTCCTGAACAACCTGCAGCAGCAGGTGTCCGATAGCAACAACTACGACAAGATCGAGCAGCCTGGCCAGTGAGTGGCAAGACTCTAGCGGGACGGCCACGCGTGTGCGTGGCCGTCTTTGTGTGCGTGGCGGCGGTGGCCCTGCTGCTTGATCAGATCAGCAAGCTATGGGCATTGTCCGCATTGTCAAGCGGCCAGTCGATGCGAGTCATCGACGGTCTGCTGTCGTTCACACTGGTGCGCAATCCGGGCGCTTCGCTGGGCCTGGGATCGAACTTCACCTGGGTGATTTCCATACTCGCCATGGTGGCTTGCGTGGTCATCGTGGTGCTCGGCCTGCGTACCACGTCCAAGGCATGGGCCGCGACGCTCGGTTGCGCTTTTGCGGGAGCGCTCGGCAATCTCGTCGATCGCGTGAGCTATGCGGATGGGTTCTTGAACGGCAAGGTCGTGGATTTCATCGATTACGGATGGTCCGTGGGCAATGTTGCCGATATTTTCCTCACCGTCGCCGGCGTGGCCATTGTAGCGATGATTCTGGTGAACGTGCCGTTCTCCGACGAAGCGCAGTCGGCCGATGCCGTCGCCTCCGCGGAAGCGTCGGCATCGGCGTCGGCAGCATCGTCTGCACCGTCCGAACTCGAATCAAGCGAACAGGGAAGTAAGGCTCAATGAGTCGTGTGGTTCCAGCTCCAGATGCGCTTGTCGGCGCACGTTTCGATGTGGCCGTCTCCAAGATGCTTGGTGTTTCACGGTCCAAGGCCGCCACGCTGATCGACACCGGTCAGGTGCGTGTGCTCGATCGCGAGATCACCAAATCCACTACGCTTCAGGCGGGGGAGGTCGTGGAGATCGACCTGGTCGAGGAACGCAAGGAGCCGGAACCCATCGCCAACGATATGGCGATCGTGTACGAGGACGACGACGTGGTCGTGGTCGACAAGCCGGTCGGCGTGGCCGCGCACGCATCCGTAGGCTGGACGGGTCCGACCGTGCTGGGCAGCCTGCTCGATCGCGGCGTGCATATCACCGCGTATGGTGCCGCAGGCAGGCAGGGCATTGTCTCCCGGCTTGACGTGGGTACATCCGGCCTGATGCTGGTATGCAAATCCGATCTGGCCTATGTGGAGATGCGCCGGCAGTTCGCCGAGCATGAGGTGGTCAAAACCTACCATGCGCTCGTGCAAGGCAATCTCAAAGAAGACAGGGCGACCATCGAAGCGCCGATCGGGCGTGCGAAGGTCTCCGATTTCCGGTTCTGCGTTACGCCTGCCGGCAAGCCGGCCATCACGCATTGGGATGTGATGGAGCGCTTCGGCAGCGAGGCCACCCTGGTCAAAGTGAATTTGGAAACAGGGCGCACGCATCAGATCCGCGTGCATTTTTCGTCCATCGGGCATCCGCTGGTGGGCGACCACATGTATGGCGCGAACCCGGTGCTTGCCGAGGATCTGAACATCGAACGCCAGTGGCTGCACGCCATGCAGCTGGAATTCCGCCATCCACGCACACATGTGTGGACCACGGTGACCAGCTCGTACCCGGCCGATCTTGCGCATGCGCTGGACGCCATGCGGGCGCGGCACGCCGATAATGGCGAAGCCCCTGCCCGCTGACGCACGGTCGCAGAGTCCGCTGAATCTGCTGATACGGCTCGTATAGCACGGGCATCTTCCCCAAACCGCCGATGCTCAGCCTCCTCGCAGTGTCGGTAGTTTGGGTGTTCCTCAATCTGCCGACGGTAAGAGACGTGTGAGCGTCGGCAGATTGAGAAAGAGTTGCCGTTGGACGCCAGTCCAATCGGTTGCGCACTCAATCAGTGCATGTAAATCAGTGCATGTAAATCAATGCATGTAAATCAATGCATGCGGTACATTAGAGAGTATGTCTGATTCGGGAAACTTCGTACATCTGCACAATCACACGCATTATTCGCTGCTGGACGGCGCGTCGAAAATCCCCGAATTGGCGAAATACGCGGCCGATCTCAGTATGCCGGCAGTTGGCATCACCGATCACGGCAACATGCATGGCGCCTACGAGATGTATACCAACTGCGTCAAAGTTGGCGTCAAGCCGATTATCGGCATCGAAGCGTATGTGACGCCGGAAACCGCCCGTCAGGATAAAAGCCGCGTGCATTGGGGCACCGAAGCCCAGCGGCGCGACGACGTGTCCGGCGGCGGTCTGATCACCCACCTGACGTTGTGGGCGGAGAGCGACGAGGGCTTGGTGAACCTCATCAAAGCCAGTTCCGTAGCCAACCTTGAAGGCCGCGTGCAACGCTACCCGCGTATGGATAAAGAGGTGCTTTCCACCTATTCCAAGGGTGTGATCTGCGGGTCCGGCTGCCCGTCTGGCATCATCCAGACCAGGCTTGCGCTGGGCCAGTTTGACGAGGCACTGCGTGCGGCAGGCGAATTGCAGGACATTTTCGGCAAAGACAATTTCTTCATCGAGATCATGGACCATGGGCTGACCATCGAAAACCGCAATATCCCCGGTCTGCTCGAAATCGCCAAGAAGCTCGATGCACCGCTGCTGGCCACGAACGATTCCCACTACGTGCACGCCGAGGATGCGGAGGCGCAGGACGCCATGTTGTGCATCAACTCCGGCAGTCATCTGGACGATCCTAACCGTTTCAAATTCGACGGCACGGGCTACTACCTGAAGCCCGCCGAGGAGATGCGCGAGATCTTCAAGGAATTCCCGGGGGCATGCGACAACACGCTGGAAATTGCCGAACGGTGCAACGTGATGTTCGACGATCACGAGGACGGCGCGTTCATGCCGCAGTTCGACTGCCCCGAAGGCTGGGATGAGGCGTCGCTCTTCCTGAAGAAGGTGGAGGAAGGCCTGGAACGCCGGTACGACAACAATGTGCCGGAGGAGGTGTCCAAGCAGGCCGACTACGAGTGCGGTGTGATCTGCCAGATGCAGTTCTGCGGCTACTTCCTGGTGGTGGCCGACTACATCCAGTGGGCGAAGGACCACGGCATCATGGTGGGGCCGGGGCGTGGCTCCGCGGCAGGTTCGATGGTGGCCTATGCCATGGGCATCACCGAACTCGACCCGTTGAAGCATGGTCTGATCTTCGAACGCTTCCTGAACCCGGAACGTGTGTCGCTGCCTGATATCGATGTCGATTTCGACCCGGAGGGGCGTCTGCACGTCATCGACTACTGCGGTGAGAAGTACGGCCGCGACAAGGTGGCGCAGTGCGTGATCTACGGTGTGATCAAAACCAAGCAGGCGTTGAAGGATTCCGCACGCATCATGGGCTACGACTTTGCCATGGGCGACAAGGTCACCAAGGCGCTGCCGCCGAGCAAGAACGGCAAGGACGCGAGCCTGAAGGAGATCTTCGATCCCACGTCGAAGCATTATGCCGAGGCGCGTGAGTTCCGCGAACTGTATGAGTCCGATCCGGACGCGCACAAGATCATCGACAAGGCGAGGACCATCGAGGGGCTGATCCGCCAGACCGGTGTGCACGCCTGCGCCACCATCATGGGTAGCGAGCCGATCACCGATACTTCGCCGCTGCTGCAGCGCGTGGATAACACCGTCACCACCACGTTCGAATACCATACGTGCGAAACGCTGGGTCTGGTCAAGATGGATTTCCTTGGCCTGTCCAACTTGACGGTCATCCAGGACACGTTGAAGAACATCGTGGCCAACGGCAAGGACCCGGTGGACTACACCAAGATTCCGCTGGACGACAAGGAAACCTACCAGCTGTTGGCGCGTGGCGACACTCTGGGCGTGTTCCAGCTTGATTCCGACGGCATGCGTGCGCTGCTCAAATCGTTGAAGCCCGATAACTTCAACGATATTTCCGCACTGATCGCGTTGTACCGCCCGGGCCCGATGGATATGGATTCGCATAACAACTATGCGAAGCGTAAGAACGGATTGCAGAAGATCGAGCCGATCCACCCGGAGCTGGAGGAGCCGCTCAAGCAGGTGCTCGACGAGACGTACGGTCTGATCGTGTACCAGGAGCAGGTGCAGTCGGCGGCGCGAATCCTGGCGGGCTATTCGCTGGGCAAGGCAGACGTGCTGCGCCGAGCCATGGGCAAGAAGAAGCCGGAAGTGCTGGCCAAGGAGAAGATCCCGTTCTTCCAGGGCATGAAGGAGCACGGGTATTCCGAAGAGGCCGCGCAGGCCGTGTGGGATGTGCTCGTGCCGTTCTCCGGCTACGCGTTCAACAAGGCGCATTCCGCCGCATACGGTTTGATCTCGTATTGGACGGCGTATCTGAAGACGCATTACCCGGTCGAGTTCATGGCCGCGTTGCTGCAGGGCACCAAGGACAACAAGGACAAGACCGCGTTGTACTTGGGCGAGGCTAGGCGCATGGGCATCCAGGTGCTGTCGCCGGATGTGAATGAATCCGTGTACGCCTACTCCGCTGTGGGCGACGTGGTGCGCTTCGGTTTGGGCGCCATCCGCAACGTGGGTGATAAGGCCGTGGCCGACATCATCGCCGAGCGTGAGGGCAAGCGCGGCAAGTTCGTGAACTTCATGGACTTCGTGCGTCGTGTGCCGCTCAGCGCGTTGAACCGTCGTTTGGTGGAATCGCTGATCAAGGCCGGCGCGTTCGATTCGATTGATCCGAATCGTCGTGCGCTGTATCAGATTCACGAAACCGCTATCGAATCGGTGGTGGGTTTGAAGCGCAAGGAGGCCGAAGGCCAGTTCGATCTGTTCAGCGACATGGATGATGCCGACGAACAGGATGTGATGGGCGACGCTTCCGTCACCGTGCCCGATGTGGAGGAGTGGGATAAGAAGACCAAGCTGAATTTCGAACGCGAGATGCTGGGCCTGTATGTGTCCGACCATCCGCTGTCCGGTATGACGGCTGTGCTTGCCGGGTTGCGTGAGATGTCGATCGCGCATCTGATCGACAGGGCCAAGACCATGGGCGAGGGCCAGCAGGTGACCATCGCCGGTCTGGTCACCAACGTGGACCGCCGCGTGTCCAAGCGTGGCAATGCGTGGGCGATTGTGACCGTCGAGGATCTGGAAAGCTCGATTCAGTGCATGTTCTTCGGCAAGGTGTATGAGGCGGCGGCCGCCGAGCTTACCGTCGATCAGGTGGTGCAGATCCGGGGCATGGTGGAACTGCGCGACGAGACGGTGAGCATGCGCGCCACCGAAATGCAGGTGCCTACGTTGGAGGCGGCGGACGAACGGCCGGTGATTATTACCCTGCCGCAGGCTGCGCTGGATCGGCGGCATATGATGCAGCTGGGGCATGTGCTGACGAATCATCCGGGGTATTGCGAGGTGAAGCTTGCGGTTATGGATGCCAAAGGTAACGCCGAGGTGATGACGTTCGGCGACCGGTTCCGGGTGAAGCGTGACACCAGTTTGTTCGCCGAGATCAAGATCCTGTTCGGCCCAAGCTGCCTTCCCACCGCCTAGTTCAGCTCCTTGCAAA
>ERZ827490.4501-NODE-4501-length-10812-cov-2.708841_pt1 | contig 10812 bp, 8 predicted proteins | sample MGYA00519770_ERZ827490 | MGnify/ENA primary metagenome ERZ827490 (study PRJEB31778, sample SAMEA3449324) | human gut metagenome | biome: human gut; feature: human-associated habitat; material: faeces | place: United Kingdom | collected 2010/2012 ...
GACGATGCCAGGTCTGGGCAAATCGCCTGCCGCCTTCAAGATCGACGTCGACGAGACCGGAAAGATCACGGGGTTGTTTTAAAGAAAACCCGCTTCGGCAGCTCTGCGCTCGTGCAGTGGTGCGCGAGCGCTCGCGACAGTCGTTGCATGCTCGAAACAATGGTGGGTTACCGTACCCTAATCGCCCTATCAGTTTGAGGGCTTGAAACGAGGAAGAGGCTTTGATGGTAGACACCTGTTTCGTTGAGGAACTTGCATCCGCGGCCCCCGCTCCCGGCGGGGGCGGGGCGTCGGCGTACGTCGGCGCGCTCGCCGCGGCGCTCGCGTCCATGGTGGGCAATCTCACGGTGGGAAAGAAGACATATGCCGAGGTCGAGGGTGAAGTCATGCATCACCTTGAGGAGCTTAAGGGGCTTCGCTCCCGCCTGATCGAGCTTATTGATGCCGATGCGCGCGCGTTTAAGCCCCTTGCCGCGGCGTACCGCATGCCGAAGGGCACGCCAGAAGAGCTTGCGGCGAAGCAGGATGCGATCCAGCGAGCGCTTGTCGGGGCGACCGAGGTGCCGCTTGATATCATGCGCACGGTGGCGCGCGTGGTCGACCATGCCGACTATCTGGCGCACCATGGCAGCCGAATAGCCAGGTCGGACGCGGGGGTTTCGGCTGCATTCGCCCGGGCGGCGGTCGATGGCGCAAGCTTGAACGTGTATATCAACGCGGCTTCGATGGACGACCCCGCAAGGGCGCTTCGCGTTCGCGAGGAGGCTTCGGCTATCGCGTCGACGACGCGCGAGCGCTGCGATGAGCTGTTCGATTTTGTGGTCAAAGAGGTTTCATAGGTAAGGGACCTCAAGGGTTAAGGTGTATTATGGCAACGCTTCTCAAAGGAAAACCAGTCGTCGATCATATGGCGGTTGATCTGCGCAGTCGCATCGAGGCGCTCAAATCGCGAGGCGTTGAGCCCACGCTCGCGCTCGTGCGCATGGGGGAGCGCCCCGACGATTTGTCCTACGAGCGCACCGCGAAGAAGCGCGCCGCCAGCCTAGGGCTTGCCACCAAGCCATACGTGTTGGACGACCTGGCGCCGCAGGCTGCTGTGCAAGCGACGCTGCAATCCATCAACTACGACAAGACCGTGCACGGCTGCCTGATGTTTCGTCCCCTGCCGAGCTTTCTCGACGAGAAGGCGCTGTGCAACATGCTTTCACCGGAGAAGGACATCGACGGCATCTCGCTTGCGTCGCTCGCTTCCGTGTTCACCGACTCGAGCGATGGGTTTCCTCCTTGTACGGCGCAAGCGTGCGTAGAGATTCTCGACTTCTACAAGATTCCCCTGGTGGGAAGGCACGTTGTGGTTATCGGCCGAAGCCTTGTGGTGGGCAAGCCCGTCTCGATGATGCTCCTGCGCCGCAATGCGAGCGTCACCATCTGCCATTCGCGCACCGAGAACCTGCCCGAGCTGTGCCGGACGGCCGACATCGTCATCTGCGCCGTCGGTCGCGCGCGCGCGTTCGGCAAGGAATACTTCCGTGCGGGGCAGACGGTGCTCGATGTGGGCATCAACTTCGATTCGCGCGGTACCCTGTGCGGCGATGTGAACTTCGACGAGGTCGAGCCCGTCGTTGACGCTATCACTCCCGTTCCCGGTGGTATCGGCACCGTCACGACGAGTGTCACCATGGCACATGTGGTGGATGCCGCCGAGAAGATGACGGGGAGGTAGGGCCGCCGTGCGGCGGCCTCTCGCGTGCGCGATTCGCTTCGCACCGTCGAGCTATCGGGGGCCTAGCACCGTGAGCTCGCGGGGGTAGCTGTTGAGTACCTCGCAGCCGTCGTCGGTCACGCACACCAAGTCCTCGATGCGCACGCCGAACTCGCCTGGCAGATAGATTCCCGGCTCGATGGAGAAACACATCCCGACCTGGACTTCCTCATCGTGAACGAAAGAGACGTCTCCCGGCTCGTGCTCGTCAAGGCCGATCTGATGCCCTAAGCGATGGGTGAAATACTCGCCGTATCCTGCTTCGGCGATGACATCTCGCGCCGCCTTGTCGATGTCGCAGAAGCGCGCGCCGGGGTGCACCGCTGCGCGGCCCGCTTCGTTTGCGCGTCGCACCAGTTCGTACACCTCGCGCTGCTTGGCGGTCGGCTCGCCCCAGAAGAAGGTGCGCGTCATGTCCGAGCAGTACTCGTCCTGGCGGCATCCCACATCGAAGAGCACGACGTCGCCGACTTTCAACTTCGTGTCATCGGGCATATGGTGCGGGTCTGCCGCGTTTGCGCCGAAGCTCACGATCGGGTCGAAAGAGTGTCCCGAAGCGCCCAGCTCGCGGTAGATTCCCTCGAGCTCGTCAGCGATTTCCCGTTCGGTCGCACCTTCATGCACGAGTTCTCGAAATCGCACCATGGCCTGGTCGTTCGTCGCCGACGCCGCGCGCATGAGCTCCTGCTCCTCGACGCTTTTGATGGCGCGCGCGCCATCGATGGCGGGAGACCCCAGGACGAAGGACTTCGCCGCATGCGTCTCCATAAGCGGCACGAGGAAGCGGGCGGCGAGGTTCTTGTCGACGCCGCAGGTCTCCTCAGCGTGCAGGAGCTTTGCCACCTCAGGAAGCGGGTTGTCCACATCGTCGAACGAGAACACTTCGCAGGGAAGTGATTTCGGAGCTGTGAACAGGCGGTTCAAGAAAAGGACGGGCGCTTTCCCCTCGACGATCGTAAGCGCCAGGAAACGCTCTCCCGGTTCCACGTAAGCGCCGGTGAGATACTGGATGGAACGCGGGTCGCTCACGATCATCTGTGTGAGACCCATCTCTCCGAGCAGGTGGTGAACGGTTTCTATGCGCTGTTCGTACATGGTGGTCCTTTCTCGTGCTGCGCCGCGACCGGGCGTCGGCGGCCTGAGCTCTCGCAGCGCGCAAATCGGGGCGCTTGCGACGTATGGGCTGCGGTGTTTGCGCCATGCGCGCTGCGACGAGCGGATTCGTTTCGTTTACTATAGCGTGAATCGCGGCGCGGGCGGGCGTCGGGGCGAGCAAAACCCCTTGTTTGCGGCCATTTGAGCGAGTTGGGGCAGCGCCCAACATGGCGGAACATCGAAGGCGATTCGGCTCAGGCAGATGGGGTGCTTGCCACTTGCGCGGCGAAGGGCACCAAGGAAGTGCGTTTTCATGCGTTTGTTGTCGGGTTGCTCCGTCCGCCTGGCGCAGGGCGTATGATGGGCGCATGGCAAACGGACTTTCATACATGCGGAAAACCACTTCCACCGAGGCGACCAAGAAGCTCGGCCAGACGCTCGCGCCGTATCTCCATGAGGGCGATGTCGTGGTGCTCTCGGGCGATCTGGGCGCGGGGAAGACGCAGTTCGTCCAAGGCGTCGCGGCTGGCCTGGGAATAACCGATGACGTGGTCAGCCCGACCTTCAACATCGTCATCGAATACTCCTCGGGCTCGATTCCGCTCTACCACTTCGACCTTTACCGTCTGGAAGATGCCTCGGAGTTGGAAGACGTCGGCTATTACGACCTCGTCGAAGGCGATGGCGTCGCGTTCCTCGAATGGGGCGAGAAGTTCCCCGAGGAGCTGCCCTACGGTTATCTCGATGTTTCGATTACCGTCAGCGACGACGGCTCCCGCGTCGTGCGGGTTCACTCCGTCGGCGGGCGCGCCAGCTTCTGTGTGTATGGTCGAACGATTCGCGCTCTCATCTGGTGAAAACGTCATAGAAGCTGAACTGATGCGCGCGGTGCGCTATCATGCGCACGAACGATTCTCCCTCTGAAACGGAAACATTGCATACTATGAGCGAAACGAAATCTCCAGCATCGGCTGCGCTTGGCGTCGATGCGCCCCGTCACGAACCCGCCTACGTGCTCGCCTTCGACACTGCCAACGAGGTGATTGCCGTCGGCGTGGGCGTGCTTCACGAGGAAGCACACGCGATCGAGCTTGTCGCACATGCTGAAATCGAAGCGCGCCGTCAATCGAACACCCAGCTCATTCCCCGTATCGATGCGCTACTCGCCGAAAACGGGATCGCACGCGGGGACATCGCGTGTGTGTGCGTCGGGCGAGGCCCCGGCTCGTTCACTGGCGTGCGTATCGCCATGGCGACGGCGAAGGGCATCGCGAGCGCGCTCGAGGTGGGGCTTGTTGGCGTGTCCTCGCTCGACGCGGTGGCCTGGGGCGTTTGGGAATTTGGCGCACGCGGCGAGGTCGCCGTGGTGGCCGACGCTATGCGCAAGGAGGTCTATCCCGTCCGCTATCTCGTCGACGATGCGGGTGCGCATCGCCTCGAGGCCGACCGCGTCGTGAAGGCGGATTTGGCCGCTGAAGAGCTTGCGGAATGCGACGCGGTGACCTCTGGCGCTTCCGACGCCGGCGCTCCTGAGGCCGGGCGTCATACTCCGTGCTCAAGCAGTCCTCGCTGCGCTGCGGAACTGCGCGCGGAGCACGCCGCCCGCCCTCAGGAGCTTTCGTGTTCCGGTGAACTTGTTGTTGCGAGCCTTCCTGGTCAGCAGCTTCTCCTTGCGGGGGATGCGCTGAAGAAGTATCGCGACCTGTTCGCGCCATGCGGGGAGGCTCTTCCCGAGAACACATGGACGCCGACGGGCGCAGGGCTTCTCCTCGCGCTTCAGGCTGCGTGGCACAGTGGGGAATGCGACCCGTTCGACGCAGTGCGTCATAACCCGGCGTTTGCGCTCCCCGTGTACACGCGCCTGTCCGATGCGGAAGAAAACGAGCGTGCCCGTGCAGCCCGCGCGGCTCGCGAAGGTGCGGCTCGCGAGGGCGAGGCGAAGCCGGGCGTTCCCGATGCGAACCTTCGCACGGGCGTCCAAGATGCCGAAGCGGTGGCCCATCCGTCGCTCGTCCATTCGCTCGCGGGGAAGGCGTCCGCTTACGAGGAGACCTCGCCTGCACATCATGCCACGCTTCACGAGCAGTCTATTCTCGTGGCTCCGCCCGATGAGCAGGGGATATCGTACAAGCCTCTCGACCTTTCCCATGCGGGATGCGTCGCGGCGCTCGAGTCGCGCATCATGGGAAGCGATGCGTGGAACGAGTCGCTTGTGGCCGACGAGATCCCGCGGCGCGATCGCACCTGGTGGGCGGCGTACGCGAGCGAAGGCAAACCAGGCGAGGTGGGCACGCTTGTGGGGTATGCCGGCGGCTGGGTGGTCGACGGCGATGTGCAGATCCTGAAAGTGGGAACGGACCCGGCGTGGCGCCGTCGCGGCATCGCCCGCGAGCTGCTCGCGCATGTTGCGGCCGACGCGCGCAACCTCGGTGCGCAGACGGTTTCGCTCGAGGTCCGCGCGGGCAACGAGGGCGCGCAGGCGCTCTACCAGGCGCTTGGTCTTGTGCCCGTGGGCACGCGTCCCCGCTATTACTCCGATCGCGAGGATGCGCTCATCATGCAGGGCGATCTGGCGGCTCTCGTGGGTGCGGCAGAGCCTGCCGAGGAATCATCGCGGCTGGTCGCGGGCATGGAGCTGCAAGTCGACGCCTCGCCCGACGTGCAGGCGACCGCAGTCGGCGCGGCGGGAGCATCGCGCCCGCTTATCCTGGCGATCGAGTCCTCATGCGACGAGACCGCCGCGGCGATCGTCGATGGGGAAGGGGCGCTTGCCTCGGACGTGGTTGCAAGCCAGATCGACTTCCACGCGCGCTTCGGTGGCGTCGTTCCCGAGATCGCAAGCCGCAAGCACATCGAGGCCATCTGCGGCGTATGCGACGAATGCCTCGAGGTCGCGGCGAAAAACCTCGGGATGAAATCGCTTCGCTGGCGCGACCTTTCCGCGGTGGCCGTCACATATGCGCCGGGGCTTGTCGGCGCGCTTGTTGTGGGCGTTGCGTTCGCGAAGGGCGCGGCGTGGGCGGCGGACGTACCGCTCATCGGCGTGAACCACCTGGAAGGCCACCTGTACGCCAATCGTATCGGGTGTCCCGATTTCACCCCACCTGCCGTGGTGTCGCTCGTGTCGGGTGGCAACACCATGCTCGTCCACATGAAGGGCTGGGGCGACTACGAAACGCTCGGCACCACCATCGACGACGCGGTGGGCGAGGCGTTCGACAAGGTCGCGAAGGCGCTCGGGCTGGGATACCCCGGCGGGCCTGTGATCTCGCGCTACGGTGCGAAGGGCGACCCGCGTGCCATCGCCTTCCCGCGCGCGATGATGCACTCGGGCGATTTGCGCTTCTCGCTTTCGGGATTGAAGACGGCAGTCGTCACCTATATCAACGGCGAGCGGGAGGCTGGGCGCGAGCTCAACGTGCCCGATATCTGTGCGAGCTTCGAGGCGGCGGTGGTCGACGTGCAGGTGGCGAAGGCGAAGCGTGCTCTCGAGATGACGGGCGCTCGCACGCTTTGCGTGGGCGGCGGCGTCGCGGCGAACCCCGTGCTCCGCGCATCGTACGAGAGGATGTGCTCGAAGGCGGGTGTGCGCCTGGTGCTGCCGCCCCTTTCGGCATGCGGTGACAATGCGGGGATGATCGCGCTTGTGGCGCTCGATCGCTTCAGGCAGAAGAAGTTCTTCTCGTTCGACTTCGACGCGAAAGCGCACGTCAACCTCGACGAGCCCTACTAGGGTGCGCGGTGCTGCTGCTGGAAGCAGGGGGCGAGGGAAATCGTCTTCCGGCAAGGACGTCTTTGTTCGTGACCTACTATTCCTTCGGATAAACGGCTCGCGCGACGAAGTACGACGCCGCGATGCAGCACATCGCGCAGCAGATGGTGACGGGGAACCCGAAGCAATCGTTCACGATTCCCCAGATCACGCAGGCTCCCCCGATGCCGATGTCGATTGCAAGCTGGAAAAGCGCGTTGGCGGCTCCCCATCGCTCGGGCGGCGTGTTCTTCACCGCCACCGACTGGTTGAGCGGCAGCGCGATGCCGGTGCAGAAGCCGTACACGATTCCCGACAGGTTGAACACCGCATCGCACACGGGTGTACCGTCGAGAACCGTCCCGCAGGCGACGAGCATGGCAAACGCGATGAGGCCGCACGCCAGTGCGACGGGCAGGATCTTGATGGGTGCGAAGCGGTCCATGAAGGCGCCCGATTTTAGGCGCACGAGAATCATGCTCACGGCTGACAGGGTGTAGAACAGCCCCGCGTTCCCCACGCCGAGCGAGGCGCCGTACAGGCCGACGAAGAAGATCGCGAACCCGAGCGCCGGGGAGAGCACGATCATGGGCAGCGTGCCTGGGAGGGCGTGTTTCTCGAAGATGCGGGAGGCGATGCTTTCGCGTTTCGGCCGCCCTTCCATCCTGGACTGCGCGGTTGACGTGGTCGTTTCAGCCGCCTCGGCTGCTCCCGTTCGTGCGGCCTCGCTTCCCCCCTCTTCGAGCCTGCGCCGGTAGATCGCTTCCTTGGGCAGCATCTCGGGGTGCTTCTCGTAGCGGCAGAGAAAAATCATCGAAAGCCCGACCACGGCGATTGCGGTCACGCCGACAAAGAGGTTCTCAGGTGGGTCGGTCGATACGAGGGCGAGAGCGAGGGCGGGTCCAACCGACATGGAAAGCGCCTGGCCAAGCCCGTAGTAGCCGATTCCTTCCCCCATGCGCGACGCAGGAAGCGCATCGGCTGCGGCGGTCGCCGACGCGGTGGTCACTGCCGAGAAGCCGGCTCCTTGCAGGATGCGGAACACCACGAAGGGCGCGACGTCGTGGGTGAACAGGGGGCCGACGGTCCCGACGATGAGCACGGCGAACCCGAAAAGCATCACGATGCGGCGCCCGCGCCCGTCGATCAGCGGCCCCGAGAGCAGGCGCACGACGGCCGCCGCTCCCGAAAACACGGCTGCCAAAACGCCAGCGTACGCGGCGGTTCCGCCATAGAGGGCGACATAGACCGACGTGCTTGAGTTGAGCCCTTGGCCCGCCATGAAGCAGCACAACGTTGAGGCGACAACCAAGACGAAGGTGGTCGACCATAGCTGCTCGCGTGGGCTTCCTCCGCGCGAATCGTCGTTTTTCGAGGCTCGTTTTCCCATGTGCCCATCATAGCGATTTCTCGGGACCTGTATAGATGGCGCGAAAGATTCGCAAGCTGAGCGATGATGCGCAAGGGACAATACTGGGAGGAATCTAATGATAAGTGGTGAAAACGATGTCCTCATCCCGTGCAAAAGTAGACGATATTTGGAGAAAGCATGCATCAATAATATTTTTACGATTACACGTAAAATCTGGTGATGCTGGTGCATTTTCGTCCCAGTCGCAACTTTGTGCGGTAACTGTGTAGTGTGACCTTAGATACCTTGTTGCATAAAGGAAAAAAATGTATCAAATGAGCAAGTCAAAACACCGCCTCGAAACGAGAAGGGAGACCTCATGGCATCCCAGAGTAAAAAGCCGAAGAACAAGGATGCACAGCTCGTCGATTTGTTCCATCATTGTGCGCACGTCGCTGTCCATCGCGGAAACCGATCCGGTGGGCGTTCCGGCACCCTGTCGGCGTTGTTGAAAACCGGTCCGGTGAGCCAGCGTGAGCTTGCGGAGGTTATGAACGTCCGCGCCGCGACGCTCTCCGAACAGATCGCTCGCCTTGATCGCGCAGGTCTTGTGGAGCGCACCCCGAGCGAGAAGGACCGTCGCTCGGTAATCGTCTCGCTTTCCGAGGAGGGCAAGAAGGAGGCCCGCCGCTGCTCCCGCGAGCGCACGAAGTACAACGAGCAGCTGTTCTCGGTTCTCTCCGACGACGACAAGGCCGAGCTCATCAGCCTGCTCGAGAAGCTCTCCGACCACTGGAGCGAGAGCAATCTCGACGGCGGCAAATAGAAGTCAGGCTGCGCGAGCTGTCCGGTTCGCACCGTCCTCTGCGGGCGGTGCCGCTCGGATAGCCCGCTCAGCCTAAAAGGCGCTGCTTTCAGCGGAGCTTTGCATGGGCATCGCGCACTAGCGCTTACGAAGCGAGGACCCCGCATTGAACTGCGGGGTCCTCGTCGTCACGCCTCGCATTTCGCTGCGGGGTCCTCGTCGTTACTCGGGCTTTTTCGCCACATGCACCGCGGCGATGCCGCCGGTGTAGTTCTTCCAGGTGACGTCGACAAACCCCGCCTCGCGCATCATCTTCGCGAGGCCCTCTTGGTTCGGGAACGCCTTGATGGACTTCGACAGGTACACAAACCCTGCCTTGTCCCCGGTGATAAGGCCGCCCCAAAAAGGGATCAGGTGCTTCAGGTAAAAGTTGTACAGCGCGCGCCACACCGCGTTCGGCGGCGTGGAGAACTCCAGGCACACCAGATGCCCGCCCGGCTTCAGCACGCGGAGCATCTCGGAGAGCGCGCGCGGGCGGTCGGGCATGTTGCGGATGCCGTATGCCATGGTGAGGGCGTCGTAGCTCGCGTCCGCATAGGGGATGTTCTGCGCGTCGACCACCTCGAAATCGACGGGCACGCCGCATGCGGCCCCGTCGGCGTAGTGCGCTCGTGCCACGTCGAGCATCTCGTTTACCAGGTCGGTGCACTGGATATGGTGCGGATGCTTCGCGCGCGCCACCGTGAAGGTGACGTCCCCGGTGCCTCCCGCGATGTCGAGCACGTCGTCGGTCGGCTCGATGGGGGCCTGCCTCATCATTCCTGCGAGCCATGACTTGTAGGCGCCAAAGCTCGATACGGCGTTGAACCGCTCGTATTTCTTGGCGATTGACGAGAAAATATCCTTCACGCGTTCGGAAGATATCTCGGCGGGCGCTTCCTTGCCCGTTGCGGTGTCGATGCTCATGGTGGTCGTGCTCCTGATGTGACGCTTTCGCTTGTCCGCGGGACGCTTCAGTATACGCCAAATCGCCCGCCTTCTCCCCGTCGCCGATTGCCAAGGTGTGGATTCGGGGGATGTGCGAACCCAGTGTTATCATATCGTGACTAATGAAACCAAGGGCGAGTGAGGCTCAAGCTATGTTGTTGTGCGCACAATATGTTCTGCCCGTCACCTCCGACCCCATCGTCGGGGGCGCCGTTCTCGTTCGAGACGGACGAATTCGGGATATCGGCAAAACCGAGATGCTCAGGCTGCGCTATCCGGACGAAGAGGTGCTTGACTACGGGACGGCCGCCATCATGCCTGGCCTAGTCGATCTCCACACTCATATGGAGAACTCGATCATGCGGGGCATCGTGCACGACGTACCCTACATCACCTGGCTCGCTTCCGTTGCCGCCCTCTCCGTGAAGATGGAAGTGTCCGACTGGTACGACTCCGCCATTTTGGGCGGCTTGGACGCGCTCGCGTCCGGCATCACCTGCGTGGCCGACATCACCACCACGGGCGCTGCCTGCACGGCGGCCCAGAAGCTCGGCCTTCGCGGCGTGGTCTATCGCGAGGTGGGCGTCATGGACAAGCGCCGCATCGACTACGCCATGCGCGCCGCCGAAAACGACATCATGCATTGGTCCCAGGAAGTGGATCCCGACCGCATCTCGATCGGTATCGCGCCCGCTCCCATCTACATGTGCCATCCCGCCGTGTTCGGCAGGGTCTCCGAGCTCGCCACGCGTGACGATCTGCCCGTGGCCATGCACCTTGCCGGCAGCCGCGAGGAGTACTACTTCGTGAAGCGCGGCTCCTCGTCGTTCTCCGTGCACGGTGAGTCGGTCCGTCGCGGCTTCATCGAGATTCCGCCTTGGCTCCCGACGGGCGTTTCCCCTGTTCGTTATGCGCTGAACTGGGGCGCCTTCGAGTCTCCCAACGTGCTTGCCGTCCACTGCGTGCACACCGACGAGGAAGACGTGAAGAAGCTCAAGGAGTACAACGTGGCCATCGCCGTGTGCCCGCGCTGCAACGCGCAGCTCGGCATGGGCGTGGCG
>ERZ827490.4522-NODE-4522-length-10733-cov-9.083536_pt1 | contig 10733 bp, 9 predicted proteins | sample MGYA00519770_ERZ827490 | MGnify/ENA primary metagenome ERZ827490 (study PRJEB31778, sample SAMEA3449324) | human gut metagenome | biome: human gut; feature: human-associated habitat; material: faeces | place: United Kingdom | collected 2010/2012 ...
TAAAAAGACTCTGTGATACTCTGTGTTACTCCGTGGTGAAAGAAGTTTCGACACAACCTCATTCTGTGGTGGATACGACTCCCCGGCACACCTGCCTGTACAAATCATTTTCATACCTGTTGCGAGAAGGACTTCCCGCTCAGCGTTAAATGTAGTGTAAATATACAGTATAAGTTCAACCGGATGAACAAGAGTAATCGAACTTTTATTTAGAAAAAAGTATCAAAATGGAGAGAATTCCCAATTCTTTTCAGAATCGACCTTCATCTTTGCAATATAAATTAATTGCTAACAGTAAAAACCATTAAAAAAGGATGAATATGAAAAAGTTACTTATTTTATTCGTATGTCTGTTCACTCTGCAAACCATCGCAAGAGCGGACGATGATAAACCTATCCAGGTAAGCCAAATGCCGCAGAAGGCACAGCAGTTCATCAAACAACATTTTGCCGGCAACAACATTGCCATGGCCAAAGTTGAAAGCGATTTCTTACAGAAAAGCTACGACGTCATTTTCACCGACGGCAACAAAGTGGAATTCGACAAGAAAGGAAACTGGACTGAAGTAAATTGCAAATTCAGTGTAGTGCCACAGGGCATAATACCCGCTCCTATCCAGAAGTACGTAACCACCAACTATGCGGACGCGAAGATTCTGAAAATAGAACGTGATAAAGCGGATTATGAAGTGAAACTGTCCAACGGATGGGAACTAAAATTCGACTCTAAATTTAACTTAATCGATATCGATAACTGATGTTACGCACATATACGGGTATAATTCCGCTTTATTACAATATGCGCATAACATGAATTGACAACTAAAAAAGTATAGTAGAAATGAAACTGAAAATGTATTTTCTTCTTTTGGCACTGGGTGCCCTGGGATTACAAAGCTGTGATAACGATGATGATGATCTGTCTTATGTACCGGCAGAACTGAAAAACGCATTCACCGCAAAGTACCCGACAGTCAGCAATGAAAAGTGGGAAACAAAAGGTAACTATTATGTGGCTGACTTCCGCCATCAAAACTATGAAACCTCTGCTTGGTTTACTCCGGACGGAACATGGCAAATGACAGAAACCGACATTCCATATCAGGCTCTGCCCTCAGCGGTAAAAAGTGCTTTTGAAAGCAGTGAATATGCAAAATGGAAAATAGATGATGTAGATATGCTGGAACGTCTGGATATGGAAACCGTATATGTCATCGAAGTAGAATCCGGCAAACAAGAGTTCGACCTGTATTATTCGGCAGAAGGAATCCTGATTAAAAACGTTGCAGACACGGACAATGATTCGGGAAATTACCTTCCGGCCGAAGTCCCCGCAGCCATCGAGAACTTTATAAAAGAGAAGTATCCGGATGCGCGACTGGCAGAGATTGAAGTGGAACATGGAATGACAGAAGTCGATATTATCCACAACAATATCAGCAAAGAGGTTGTATTCAACAGCTCCAACCAATGGGCATACACTTCCTGGGACGTACACCGGAATGCACTACCGGTTGAGGTGACCAGTGCAATTGCCTCTTCACCACAATATGCCGGATATCACGTAGATGAAGCCGACTTTTTTGAAACTCCCACAGGCGAATACTATCTGGTTGAACTGGAAAAAGGAGAGCTGGAAGTAAAAGTGAAAATCACCGTAAAAGGAGAATTCATCCCATAAGTACTAAAACCGCGACAGGTGGCCAACCTGACACAATGCATAAAAAGGGAGACTGAATCAAAACTCTTTTCACCACGGAGTAACACAGAGTAGCACAGAGTCTTTTAACTAATAATCAATAACTTAAAATCGCCTCTGTGTTACTCTGTGTCCTCTGTGGTGAGTTTCGACACAGCCTCACTTCTATTGCTTATTTATACCAACCGGTATCTGCCCAACCGGAAGCCTTATACCATCCCGTATCCCGGTAAGACGTATTGGTAGACTCCCTATTCGTCATTGGAATATAAGTGGAAAGCCCTTTCGCCTTTGAATCCATGGTAAACATGCCGGCATATGCCGAATAGTTGTGCGGAGTCGACTTCCAGTAAACCATTACCTTATCAAAAGCCGCCTTCCATGCATCATAATCGCTGTTACCGGCTGTCAGCTTGTAAATATACTGATCGAGGTCATGATATAACGCCAGGTACCTCCGATCATAACACATCACCCCTGAAAGATCAAAATCAGTCTTTCCCGTCACATATTTGGGAAGTATCTTTGCTGTGGCAGCTGCCAGATTTTCAAGTTCACTCATTTTTGCGACTCCCACCGAAACCCCACCGGTCCAGTTGTCATTAGCCAGCCCTACTCCGTCGTTATACCTGTTTTCATAGTAGGCATAATAAGCAGAGGCAATCTTCATGGTCGGGTTTCCGGCAGTAAACATAGCGGGAACCACGTCTTCATAAGGAGCTCCCGGACCGGGAATTTCAGTAGGCGAGCTGATCATATAGTCACCGCAGTCACGTAAAGCATAAGCCACTTCCACCGACTCCATGAAACAGGCATCGAAGAACAAGAAATCAAGCTTTGGAGCCACCTGTAAGGCTTCGTGCAGATCGTCTATATTCATATAATCATTGCCGTCTTGTCCGAACCAGCGCGTTTTGGCCGGCGAGGGTATCCATCCTTCTCCATGCGACCAGAAGCCCATCCCGTAACTCTCTGCCTTATAAGTATTGAAGGCGGTTGAAATGACTTTTTTCATAACAGCCACATCCGTTGAGTTCTGTTCCGGATAGTTGGCAACCACTTCTTCCACAACCTGCCCTTTTCTGTTTTTACCCAAACGAACCAGACGGGGAGCCGAATAATCATCGATATAAACCAACAGATTATTAGATGTTGCATCGACCTGCTTCATTCCTTTTATCATTTCTTCCATATCCACCCGGGCAAATGGAGACAAAGAGTTTTGCGCCATCATATAAATTAAAACCGTACGCGAACCATACGCCGGAAGAGTAGGTTCATCTTCATTCCGGCAAGCGCTAAACAACACGATAAAGCTTGCAAGAAAAAGAATCATTTTTGATTTCATAGCTGTATTGAATTTAAAACCTAAAAAAAAGGATGCTTAAAAGCTCCTCCATCAGGAGCTTCTAAGCATCCCCTTCTTATATAACGTTTAAGTTATTCTTCCGGTTTAGTGAATTTAAAACTTTGGGTATCTATTTTCTCAAGAGCCACCGATTTATTCTTTTTATATTTGCCCAATACCTTTGCAGCCTCCTTTTCAAGTTTCTTCTGATTCTCCGAGAAGTAGATCATACAAGTACGGTTGGGTTGTCCTTTATCAATCTCCAGATAGTTTTTCAGTTGATAGCTGTATATCTCTCTATGCGGCAGAAATCCGTTTTTATCCAGCGCCACGCTATCGAGTACCTGAATCTCGGTGTAGTATACCACTGTATCGGTAAATGACGCCGATACTCCAAAAGCATAAACGGGCTTATGTTCTCCTTTTTTCAACGAAAACGCCGAGCATAATGTAAACACTAACGCTACGGCAAACAGTATTTTTACGTATTTCATATTCTGTTATTATTTTAACTTCGCAAAGATAACAAAAAAAAACGCCCATCAAAAGATGAAGCGTTTTTTAAATTCTTTTCGGAAACTGATATATCTTGCTTATCCCAAGTAAGATTTGAGCAATTTACTACGATTACTTTGTCTTAATCTTCTGATTGCTTTTTCCTTAATCTGACGCACACGCTCACGGGTCAAGCCGAATTTGTCGCCGATTTCCTCTAATGTCATTTCCTGCTGTCCGATACCGAAAAACATCTGTATGATTTCTTTTTCCCTATCGGTTAACGTAGAAAGAGCTCTATCAATTTCCCTCGCAAGAGACTCGTTCACCAAAGAGCGGTCGGCCATAGGGGAGTCGTCGTTGACCAGCACATCGAGCAAGCTGTTGTCCTCTCCTTCTACAAAAGGTGCGTCCACCGAAATGTGACGGCCGGACACCTTCAGCGTATCAGAGATTTTGTCAACAGGGATTTCCAGTTCATCGGCAAGCTCTTCAGGAGACGGACGACGTTCGTTTTCCTGCTCGAACTTGGAGAAGGCCTTGCTGATTTTATTCAGCGAGCCTACCTGGTTCAACGGAAGACGTACAATACGCGACTGCTCTGCCAAAGCCTGCAGAATGGACTGACGTATCCACCATACTGCATAACTGATGAACTTGAAACCACGTGTTTCATCGAACTTTTCGGCAGCCTTGATCAGTCCTAAATTACCCTCGTTAATCAAGTCGGGCAAACTCAAACCTTGGTTTTGGTACTGCTTGGCCACAGATACAACGAAACGCAGATTGGCACGTGTCAATTTCTCCAGTGCAACACGGTCACCCTTGCGGATGCGCTGAGCGAGCTCCACTTCCTCTTCAACAGTAATGAGGTCTTCGCGACCGATTTCCTGCAAATACTTGTCAAGAGAAGCGCTCTCTCTGTTAGTGATACTTTTTGTAATTTTAAGTTGTCTCATTCTTATAATACAGATTTGGGTTGCAAAGGTACGACAAATTATTTTGTTACAATAATTTCATCCCAACTTTTTCACCTTATTTATATCTTATCCTATATAACAAAAAGGATGCCGGTATGTATTGTACCGACACCCCCTTTTTCGCTATTGTTAGCTAATATTACAATCTTCTTACCTAACTATCCCTATTTTTTATTCTTGAGTCAAATCAACGGCATACATTGCACGTTTTCCTGACGGGAACATACCGGTGATGAACAAACCTTGCTCAGGAGACTTTCTTGCCTCTTTCATCGCCTTTTCCAAATCGTCCACCGTCTTCATCGGCACTCCGTTGGCTTTCAGAATGATGAAGCCCTTGCGGATACCTGCATCGGCCATCTTGCCATTGGTAACCCCGGTAACTTCCAGACCGTAACCCAGGTTCAACTGCTTCTTCAGCTCGGAAGATACGGGCTTGAAGGCTGCACCCAAGATTTCCATTCCGGCATCCTTCACTACCTTCGTAGTGCCTTGCTCATTCTTCAGCGTGATTTCGAATTCCTTTTCCTTCTTGTCACGAACCACTGTTACCTTCACTTTGTCGCCCGGACGGTGTTTTGCCAGCATTTCCTGCAAATCCGAGAACTTGTGAATCTTCTTGCCGTTCAATGCTATGATTACATCATTTTCCTTCAAGATGCCGGCAGCGGAACCACCTTCAACAACTTCGGCCACATAGATACCCTCTTTCACACCAAGTTCGTCGGCCTTCTTCTTCAGTTCTTCGGTCCAACGTTCGTCCATCTGCAGGTCTGTGCTCAAATCACTACCCTTGATGCCAAGGAGCGCGCGCTGCACGGTACCAAACTGTTTCAAGTCGGCTACCACCTTTGTCATAATGCTGGTAGGGATGGCAAAACCATAGCCGGAATAAGCACCCGTGGGTGAGTAAAGCATGGCATTGATACCAACTAGCTCGCCTTTGGCATTCACCAACGCACCACCACTGTTACCTTGGTTGATGGCAGCATCCGTCTGAATGAAAGACTGGATGTTTGCAGCTTGTCCGTTGGAGGCAGAAGAGCCAATGGAACGGGCTTTTGCACTGACGATACCAGCTGTTACGGTAGAGTTCAGGTTGAACGGATTACCTACTGCCAATACCCATTCTCCCACCTTCAACTGGTCGGAGTCACCAACCGGAATTGTCGGGAAGTCATCCCCTTCAATCTTAATCAATGCCAAGTCCGTGCTGGGGTCAGTACCGATGATGCGTCCTTTCAGCTCACGGTCGTCATTCAGTTTCACAGTGATTTCATCAGCACCTTCCACCACGTGATTGTTCGTCACAATATATCCGTCTTTGGAGATGATGACCCCCGAACCGAAACCTACACGCGGCTGGGTCTGTATCTGGCGCTGGCGTCCACGACCGTCTCCAAAGAAGAAGTCAAAAATATCCGGCTGTTCTTGCACCGTCTGAGTCTTGCTCAACTGAGTGGCACGTATATGCACTACAGCATGGAGCGAGCTCTCCGCTGCTTGTGTCAAATCCACAGGCTGGGCATCCGTTGCATGGAAAGCTGCCGGCAGCAGATTATTCGGGTTCTGTTGGAACAACTCGCTGAATGCGGCAGGCTTTTCCTTATTCAGCATCTTATAAGTGGTCAATCCAGCCACTCCAGAGCTCAGGAGCACGATAGCCGCAACTCCAAGGATGTTTTTTGTTGTCTGTTTCATACTATTCTTCCTATTCTTTAAATTGTTAATATTCAAGTTTCGTTTAACATTACGACGTTAAAATAACGACAAAAAACGTTCAGTTATTCCGCTTGTCACTCTTTTTTGTTCTCTTTTAACAGAGGATATTTAGGGCTTAACAGCGGTTAACGGCAAAGACTGACAAATTAGCATTTATGTACGATTGCTGACTGTTAAAGAACTGACAGATAGGGCATAAAAAGACGCATCACCCGTTGCGGCCGAAACGGATGATGCATTTGGGGTAAACAGATGATGCGTTTATACCAAACAGATGATGTGTTCGGGCTGAACGCATCATCTGTTTTTAGAGGGCAGATAGTACCTTAATAATTCAAGTAATCAATGTCCATGTGGTAGTCCCACTGCGGGAAGTAGAGGTTACCTCCCTCCCACTCCACCTCGCCACGCTGGAAGTCGACGGTCTCGCTGCGGGGATACTGCTTTTCGGGCTGTAGCGGCATGCCGTAATCAGTGTTCACAATCATGCGCCAAGAGTCTATACCACCCAGGAAGAAATATTCTTCGTCGGCATTGCGAGCAAAGGCAGGAATGCCGAATGACTGGTCGGCAGGCACCCAACCCACACCCTCAAAATAGACTTCTGCCCAATCGTGCAGATTCCATGCACGGGGATGCATCATGAAGCCGCTCTGGAAATGTGCGGGAATTCCACTGATGCGGCAAAGCGTAATGAACAGCAGGCTGACTTGGCCACAGTCTCCGTGACGGTTGTCCAACACATATTCCGGGATATTCTCAATGGTGGAATATTCGCGTGCAGAAGCCCACGGGAAGTTGTCATTCACCCAACGGAAGATACGTTTGGCTTTCAGGTAGGGGTTGTTTTCACCGGCTGTCAATTTGGCAGCAAGTTCGCGCAAGCGTGGGGAAAAGACGATATGCTTCTCACGCTCGGCAGTATATTCCTTATAAAGGGCGGTCGTCGTATCATAGGGCTGCACGTCTTCCGGCTTCAGATTATGCCATTCGCCGTTGGCGGTAAACTCAAAGGTTTCGGAGAATACGGTCGGTTCGCCTTCGACAGCACGTTTCTCCATGTACAATGTACTGTGACGGCACTCGGGCGACGAAAAGGTGTATTGCGGTTCACTGGCCGAAATGAACTCGACATCCTGCTGCCGAGCCTGGTCCTGACGGGGATAGGGCAACCAGCAACGGATGATTTTCCCGGCAGGCACGGCATTGGTATCCACGGTCAACGTGTAGGTGACGCGCATGCGCTTCGGCGCAACAATGGCCTTGCCCTCCTTCTTCACAGCAGAAATGATTTCGGGCAGGTTCTCCATATTCACTTTCTCGCTGCCACTCGGCGAAGAACCTTCCTTGGCTATCTTGATGTCATAGCAAGTGGAGTCCACACGAAACAGATTAGGTCCGGCATTACGGAAATAGCGTTTCTCTCCATCCAGCATCATGCACTCCAAAGCTTTGGAAGCTTCCCACTGGCACATCTGCTCATCGGTCACGTCGGGAATATACTTGCGGATATAGTCCTTCACCTGGGATTCCGTCATACAGAAATCCGTAAGCAGACGTTGGTGCAGGTCGTCCTCCCAATTATAGGGCTTGCTCTCGGACTTCGTGCTGCATGCAGAAGCTATCACAAACAGAGCGACGGTATACAATAGCTTTCTCATAACTTCACCACTCCAATACCCGGCAAATCGGGCAACGTTATCTTACCTTTCACAACCTCCATACCCTTGAAACGGTCGTTCGCAATCAGCAGACTACCGTCTAAGTCGGCAAAGTCCACTGCCGGAGAGAATTGAGAGGCAGCGGTAATGGCACAAGAGGTCTCGGTCATACAGCCTACCATCACTTTCATGTCCAATGCACGTGCCAAAGTCACCATCTTCCAGGCTTCGCGCATACCGGTACACTTCATCAGCTTGATGTTGATGCCCGTAAAGGCGCCCTTCAAGCCTGCCACATCCTTCAGACGCTGAATGGACTCATCGGCAAATATGGGTAACGGGCTTTGCTGGGCGACCCATGCGATATCGTCCAGTTGTTCCTTGGGCATCGGTTGCTCTATCATGACAATTCCTTTTTCGTGCAGCCAATGTATCATATCGAGCGCATGATGTTTGTCCTTCCAACCCTGGTTGGCATCAATGGCAATCGGAAGGTCTGTCACCGAACGGATGGTCTCTATCATTTCTTTGTCGTTCTCCCGCCCCAGCTTCACTTTAAGGATATTGAACCGGTCGGCACACTCTTTCGTCTTTTCACGCACCACGTCGGCCGTATCAATACCGATGGTGAAAGTTGTAGAGGGAGTCTTTTCCTTGTCCAAACCCCATATCTTATACCAAGGGGCTTGCAACAGTTTGCCCACAAGGTCGTGCAAGGCGATGTCCACAGCAGTTTTAGCAGCGGAATCCCCTGCCGAGAGGCTGTCTATATAAGCCAGTATATCTTCCAGCTGAAAGGGGTCTGAGAATTGGCCGATAACATCCTGCACCTTCTTCAGAAAAGCCAGTACACTGTCCATCGTGCCCAGTTCGTGTTGCAGGTACGGGGGCATGGAGGCTTCACCATAACCGATAATGCCATCATATTCTATCTCGACCTGAACGTCGGGAGTGGTAGTACGCGAGTAGGTGGCCACTGTAAAGACATGGCGCAATTTCAGTTCATAGGGGAAGAAACGCAGTTTCATTTTGGGGGTTACACCTGCCCTACTGTTCACGTTGAACAAGGAAGGAGCGTCATTTCCTCCGGCAAATACATGATTGATTGCCATGCCTGAGCCGAGTGCGGCAAAAGCGGCGGTTTTCAGGAAATCTCTTCTGTTTGACATAATTGTGTGTGTATTAAATGTGCCAATATGCTAATGGGCTAATGTGCCAATGGGCTGCGCTATGTATATGCTACGTTATGTTTGCACCGTCACGCCGCAGGTCATTGGCATATTGGCACATTAGCACATTATTACATTGAATAAAATGGATTCGTTTCCGTTGTATTGAGCGACGCCTCCTTATTTATATAAGGTAACACGCGCGTAGCGAACAACAGTCTACCGAGGTTGTATTCATCGAACAGCTCGTCGTCGGGGCTGAAGCTATTGACGCGCACATCGCCTTGCGAATGGATGAAACGCTTGTTGCCGATATACATGCCGACATGTACCACACGTTCCTTGCGTTCCGGCGTCGCCTTGCGCCCGAAGAAAATCAAATCGCCCGGCTGGAGGTTACTGAAATCAGGAGCGATATCGATATGCTCGCCCACGTATGCCTGCTGGGAAGCATCCCGCGGAATGATGATGTCGTGCATGAAAAGAACGGTGCGCATGAAGCCGCTACAATCCACCCCTTTGGAGGAAGTGCCAGCCCAAAGATAAGGGATGCCCATCATGCTATGCGCCGTGGCTATAATGCTGGCGGCATCCTGCTTCAAGGTGGCACGCCATTTCTTCTCAGGCATGGAGATGGATTTGGAGATATATCCCTGACGGCCGTCGGGATAAGCCACCTTATAAAAGGCACCTTTTGTCCCCTCCCACTTCAGGCGGTTTCCTGCAGCAACATCAGAGACGGTCTGCGATGCCTGGCTGGGCTGTGAGTAGACAAAGCCATAATGCGAAGTCACCACTATTTTCTCTGCATTGTTCCAAGCGGTCAGCTCTTCCCGCGTGACGGGATGTATGCCTACTCGGTGTACCCATGCAATGTAGTTGTCCGGTGTCTGGATACGGTACCAGCCGTCGCGCTGCAACACCCGCACCGGCATACCCATCAAGCCTTGCGTCATCATTTCTGAAGAGAAATCCGGGGCTACCCGAAGATTGCACACAGACACATTGACAATGCCATACGTCTTGCCTTCAAGTCCGGCCTCATCCGGAAGCACTTGCAGACAATCCATCACCGCATATCCTTTCTTTGCCAAACCATCCAGCAAAGCCGTCTTTGCCTCTGCCGAAGTGGTGACACCACGCAACATCACATTCTTTCCGGAGAAAGAGTAATCCACATCGAACAAAGCCACGCGCTTGTCCGGTGCAAGCTTTTGTTTCAAACTGTCAGCGAGTTGCGCCACTTCTGCAGGTATTGTACGGTCACCCACTTCCGAAGCGACAGCAAAAAGCGGGATTAACAGAAATAAAGAAAAAAGAGAGGATAACTTTTTCATTGGCCAAAAGGATTTGGGGGTTATTACTAATAGCAAAGCTACGAATTTATTCCGAAATAGATACATGTTTTTAAGATAATTAAGGGTAAAGAATGAAGAATGAAGGATTCATCCGTACTGCATCCGCACACTGCACAACAAATTCTTCATCCTTCATTCTTCATTCTTCATTAATATTCCGTATCTTTGTACCCTATAAAGCAGTTGGTCGGTCTGTCGCTTGCGCCTCGTGCGTATGAGGAAAGTCCGGGCAACACAGAGCGTCCCACTTCCTAACAGAAAGCTGTCCGTGAGGGTAGAGTAACGTAGAAGAAAATAACCG
>ERZ827490.4527-NODE-4527-length-10725-cov-7.274039_pt1 | contig 10725 bp, 9 predicted proteins | sample MGYA00519770_ERZ827490 | MGnify/ENA primary metagenome ERZ827490 (study PRJEB31778, sample SAMEA3449324) | human gut metagenome | biome: human gut; feature: human-associated habitat; material: faeces | place: United Kingdom | collected 2010/2012 ...
TGGTGATCCCCACCGACAGCACCATGCTGACAAAGTCGTTGGCCATGCAGACCATATTGACGACGAGCTGGATCACGATCAGCACCGCGGAGAGCAATACCGTTGTAATAACATCCTTAACCGTCCACTTTTTCTTTTCGTCCATAAATCCATTCCTCCGTTTTCTGTTAATTTATACTACTGTTACGAATCCGAGCATCCACGCAGATATAATTTGCAATGCAAATAAAATAATCGTAAGTACCGATACTCTGGTTTTTCTCTTTACGGCATGGCTGATTCCCGTGAAAATCCTGCAGATGGCCGCTGCAATTCCTATACCTGCTACTATGTTCAGCTCCGTCGAAATAATTGTGTAAAGAGAAAACCAATGAAGCATTCCGGCAATCCCCGCCGCACCAAGAATGAGCCCACATATGGGAAGTATAATCCTTTGCCATTGAAAAGAGCTGCGTTTGCAAACGATCTTTGCGCCCAATACGAACAAAATGGCAAGCCACAGGACCGTCAGCAGGATATAACTTCCCAATGACAGAAAGCTGCCGGCAAAGCCGTTTAGAGGTCCCGCGGGAACATAGTCATGAGCCAGTCGGAACGTCATGCTCGTCACCCTACCGTCCAATACAGAGAAAGCAAGGCTTCTTTCCTCCGGTATCGCCTCGGCACAGTAGAACTGATATTCTCCCACAGGCTCGTACAGTAAATCCTTATCGGCAAGAGGCATTTTCAGCCGGAGATTTTCTTCTCCCTCTTTTGAGATTTGGATTATTTGCATTCGCGCCTGTATCTTGCCTACATATGACCATGCGGATCGTGCCGGAAGATAGTCGCCATATAGCATAGAAAGGTCCTGTGACCCTACTTCCTGCTTCAGCGGTCGCGCATCCTGCTCGATGACCGCCTCCATGATGGCGGAGCAGTAATCCGTTTCCATCACATTGGTCAGGATTAGGATTGCACGTTCAGCTTCCGGTTCTACCCAAAACTGTGTCTTGAAGCCATAAGTCCCACCCTCATGCCCGAGTATTCCGGGATGATTCGCATACTGCCAGAAGCCATGAGAAAGTCCTGCGTTTGCCCCATAGGAACACCATGTCTCTTTAAACAACCGCTCCTTTGTTTCCGGGCTTTTGAAGAGCCGTGTCTCCTCTCCTGGCGCCTTTGCCAGCCACTCGGCAAACAGAAGCAGGTCTGCGGCTGTGCCATTCATGGCTCCTGCAGGATACATGCGGAGATGCATCTCATCCTCCCGCCGAAATCCTTTTCCGGTATAAGAATAACCCTTCGCCTTGTGATCAAGGAGTCCATCCACATCCATCCAAAAGGGACCGACAGAGGTATGCGTCATACCCAGAGGCAAAAGAATATGTCCTTTGATATAATCCTTATAGCTTTGGCCGCTGGCTTCCTCCACGATCAACGCTGCAAGTGCCGCGCCGTAATTGGAATAGGCGCTGACGGTTCCCGGCGGATAGACCTGGTTGGGCTGGTGCGCAGATAGTACTTCTTTGAAGGGAATTTCCTCACTCGCGCTGTAATAGCGCAAATCCAGCAGTTCTTCCTCAAATCCTGCCGTATGGTTCATCAGGTGACGCAAAGTAACCGGCTCAGCGAATCGCAGATTTTTCAAAAAGCCGTCCGGCAGATAGGTGCGGATATCCGTTTCCAGATCGATTTTCCTATCCTCAACAAGCTGCATCACGCTGACCCACACAAAGGTCTTTGATATGGAACCCCATTCAAAAACCGTGGTCTCCGGATCCATGGCCGTATTGCTCTCTAAATCAGCAAAGCCATACCCCTTCGCAAATACCGCATTGTCATGCTCCGAAATTACGACACACGCGCCCGGAACCGTTTTGCCAATATATTTTTCGGAAACAGCGTTTACGCTTACCTCATATGCGTCCGGTGCACCGGATGCATATGCAGAAGGAGCGAGGAACGCAATCATAATCAGCGCCGCAAGAAAACATTGGAGGGTCTTGTATCTCATCAGTCTTTTCATAGGGCCATTACTCTATCGTCAGTCTGAAATCACAGCAGTCTCCGCCCTGACCGAGCGTCTTTGTCCGTCCCCATTTGAGCTTTGGGTGCATATGTCCGTAGGCCTCGTCATCCGCGCGGCAAAAGCCGGCTACTATCTCCGGGCAGCCGTATTTCACACAGGTATCCTGATAGGGGCAGGCCAGCATGTCGAAGCACATTTCCTCTCGCTCCGTTCGTATCCAATTAGCCCGAAAACTGCAGTCCTCTCCAAAGGAGCTTTTTGTCATTTTGGCAAAGAACTTCGGCACCAGCTTATACAGGCCTGGTATCCTCATTGCCCCTCGGATTTTTGCACCAACGCCCGCTGCCCGCTTTTCATAATATCTATTCAAAAAAGCCGCCGCTTCCTCCCGGGAGATTCCGTTGCCCGTCATGGCGTCAAAGGCGGCGATGGCAGGATAGATGCGTTTCCGCGTATGCATATACATCTTTTTCGGCTCGTCGTCGTTTTCATCCACGATTTCCGCATAACGCCTCCATGCATCTTCTATGATCGCGCCTGTCTTTTCCGCGCCATATTCTTTTTCCATTGCAGATACCGCTCCGGTCAAGTATCTTTTGTCTAACCTTCTATCCATGTGCTTTCCCGCCTTTCAGAGTCCAGCCGATTGCCTGGCTGCGCATTCCCACAAAGCGCCTGTACAGGCCGTCTTCGCGCATCAGCTCCCTGTGGTTTCCACGTTGAACGATCCTGCCGTTCTCCAGCACGATGATTTGATCTGCCGTGCGCACGGTGGACAGACGGTGGGCAATCATCAGGATCGTTTTGCCTTTTGTCAGCTCCCGGATGGCCTTTTGCAGCTCCTGCTCGTTTTCGGGATCCACGCTGGCTGTGGCTTCATCCAAAATGACGATGGGTGCGTCCTTCAGAATTGCCCTTGCAATGGAGATTCGCTGCTTTTCTCCACCAGAGAGGCTGGAGCCGCCTTCACCGATCTTTGTCTGATAGCCATCGGGCAGCGTCATGATAAAATCATGGCAGCAGGCTTTCTTTGCGACCGCTATGATTTCATCCTCGCTCGCGTCCGGTCTGCCAAACCGGATATTGTTCTCGACGGTGTCCTCAAAAAGATACACATTCTGAAATACGATGGCGAAATTCTTTAGAAGGCTGCCGCTGGTATATTCCCGCACATCCCGGCCGCCGAGCGTGATCTGTCCCTCGTTTACATCCCAGAAACGGGCAATCAGACCGACCAGCGTGGTCTTTCCGGCGCCGGAGGGACCAACAATGGCGCAGGAGCTTCCCTGGGGTACGCTTAAGCTGATTTGATGTAATACCTCCTTTTCCCCATATCCAAAGGACATATTCTTCACTTCAATATTGAAATTTTCCGGCACAAGATCAGCCCCGTTTTCGTCCAGGGATGGAATGTCCATGATGTTATCCAGCCGATCCAGGGAAGCCTCCACTGCGCGGGCAATGGAGGACATACTGCCCGCCACCTCCACGGCGGCATAGATCATGAAGCTGGACACAAGAAGCAGCAGGCACTTCTCCGGCGTGATGCTTCCTCCTGCCAGAAGATAGGGTGCAAAAACCAGAATAGCCGCCCGTGCGAGCTTGAACACCGTCTGATAGAGCGCTGTCATTTTTGAAAACGCCTTTTCAAGCACGATATTTGCCTCTTTGCTTTCCTCAATTGCGGCGTCAACTGCTTTTCCGGTGCGTTCCGCCAGCCCAAACGCCTTGACTACGCCCATGCCCTGCACATATTCCAAAACGGCAGTGACCAGACCAGCCTGGGCAGCCTGACGGCGGGGCGCGTATTTCCTGCCGACCTTGCCGATAAACGAATAAACAATGAGCGCCACGGCAAGTCCGGCCAAAGAGATCAGCCCGATCCGCCACTCATAGATCATAAGCCAAACGCCAATCACGATGGCGTGGATAAACCCGCCCGCCACATTTTCCATAATGGTAACGGACTGCTGCTCCAGATCACCAAGGGTGGTCGTCACCGCCGCAGTGATATCACCGAGCCTGTTTTCATTGAAATAGCCCATAGGAGCCCTTTTCAGGCGTTCGCCGATCTCCATGCGCTTTTCCGACCCGAACGCGAAGCTGCCAAGAGTTCTGGCTTTGGCCGAAAGATTGACAAATACAATTCGCCCTACAATGGAAACAATCATGATGCCAAGCGAAATCCAGATCGTGCTTTCAGGCATAACATCGCCGGAAAGCTGCTTCAGGATTCCTGTGAGCACCGTTAGAATGGCCATGATTGGGATCATCTCAAAGAACGAGCTGACAAGGTATGCAAGGAAAGAGCGGATAAGACGCTTTTTCTGTAAGCCCGAGAACAATAAAAGTCTTTGAAACAACCTTACCATCACGCCACCTCCTCTGCGGTATCTTTGCCCTGCATATGGGCTTTCCACAATTCCTTGTATAGATTGCTTGTTTCAAGAAGCTCCTCATGAGTTCCTTCCGCGGCGATATTTCCTTTATCCACGACAAGGATCTTGTCTGCTTTTGTAATGGTAGACAGCCGATGCGCAATGACGATTAAAGTTTTTCCTGCTACAAGCCCTGCAATGGATGCTTGAATAACGGCCTCATTTTCAGGATCGGTAAATGCCGTGGCTTCATCCAGCACCACGATCGGGCTATTCTTTAGGATTGCCCTTGCAATGGCGATACGCTGCCTTTCTCCGCCAGAGAGGTGGCTTCCCGCATCGCCCGCCAGCGTATCATAGCCCTCCGGCAGAGCGGCGATGAAATCGTGACAGCTCGCTTTTTTTGCCGCTGCTTCGATTTCTGCGTCTGTGGCCTCCGGTTTTCCGATACGAATGTTTTCCCGGATAGACAGGTGGAACAGGAAGTTATCCTGTGATACGTATGAGACAAGCTCCATTATCTGAGGGAGAGGAATGTTCCGCACGTCCACGCCGCCAATACGGACGCAGCCGCTCTCCGCCTCCCAGAAGGAGGCGATGAGCCGCGCAATGGTAGATTTACCGGAGCCGGAGGGACCCACAATGGCCGTCATACCGTTTTTTGCGCAGGCAAAGGAAATTCCATGCAAAACCTCCGTCTCTTTGTATCGGAAGGTAACATGATCAAAGGATACATCGGCGTCTGCAAGGATAGCTCTCTCGGTCGGCCGCACAAGCTCCGACTCATCCAGAAGATTCCCTACCTCTTTTACGGTGGAATCCACCATGGCCAGGCTGTCGGTGTACTGCAATGCCTGAATCAGTGGTTTTACGAGTCCAAGGGCGAGAATGATGCAGGTAATCAGCGTACTCGCCTCGACCCTTCCGTTTATAAAGAGCCAGCTCCCCAAGGGCAGCACGCCCACAAGCGTTGCCGTCAGGATGGAAAGCCCCATCACATAGTAGCCGTTGGTTTGCTTGAACCAGGTCACTTTGGCGGTCTCGTTTTCCGCCACGGCGTCGGCGTATTTTTTATATGAGCGTTCACCCTGATTGAACGTCTTCACCACTTCGATGCCGCCGATGTATTCCACCGTTGCGGCATCCATGTTTTTCCCGGCGGCAAGTACTCTGGCATATCTCTTCTCGTAATCCTTCATCATTCCCATATAGCAGAAGGCGCCCACCGGAATCGTCACAAGAGAAATCAGCGCGAGTCTCCAATCAAGGCTAAAGAGGTATACGAGCATTAGAATTGGGATTAGGATGTTGGCAGTGAGCTCCGGTACCATATGCGCCAGCGGAAGCTCCAGCTTTTCCACGGTATCCACGATGATCGTTTTGAATTTCCCGGACGGCGTATCAAGGATCGTTCCCATGGGGACACGGGAGAGCTTCTCTGTTATCGCCATACGGATATTCCGCAGAATGATAAAGGCAGACTCATGGCTTTTCATTGTAGAAAAAGTTCCAAACCACACCTGCCCGAGATAGCCCGCAAAAGCAATCAATGCCAGAAACGCCAACTTGCTGAAAGCATAGTCTTCGTGGCAGATCATAATGATCCCGCGGGACACCGCGAGGTAGGGAATCATGCCGCAAAGCGCCCCCAAAACCGCAAGTATGACGGAGCCGATCAGTTTCCCTTTGCACGGCTTCGCAAAATCCATCAGAATCGTCATCGCCGAGTTTTCTTTTCCCGCCATCATTCCTCACCTCGTAAAAGTCTTACAATCTTTTCTTTCTGCCCACCGGAGAGATCCTTCACGATTTCTCCGTCCCGGATGAACAGTATTCTTGTGCAAATCCGCATCATAAACTCAATATCATGTGTGATGATCAAAAGCACCTTGCCTTGCGCCGCAAGGCTTCGTGTCAAGGTGCCGACCTCTTCCATGCTTTTCAGATCCAGTCCGCTGGTAGGTTCATCGAACACCAGCAGCTCCTTGCCGCAGATATCGCTCACCACAACCGCAAGGCGCTGCATCTGCCCGCCGGAAAGACACAAGGGATGCCGTTCCTTATACGCCAGCAGATCCACCTTTTCTAATGTGCGGTCAATCTCGTCTTTGTTCGGAGCTTTTATGCCAAGCGCGCATTCTGCCGCCACGCTGTCGGTAAAGAGCTGGTGTCCCACATCCTGCATGACCATGTATGCCTTTTTCCGTCTCAACCGCCGGCTCATCGGTTTTCCAGCCCACAAAACAGTGCCGGCGCTGTTCTTTTGCAATCCGCAGAGCATTCTGGCGAGGGTCGATTTCCCGGCGCCGTTGACGCCCGCAATGGCGATGATTTCTCCGCGGCTTGCCTGAAAAGAGAGATTATTCAATACACTCCGACCGCCGAGACGGACGCTGATTTTCTGAACGGAAAGCAATCCATCGGCAGCGATTGTTTTCACACCGCCCAATTCGAATACCGACAGATCTCTGACACGCAGTCCCATTCTGCGAATATCTGCTTCAGGCAGCGCCTTGAACGCTGAAGCCTCCATGTCCGATGCAATCCGGCCATCCTGCATATAAACGACGCGATCCACAATGTCCATCAGATACCAGATGCGGTGCTCTGCGATCAGAATGGTCTTTCCTGATATTTTCGCCCGTTGGATCAAATCAGCCAATTCTCCGATGGCCTTCATGTCGAGATTGGATGATGGCTCGTCAAACACAAGGACATCGGGCGCCGAAGCATATACGCTGGAAAACGCGATCTTCTGCTTCTCTCCGCCGGACAGTTCAAAGATATTTCGGCCCCGGAGCTCACTAAGATGCAGCTCCTCCGTAAGTTCATCTAATCGAGAGCGCAGAGTCTCTCGCGGAATGCCCCGATTTTCAAGCCCAAACACGATCTCGCTGTCTGTATCCGTATTGAAAAACTGCGTTCGAGGATTCTGAAAAACCGTCCCTACCGCATCCGATAGCGCAGCAATCTCTGTCTCCCGGGTATCCATACCGTTTACATTCACCTGCCCCGAAAGATTGCCGTGGAAGAAATGGGGAATCAGTCCGTTTGCGAGCCGTGTAACCGTTGTTTTTCCACACCCGGACGGTCCGCAAAGCAGCACGCATTCGCCGGACCGGATAATAAGGTTCAAATCAACGACTCCGCCGTCCCCGCTTTCAGCGTATGTAAAAGAGACATTTTGAAACGATATCATAATCAAAACACCCCTTTCATGCCCGCGTATATCATGCCGGCAACGAGCGCCGCGTAAGCAATTACCACCAGCAAATCAGCAAACGAAAACGCGATTTCCTCTATACAGCTTCTTTCACCTGTGTGCTCGATGCCTCTTGTAATCGCTGCCTGCGTAATCTCGTCCGAAATTCTGGAAGCAGAAACAAGCAGGGGAACATAGACATACTCCATCGTCTGTATAGGATGGCTAATCACCCTGGCCGCGGACGCTGATATCCCTCGCAGCGCCATGGCATCCCGTATGGAGGCCCACTCTTCTCTCATGGTCGGGAAATAACGGAGCGTAACGGCAAGAGCGATCGTGAGTCCTTTCGACAATCGGAGCTTTGTGATAGCCGCAAGAAATTTACTTACGCTGGTCGTTGCAATCAGAAAGCTGCCCAGCATAAAACAGGGAAGAAGCTTGCGGATATACACTGCAAACATATAGACGATTCCGCCGAAAGTCACAGGCAGCCTCGGTACGATAAAAAGCTGGATCAGCAGAAGCGCGAGAAAAAATGCTGCGTATTTCAGCATCCTTTTCAGATTGCCGGAAACGCTCAGAAGTACAAGCGGAATCCCCGCAAGCACACACTCCACCGCGATGCTTTTATTCATAAAAACGGAAACGCTTGTGACCGCGAGAATCAGAAGCTTCGTCCGTGGGTCGAGTCTCATTTATACGACTCCTGCTTTTTCAAAGTGTTTTTTCATAAGCTTCTTTCCAATCAGTCCGCCGATGAGCGCGCAGACAAGTGTCCCGATAATCATTGCGGGGATCGCCCACCAGGTAGCCCCAATCGAATGAATCACTCCTTCAAAGGAGGCGAAGTCGCCTTTATTCTTCATAAAAGCATCAAACTGTGCGGGCATGACAACCATTGGAATATACGCCCCCATCGGCGCAAGCGCCATGACGCAGTAGGCAAGCAGGTTTTTCTTAAAGGATCTGAAATCAGCAGAAGCGCAGATAAAATCCGCAATCAAGCCGAAAACCAGGAAGAATACGGACATCATCCAGAACATTCCCGTAATAAACAGCAAAATCGCCGCGATTACACCGAGAATGGAGAGCGCTCCCTTCTTCGGTATTTTTGCCACATAGAGCATGAAAACTGTCCCCGTAAAGAGCGCCACGATCATTGGCATAAACGGGAAAGTGACCGGCGTCATCTGCGCAACACCGCCAATCACAAACGCCACCACAGAATAGATGAGCGAAAAGATACCAACCGATATAAAGTCCCTTGTTTCCAGCTTCTTCGAATCTGTTTTAAGCATAATAAACGACCTCCAATTTTATATTGTTCAGTTAGAGTACGCTAACTCGCGTGTAAAAAATTAAAGTGCTTGTGTGATTGTGCATTATTCCAGCCGGAGCAAGCCTTTCCAGCCAGAGTTGAAAAACTTTGCAAGCTCCTCAATATACCGCATAGCTTCTTCTTTGGGCATATCATGGGCAATCGTCTCACATACCGCCGTAAAATAGGCGCTGGTAATCATGTGGTGAAGCTGCTTTGTCATTTTCCCGGAGAGCTTTCCTCTTTTGCGGAGAAGTGCGTAGTATTCCTCTGAGCACTCTACCTCCAGTTCCACAAGCTCCTCCAAAAAGTTTGCATAGCGCGTACCTTCCGCCCGGCAGAGGATCAGCTTGAAGGCATCAAAATGGGCGTACATATATTCCACAAAGACGCGCAAATACTCAGTGGACAGCTTCAGGCTGTCCTTCGTCTTTTCCTCGGAGACAAGATCGAAATGGGCGGCCTGTGCGGCTTTGAACTGCTCCAGCAGTCCCTTTGCTGCCCCATCCACAAGATCTTCAAAAAGCGCGGCCTTATCCGGGTAATAGCCGTAGAAGGCGCCCTTCGTGAAGCCCGCCTCTGCGACGATTTTATTCAAAGATGCGTCCTTAAATCCTTTTTCCAGGAATTCTTTTTTCCCAACTTCGAGGATCTTCATTTGAGTCTCTGTACGTTCCATTGGTGCCTCCTGATATACCGACAGTATATACTGCTGGTATATTATAGCCGCACTGAAGGAATCTGTCAAGGGGGTTCGCGTGTGTTCCATTCAGCTCATTCCACGTATCGCCCGATCATAGAACGGCGCATGGATACCCCAAATCTTCTTTTTCATACACTTCCGATCACCGCTTTAGCGACCAGTGACCCCCTCCATCAATTCCCTTGGGGAAATGTTTCTGATCTGCTCCGGCGGGATGCGCGCCGGATATCTGCCCTTTTCCAGAATATCGGTCAGGTACTGATTATCCAGGATCATATCGTCCCGAATGAGCTGCCAATTCGCTTTTTTCCTGTAAAGAATCTTGAAAATCAGAAAATTCACCACCGGCCCTATGACCGGCGCCTGCACGCCAAAGCTCTCTGTATGGCGAAAGCGGCAACCCGTATCGGTCCGCTCTCCCTCAAATGAGATGACGGCAGTTTTTTTATCGCTCTCGAAGGCAAAGGAAAAATGATCCCTGTCCCTTTCCGCCCGAATGATCGTGCCGGTGACGTCATAATCCATGCCCATGACGATTTCATGAAAGCGCACTTTATCTCTGGCTTGAATGCCGCCGCTGAGCAGTTCGCATTCCAAATGCAGCGGACTCCACTTGACGAACTCCTCCTCAAAATGGTCCACCCACCACTCCAGCTTTTCAAAAGGGGCGGCGATCTCTGTTGTTTCGGTCAATGTTACCATATGCTTTTCTCCTTCATCGTGCTTTTTCTCCTTCATCCGCGTCTTTTCCCTGTTTGTGTCCATATATGTCCCGTGCCGGCACGCCGTAAAGCCTATGCTGCACAGGGAGCCCGTAATCATCCACGCCACAAAGCGATAGATGTCGCGCCAATCCCCGCCCGGCAAGCGCCGAAGCCGTTTATCGGGGCTTCCCCTCCTTTTCTTTGTTCAACCTCCAGGTTTCTGCCGTCTCGCTTTTAGTTAGCGCATTCTAACTAATTGGCAGAAGAAACGGCAGACTATTTTATGAGTAGTCTGCCTTGAATCCGCCTTGGTCAGACACCGGCCTTGGCTATCCCAGCGCCACATCCAGTGTCATCATGACGCTAAAGCCCACGGCAAAGAAAATCGTGCCGATGTTGGAGTGCT
>ERZ827490.4531-NODE-4531-length-10707-cov-8.712636_pt1 | contig 10707 bp, 8 predicted proteins | sample MGYA00519770_ERZ827490 | MGnify/ENA primary metagenome ERZ827490 (study PRJEB31778, sample SAMEA3449324) | human gut metagenome | biome: human gut; feature: human-associated habitat; material: faeces | place: United Kingdom | collected 2010/2012 ...
CGCCCCAGCGCTTACCGAGCTCTGCGTAGGAAACGAGCGGGCTGCCGGTGCCGTTTCGCAGATAGACCACCGGCCCAGCCTCGGAACCAGCGACCTGATGGTCATTGTAGATCGCGTTCAGCCAGAGATCGAGCAGAGCGTCCATCTCGGAGCATTTTCCAAGACTGAGCAGCTGCGACGCCGCGCTCATCGACAGGAAGAAGAATCCGGAATCCTTTTGGCACGGGCAGCTGTAATCCAGCACGGTGTTATAGCGCGGCCAATCGAGGATGCGGTACTGCACAAGCTGTCCGCGGCCAATCAGGTCGTACTCGATGAAGTGGTGCCGCTGGAGAGAATCAAGCTGCCGCAAAAGCTGACGGTTTGTGCGCGCACGAAACCACGTCCGGAGCTCCTGCAGCGGGCAGATCCACTGACCGGGATGTACGATGTAGCTGATGCCGTCGTACCGCTGATAGGACGTGCGGAAGTTTGCGTAGCAGCAGAGCACCGCATAATGAAAAAGACCGGAGCACCCGTTTGTACGGATGTTCCGGTCTGTGATCAGACTCTGTATGAATTGCCGGTAGATGCGGCATTTGGGGTAGTCTACGATTTGCTTGATTTCAAGTTTATATTCAGTCATGACAGAGACTCCTTCCGAAAAATATGAATATAAATACAGTTAGGATTAGAGGCGTGCGTTGAGCATCAGAACACAAAAAGCGCGGGAAATAGCGGATGCTGTTTCCTGCGCTTTTGATGAAAATATATAGAATCTTTCATTGTTCTGATGTGTTGGGCTCTGACTTCGAGATGAACACCGCACCAATTCCGCACCAATTTGCCGTGAAACGGCATGATGTTATATGGAATTATATGAAGTGTAAGGCCTAAAAAAGCTAGAATTTTCAACGCTTTGTAGCGTTACATGAACTTATATGAAGATATGAAAAAAGGCTCGTGTATTACGATGCCCAATTTCATGGCTTCTTATCTCCTTTTCGCGCAAGGCCGGGGGAAAGCGCGGTTTATTTGCAGATATTGTACCACAGCGGCAGTCGTTTCTCAATAGTGAAAATGAAAGACCGTGCTGCGGGGCAGCACGGTCTTTTGGAAAACGGGACTTAGCCGAAGACGGCGAGCAGGAAGCCTGCCGCGATGGCGGAGCCGATGACGCCCGCGACGTTCGGGCCCATGGCGTGCATGAGCAGGAAGTTGGCGGGGTTGGCCTTCTGGCCGACCATCTGGGAAACACGCGCGGCCATCGGGACGGCGGAGACGCCGGCCGAGCCGATCAGCGGGTTGACCTTCTTGCCGGACAGCTTGCACATGATGTTGCCGCCGATGAGGCCGCCGGCCGTGGAGATGCCGAAGGCAACGAGGCCGAGGAAGATGATCTTCAGGGTCTCGGGCTTCAGGAAGTTGGAAGCGACCATGGTCGCGCCGACGGAGGTGGACAGGAAGATCGTGACGATGTTCATGAGCGCGTTCTGCACGGTGTCGGACAGACGATCGGTGCAGCCGCATTCACGGAACAAATTGCCGAGCATCAGGCAGCCGATCAGCGGAGCCGTGGACGGCAGGAGCAGGATAACGAAGATGGTGACGATGATCGGGAAGAGGATCTTCTCGGTCTTGGAGACGACACGCGCCTGCACCATCTTGATCTTGCGGTCCGCTTCCGAGGTCATGAGCTTCATGATCGGGGGCTGGATCATCGGGATCAGAGCCATGTAGGAATACGCCGCGATGGCGATTGCGCCCAGCAGATGCGGGGCGAGCTTGTTGGTCAGGAAGATGGCCGTCGGGCCGTCCGCGCCGCCGATGATGCCGATGGAAGCGGCCTCAGGGCCGGTGAAGCCGAGGCAGATGGCGCCGAAGAAGGCGACGAACACGCCCAGCTGCGCAGCCGCGCCGAGCAGCAGGCTCTTCGGGTCCGCGATCAGGGGGCCGAAGTCGGTCATGGCGCCGACGCCCATGAAGATGAGGGACGGGTACAGACCGGCCTTGACGCCGATGTAGAAGATATCCAGCAGACCCGCATTCGACAGAATGTGGCCGTAGCTGTGATAGTAGGGGCTGGTGGAGTCAAGGAACGCGCTCCAGAGCTCGGGGTGGTACATGGCGTTGGTCGCGTTCAGCTCGGGGTTGACCGCGTCCAGGCCGGGGAAGTAGCTGACGTTCGCAAGCAGGCAGCCGAACGCGATGCCGACGAGCAGCAGCGGCTCGAAGCCCTTGACGATGCCGAGGTACAGCAGGACGCAGGCGATGACGATCATGACAAGGTTCTGCCAGCCGCCGTTTGCGAAGAAGCCCGCAAAGCCGGATTCTGTCGCCAGCTTTAACAGGGTATCACCAACATTAAACATCTTTGATCCTCCTTATGCCAGAACGACCAGCGGAGCACCCGTATCCACAACAGCGCCCTTGGTGGTCACGACCTGTGCGACCGTGCCGTCACGCGGGGCAAGGATCTCATTTTCCATCTTCATGGCCTCGAGCACGACCAGAATGTCGCCGGCCTTGACAGCCTGACCCTGGGCGCAGTTGACCTTCAGAATGTTGCCGGGCATCGGAGCCGCGACGACTTCGCCTGCGGCGACAGCCGTGGGAGCAGCGGGCGCTGCGGCAGGAGCGGCAGCGGGAGCAGCTGCGGGCGCAGGTGCTGCGGCGGGAGCGGGAGCGGCGGGCTTATATGCCTCGTACTCGTCGACGAGCATGGCCTGGCCTTCTTCGACCTCGACCTCATAGGTTTTGCCGTTGAGCGTGATCTTGTATTTCATATCAGATGACCTCCTTCATCGATTTGAAGCGCAGGGTATTGAGGGGCTTGCCGAGCTTGTTGGCGACGATGGCCATGAGCATAGCGGCTTCGCGGTCGCCGACGTTATAGAGCTTGCATTCTCCGGCGGTGCCGGTGGCAAGTGCGGGGGCAGCCTTGGGCGCAGGAGCCGGAGCGGCAGTTGCGGCAGCGGGAGCGGCGGCAGGCGCAGTCTTCTTCGCGGACATGACCTTGCCCATGATCATGACAACGACCATCAGCGCGATCAGACCGATAAACACGACGGCGTAGCCCAGCAGGGCTACGAGGCCTGCGGTACCGACGGAAATATCTTCCATCAAAGTATTGATCAGAAACATCTCAGGCCACCTCGCTTACGCTTCTTCGATGACGTAGGTGCAGATGTTTTCTTCCTTGGCCTTGCGGTCCTCGAAGAACTTCATGGCCTGATCCGGATAGCAGATGTAGCTCATGACGTCCTCTTCCGAGCGTGCCAGATCGCCGAGTGCTTCCTTGGCCTTCTTGAAGTCCTCGCCGGTGCGCTTGGCGTCTTCAATGCGGCAGTCGACAGGCTTGCCGCCCTCGCCGAGGATCTTGGCCTGCAGCGATTCGGAGACGGGCGCGGGCGCGATGCCGTACTGGCCTCTGAAGTAGTTCTGCACTTCCTTGGAGACGATCTTGTAGCGTTCGCCCATCAGGACGTTGGTAACAGCCTGGTTGCCGACCATCTGGGACAGCGGCGTGACCAGCGGAGGATAGCCCAGATCCTTGCGGACCTCGGGGATTTCCTTGAGCGCTGCGTCGAACTTATCCATGGCCTTCATATCGGTCAGGTTTGCGATCATGTTGGAGAGCATACCGCCGGGGACCTTGTAGACGAGCGCCTGCGCGTCGGTCGCCATGGACTTGGCGCTGATGCGGCCGGAATCGACGTACTTCTGCTTGATGGGCTTGAAGTAATCGTTGACCTTGTTGATAACGTCCTCGTTCAGGCCCGTCTCGATGCCGTACTGGCCCAGAGCGTAGAACATGGTTTCGGTGGAGGGCTGGCTCGTGCCGTTGGAGAAGCAGGAGGTCGCGCAGTCGATCACGTCGATGCCGGACTCGATGGCCTTCGTCACGGTCATGTAGGCCATGCCAGTGGTGCAGTGGGTGTGCAGGATCAGGGGGACATCGCCGACGGCGTCCTTGATGCCCTTGATGAGGTGCTCGGCCTCATACGGACTCATGGTGCCGGCCATGTCCTTCAGGCAGATGGTATCGAAGCCCATGTTCTTGAGCTCCTTGCACATCTCGACATATTTTTCAACCGTGTGGACCGGGCTCTGTGTGTAGGAGATGCAGCCGGACGCAACGGTGTTCTTGGTGGCGTACTTCTTGGTGGCCTCGAGCGCGGTGGCGATGTTGCGGAAGTCGTTCAGCGCGTCGAAGATACGCAGGATGTCGATGCCGTTCTTGATGGACAGCTCGACGAACTTCTCGACGACGTCGTCATGATAGTGCTTGTAGCCGAGCAGGTTCTGGCCGCGCAGCAGCATCTGCAGCTTGGTGTCGGGCATGGCCTTGCGGATATCGCGCAGTCTCTGCCACGGGTCCTCGCCCAGATAGCGCAGGCAGGAATCGAACGTCGCGCCGCCCCAGCATTCCACGGAGTAATAGCCGGCCTTGTTCATTTCGGGCAGGATCTCGGCAAAATCGGAATACGGAAGACGGGTCGCCATCAAAGACTGGTTGGCATCACGAAGGACAGTTTCAGTAATTTGAACTTTTTTCATGTGTGCTCCTCCATTTTTCACGCCGTATGGCGTTTATCGATTATGAGAATCAGGCACATGAATGAAAAGACACGCTGCAGCGAGATTGCCGCGGCGTGTCTCGCGCTATCATCCAGTATACCTGATATCGGGCCGCGTGTAAAATCAAGCGGCTGTTAAGAAAATGCCTTGAAGCGTCCGAAGCCCGCTTGCGCGTCTGATACGGGCTTCGGAGAAAAATGCCTGGTGCTTAGAGCTGCGGGCCAGCTGCGACGAGCGCCTTGCCGGCTTCGTTGCCTTCGTACTTGACGAAGTTCTTGACGAAGCGGGAGGCGAGGTCCTTTGCCTTGACGTCCCAGTCAGCCGCATCGGCATAGGTGTCGCGCGGATCGAGGATCTCGGTGGCGACGCCGGTCAGCTCGGTGGGGATCTCAAAGTCGAAGTACGGCAGCTTCTTGGTCGGAGCCTTGTTGATATCGCCGTTCAGGATGGCGTCGATGATGCCGCGGGTATCCTTGATGGAGATACGCTTGCCGGTGCCGTTCCAGCCGGTGTTGACGAGGTACGCCTTCGCGCCGCTCTTTTCCATCTTCTTGACGAGCTCTTCGGCGTACTTGGTCGGATGCAGCTCGAGGAAGGCCTGGCCGAAGCAGGCGGAGAAGGTCGGGGTGGGCTCGGTGATGCCGCGCTCGGTGCCGGCCAGCTTCGCGGTGAAGCCGGACAGGAAGTAGTACTTGGTCTGCTCCGGCGTCAGGATGGAGACGGGAGGCAGAACGCCGAAGGCGTCGGCGGACAGGAAGATGACGTTCTTTGCGGCCGGTGCGGAGGAAACCGGGCGGACGATCTTCTCAATGTGGTCGATGGGGTAGGAGACGCGGGTGTTCTCGGTGACGGACTTGTCGGCGAAGTCGATCTTGCCGTCCTTGTCGAGCGTGACGTTCTCAAGCAGCGCGTTGCGCTTGATGGCGTTGTAGATGTCGGGCTCGGACTCCTTGTCGAGGTTGATGACCTTGGCGTAGCAGCCGCCCTCGAAGTTAAACACGCCGTTGTCGTCCCAGCCGTGCTCGTCATCGCCGATGAGAAGGCGCTTCGGGTCGGTGGAGAGGGTGGTCTTGCCGGTGCCGGACAGGCCGAAGAAGATGGCGGTGTTCTCGCCGTTCATGTCGGTGTTGGCGGAGCAGTGCATGGAAGCGATGCCCTTGAGCGGCAGGTAGTAGTTCATCATGGAGAACATACCCTTCTTCATCTCGCCGCCGTACCAGGTGTTGATGATGACCTGCTCACGGCTGGTGATGTTGAAGGCGACGCAGGTCTCGGAGTTGAGGCCCAGCTCCTTATAGTTCTCGACCTTGGCCTTGGACGCGTTGTAGACGACGAAGTCCGGCTCGAAGTTTTCCAGCTCCTCCGCAGACGGGCGGATGAACATATTGGTGACGAAATGTGCCTGCCATGCGACCTCCATGATGAAGCGGATGGCCATGCGGGTGTCCTTGTTGGCGCCGCAGAAGGCGTCGACCACGTACAGCTTCTTGTTGCACAGCTCGCCGACAGCCAGATCCTTGACGGCCTTCCAGACCTGCTCGGACATGGGGTGGTTGTCGTTCTTGTATGCGTCGGAGGTCCACCACACGGTATCCTTGGAGTTGTCGTCAACGACGATATACTTGTCTTTGGGGGAGCGGCCGGTGTAGATGCCGGTCATGACGTTGACGGCGCCCAGTTCGCTGACCTGGCCGACCTCATAGCCTTCCAGACCGGGCTTCGTCTCTTCGGCGAAGAGCATCTCGTAGGAAGGATTGTGGACGATCTCGGTGGTGCCGGAGATGCCATACTTGCTCAAATTCAGTTCTGCCATCGTATATTAACCTCTTTCTAAAAAAATTAAAATTTCTGGCTGGTGAAGCATGTTTCCAGTTAGGCCATTGTTCACCAATTAGCAGTATATCACGGTTCGTCAAGAATATCCACAACAATTTTCTGCATTGCGCTTTTTTATTGATTTCGCCGGTTTCTGCCGGTGCTATTCGGCGAAATTGTCCCAAATAGGTAAAAAGCACAAAAACGCAGAACGGAAAAAATATGAAAACCTGAAAAACTTTCAGGGCAACACCGCATAATTTGGCTCGCAGACAAATTGTGCGGTGCTGCCGTTTGTGTCAACAGACACAAACGCCGGTGTGCCCGAAAATGGGGCACACCGGCGGGAAATGCGGGTCGTTATCGAAGCTCGGAAGCATCCGCTTCCTTCTTTCCGGCCAGCCGCTTCTGCAGCCAGTCTTTGCCGTCAACATAGCGGGAGACGATGAAGGAGACAACGTAATCGCCGGCAGAGTTGACCATCGTCGCGGGGGGATCGACCAGATTGCCGAGCGCCAGCGCGATGGGGAAGGCGACGGCCAGATGATCCGGGAAGAAGATCGAGCACAGAACCAGCTCGCCCGTGCCGCCGCCGCCGGGGATGCCGGACATGGCGACCGAAGAGAACACGGCGACGATGATCGCAAGGATTGCGCGGCCCGTCGTGAAGTCCTGCCCGAACATTCCGAACAGGAACGCGACCTTGATGATGGCGGACATGGCGGAGCCGTCCATGTGCATCGTCGCGCCGAGCGGGATGACGATGTTGGAAACATCCTTGGAGATTCCCGTTTCCTCCGCGACCTCCATGTTTGTCGGAATCGTCGCGACGGACGAGCACGTGCCAAAACTCATGGCAGCCGGGCGGAACAGCTTGGAGAACATGACCTTCGCCGCGCCCTTTCCGCCGCCGAAGCGGGCGTAGATCGGGGAGAAGACGAGCATATAAACAAAACTCAGAATATAATAGATCGCAAGCGCGCGGCCATAATCGCCGATGAGGTCAGAGCCGTGGTCGGCGATGAGATACGCGAAGAAGCCGAAGAAGCCGATGGGCGCGTAATAGGTGATGATCTTGAACGTCTTCATGATGCAGTTCGTGACGTCCTCGAGCAGCTTCGCGGTCTTCGTCTCCGCGCCGCCTGCCATCTGGATGCCGAAGCCGAACAGGATCGCCGCGACGATGAGCGGCAGAATGGCCCTGCGGCTGAACAGTTCGGTAAAATCGGGCTTCGTAAAGAAGTTGACAATCATGTCGGCCACGCCCAGCGTGCCGCCGACCTCGCCCTCGACCAGCGCATATTCGCCCACGACCGGCGGGATAAGCCGCACGGTCACATACATGATGACGGCGGCGAACGCGGCGGTCACGAGGAAGGTCGCGATGGTCACGCCCATGATCTTGCCCGCGCGCCTGGCGCTCTGCATATTGGCGATCGACGACGAAATGGAGCAGAACACTGTGGGAACGGCGATGCAGAACATCAGGTTCAGGAACACCGTGCCGAGCGGCTCGAGCACGGTCGCGCCCTTGTCGACAATAATCGTTTCGCCGTCAACGACTTCCATGACTGCGGGCCAGATCGCGCCAACGACGCAGCCGGCGACGATGCCGGTCAGCATCAGGATCAGAAATCCGTAGCTTTTCCAAAAGTTACTCTTTTTCATGTTTTCTCCTCCTGCCTTTTTACAAGCTTCAAAATTGCCTCGTCCAGAATCTCGCCCGCGCAGACCATCGCCGCCGGGCCGGTCAGGTACAGGTTTTCAATGCTTCCGTCTTTTTCTTCCGCGTCGACCGTCAGCTCACCGCCGTCCATGCGGACGCGGACGTTTTTGCCGCTGACCCTTCCAAGAAGCGTCAGCGCCGCCGCGACCGAGCCTGTGCCCGTGCCGCAGGCGAGCGTAAAGTCCTCCACGCCGCGCTCGTATGTCTTTTCCAGGATCTCATCCGGGCCGGTCAGCTCGTAAAAGTTGACGTTTGCGCCCTTTGGCAGCGCCGGATGGTACCGGAGTGCCCGGCCAAGCCGCCGGAGCGCGTCCTCGCTCTGTTTTGCCAGCGCGGGGACCTCCAGCGCCAGATGCGGGATGCCGGGGCTTCCAAGCTCGATGTAGCTGCACCGGTATGTCCTGCCGTCCGCGTCCAGCTGCTTTTCCAGCTCCACAACGGACGGCGTGTTGAGCCGGATGCGGTACTGCTCTTCCGTGATGCGCCAGCCGGTCACAAGTCCTGCGGTCGTCTCCACGCGCTGTACGGGGCCTGCATAGCCGCGTGCATAGCCGTACCGGCAGATGCACCGTGCGCCGTTGCCGCACATTTCGCCGAGCGAGCCGTCGGAATTGTAAAACCGCATCCGGTAGTCCGCATCGCCCTCCGCCCGCGTCACGAGCATCAGACCGTCCGCACCGACAGACCGCCGCCGGTCGCACAGCGCGCGGGCCAGAGCGGGCGCGGCGCTTTCGTCGAACGGCTCCGCGATGGCGTCGAGCAGGATAAAGTCGTTGCCCGCGCCGTTCATCTTGGTAAATCGCACCGTGCATCCCTCCTGTGCGCCTCTGCTGGTATTATATGCTGCGCGGAAACGAAAGTAAATGCAAAATCGTGCTGAAAACATTGCATAAAATGCTCCAAACAGCGCCGCATTGACTTTCGCGCTTTTTCACGCTAGAATAAAGAAAACAGGCGCAGGAGGAAATGATACCGTGCAGAAATGCTATAATTGCGGGAAGGAAGTGGACGACAACGTCCTGATCTGCCCGGACTGCGGTGCGCTGGTCAAGCGCTACGGAAGGCCGGAGTCTGCGCAGCCGGAGCAGGAAGCAGATCCATTTCCGCGGGAGACAGCCTTCGATACCCAGCCGCAGCCGCGCGGCGCTGTCTGGCGGCAGGAGGACGGCAAGCTGAAATTCAGCGGCTATGTGACGTTCTGGCTGGTCCTGTGCGCAATCTATCTGGGCAATACGCTGCTGGGCTTCGCCTGCACGCTGCTCATTTACCGGTTCCGGGACTTCTATTTTGAGATTCTGGGGCAGTTTGAAGAGCTGGCCTATATGGAAGAGTACCTGAGACAGCTGCTGTCGGTCATTGAGGCCGAACCGATACGTTTAATCGTGGTCGGCGTGCTGGTTGCCGTGCAGTTCGGCTGCGTGATCTGGTTCCTCGTGTCGAAGCGGAAGCTGGCGTTTTATATTCTGACCGTTGCGGCTGTGCTGCTGAGTGTCTTGCAGCTAATTTTGGGCGGCGGCCTGACTGCGCTTATCTATTTGCTCGGCCCATTTACCGCATGGCTGCTCCTGCGCGGCAGCTGGAGATTGCTGCGGTAAATTGCAGCAGCCTTTATGAATCGCGCTCAGGCGGATTGCGCGAATCGAATACCTGCAAAACCCCGGAGGGTGCGTCCCTCCGGGGCTTTCTCTGCCTGCAAAGGGGCTGCCGGGGCATTCATACATAAGATATGAATTGTTCACAAATAATTTAAGTCTGTAGGTATTGACAACGCTGGCAGGCGGTGGTACACTGCGTTTAGCACTCGGGGATAAAGAGTGCTAAGACAAAAAAGGAGGAACGGGCCATGGAACTTTCAGACCGGAAAAAGAAGATCCTGCGTGCGATCGTAGATCTTTATATCCGCACGGCGGAGCCGGTGGCATCCAAGACCATTGCGCAGATGCCAGACATGGATTTTTCCTCCGCGACCATTCGCAATGAGATGGCGGAGTTGACGACGCTTGGGTATCTTGAGCAGCCGCATACCTCCGCCGGACGCATCCCGTCGCCCGCCGGATACCGGCTGTACGTCGATGAACTGATGCAGAACTACCGTCTGTCAACCGATGAGACGAAATCGATCAATCAGGCGATGGAACTCAAAATGCAGGAGGTTGATAAGGTCGTCTCGCAGGTTGGCAAGCTGGTTTCGCAGATGACGAATCTGCCTGCCTATGCTATGGCGGCGCGTTCCGCCGGGCTGACGGTCAAGCGGTTCGACCTGATTCTTGCGGACAGCGGCAGTTTTATTCTGGTCGTGATGCTGAGCGACAGTTCCGTCAAGAATAAACTCATTCGTCTTCCGGTCGAGTTGACAGAGGCAGACCTGAAACTTCTCGGCGCGGTCTTGAATGCAAGCGTCACGGAACTGACTGCCGAGCAGCTGACGCCCGAACTGCTGTCCCGCGTGACCAGAAGCGCCGGAAATGCGTCGAGCCTTGTGCCCGTCATCATGGATTTCGTCACATCGCTTCTGCACCAGGAGCGCAGCGAGGTCTACATGACCGGGCAGGCAAAGCTTCTCGGCCAGCCGGAGTACCACGACATCGACAAGGCGCAGAAAATGC
>ERZ827490.4533-NODE-4533-length-10703-cov-6.493896_pt1 | contig 10703 bp, 8 predicted proteins | sample MGYA00519770_ERZ827490 | MGnify/ENA primary metagenome ERZ827490 (study PRJEB31778, sample SAMEA3449324) | human gut metagenome | biome: human gut; feature: human-associated habitat; material: faeces | place: United Kingdom | collected 2010/2012 ...
CAATATTACGCCGGTATCGTAGTCGAAGTTGCTGAATATATTTCTGCTTTTACACTCAAGAATGCAACTATCAGGGAGTCCAACAGATGTATATACAATGGTCAACAAAACAAATCTCAATATGTGAATTGCAGCAAACAGTTCATCATAGGATGGCTTAGTATATCTCCCGGAATTATAATGCGTATAATAGTTTCTCATATTTGAAAAGCTTCGTGCGTAATCATCTATATTGGACTCGCTCAATTCGAACACATTGTTGTAAGCAGATAATATATCTTGATATCTATGCTTTAATGTCGGCTTCCGTTTTCCTGTATTGTTCGGGTCGTTTTTGGCCACTGCCTTTGCTTTATCATCTCTGCAAGTGTTTGAGTACACCTCAATCGCTTGTGACAAATTCAAGAAACTATTTATCCTTGTTGAACGGTTACAAACGATTTCATAAAATAGAGCGGGAATCGGGTTGGCACTTTCATAGAGATCAAGCCATGCTCTCCATATTTTCTCAAAGCTGCCTTCGAATGCGGACGTCATAATGAGGAATGGCTCATTGACTGCCGACATTTTCTCTATAGTTTAGGTATAACATATACTCGCTTCCATCGTTCTCAAATTGAAAGCTTATCTCTCCGCATGAAATATATCCATTTCCGAAGAATGAGAAGAGGTTTATTGCCGCAAAGGCTTTCGCAACAGCGTCCATCAAAGACAACGGGCTTGCGAAAGAGTACGCAACAACGGAAATAATAGTATGAAGATACTCTTTTTTGTCAGAATCGTGCGAGATGTATTTTTGATACAATTCTATCTCTCCATATTTATCCTGAGCGCGAATCGGCTTTGGATAAGTAAAATTCAAAACACTAGGATTCTCTTTTGTGATGTTCCGATTGGGTTCTAACGGAGAAGTGCCGGCAAACATATAGTTTAAATCTGGAGTAGACAGCGTTATTCTCTTTACCATTGGAATTGAAGCAAAACACTTGCCCACAATTATCTCATTTGGGATTATGAGAAGAAAAACATCGTTCGATCCCATGGAGCCGGATGTAGAGTGAATATGACATCCAATTAAAGTTGCTTCTTTTCCAAAAATACTTCCTAATATATTAAAGTCGGCACTTGATAGCATCTTTTGATATTGATCTACCAAAACCATGGCATTCAGGACAATATTTCCATTTACCTCTTGAAGGATTCCGGGAAACTTTATTTTTTCTGCGTCAATCGTACAGTTAAAATTCGATATTTTATTAAGTACATCATTCTTGGTAATCATTTATTTTCTATACACCTCACCAAATGTTTTGCTGATGGACATATTCTGCTTCCTCCGTCATTTTAATTTGTACTTTTTCTCCGCCCCTCGGCCGACGATCTCAATCAGCCCGTTTTCGCGCATCTGGCGAGCCAGCAGATACGCTCGCGTCTTTTTGACATTCAGAAGCTCCTGCAGATCTTCATCCGTCATTTCACCGTACTCTGCCAGATAGTCCAGCACCGTTTTCATCTGAGGCGTGACGGTGGCAGGCGCTTTTTCGGTAGCTTCCGGTGCGCGCTCGGCGGCACCGGTGCAGGTATTCATGTTCGGCAGCACGATCCGAAACGCATTGGCCGTTGCCTCGATGCTGGGCTGCACGGGGCAGTTTTCATAGAGCTTGAAAATGCGGCGGATGCCGGTGCCGTAGCTTTCAATCAGGCGCAGACGATGAAAGATCTCCGCCAGCTTCTTATTCCTCGGCTGAGAAACGCCGAGACGGATATCCTCCGTGGAAAGACCGGGCAGGAGACCGCCCAGAGAAATAAACTCCATTTTGCTGTCGTTCACGTTGATGATAATGCTGCCGCTGAAGCTGTAGTCCCGATGCACCAGCGCATTGAGCAGCGCTTCGCGGATGGCTTCCTCGGGATAGTCCTGCTTATCCGTGCGGACGACACCCTTGATGGTAGAGACTGTCCTGTTGCACAGCGCCAGATAGTTGATCGAGTTTTCAAACTGCTTGAAGATCGAGCCGCCAAACTCCTTGCTGTCCCGGAACTCTGTACAGGATTCATCGTTGAACACCGCGATTTTCGTCGTGTGTTGGCACTGGTCGGACAGAAGCAGCGCCAGATTGGTGTACTGGTCATCGTGGATGTTCCGAAGCCCCAGCGCAATACACTTGTCCTCTGAAAAATCCACCTTGTACCGCTTGAACGCAATCGCTGCTTCGTCAAAGGTCAGATCCTGCTGCACAGTACGCATTTCCTCACCTCCCTCCACCTGTTAATATTTATGGCTTTCCAATGATAAAACGGATATACTTTCCCTACAAAAACAACGTTATCTGGACGAATGTCAAATGCAATAGCTGGCTTTTCTTCACTCAGTCCATTTCTTACGTCTCGGCTTCATCTCGTGTTATTGTGTAATATGAAAGGACATCGAGAATCTCGCTATCGTTACAATTTATATCGGTACTCTTAAATTTATTAAGTGCTATGATTGATTTAGCTATTTCAAGCTTTGGCATTGATAAACTGCTGAATTTCTCCCACCATTCATTAGCTAAATCACAATCATGCTTTGTAATCGTAGTATATTTCCCTGCGAGTCTAGAACGAAGATCAGCATCGTAAATTCGTCTGTAGATAATAAAAGTTTCAGGCATCCACAGAATTTTCATAAACTCGTCTACATCTCTTCCGAATGCTTCCTCAAAAAAATCAACCCCTCGACCGATTTTTCCTTTGGTAGAGTTGAGTACCGCCTGAACTGCGCGAATGAACTTTCTGTTCCAAAATTTCCCGATATAGTCGCGATTCATAAAGAACTCCTTGTCATTTATCGGATGATACTTCATTGGAAAAGAATAGATACTTGCACCGAGTTCTTCACATAAATCCACATTCATTCTCAAGCGCAAATATAGCTCCTCTGGTCTATCCTCAAAATTATAAAGAAGATAATTGGATAGATTTTTGATACCACTCCTAACTGCTGTACGAATGGATTTTTCGTATATATCTCTTAAACTCCAGTGGTCAAAGGCAATACGTAACGGCTGTATGTTCACTTCCGCCAGTTTCTGCATATTTTCTTCGGTAATTAGACGAGAATCAATGCCTTGGTTGAAGTCAACAATTCTCTTTCGTTTGGAAGGTTTATGCGTTTTTTCATATAATGGGCGGATATATGCGTCCAGTGACAAGATTGCGTCTTTTGACGCTGTGTAATAATTTAAACAGTGGGCTTCTTCTAACTTAATATATAGCGCTGCCTTTTCTGATTTATCCTTCAGCGTCTCCATGATTTCCTTGTATATAGAAATCGCCTTACGGATATAGGCACGGTCATTGTATGAATCTCTGAGATTATTGATAGTAATTTCATATTCATTTGGTGAATCATATGTTGCACCTACACCAAAGCCGCATTCCCTGATTTCATCAATAATTTGGTCATAGCATTTAGACGCTAAAACATTATTATCAAGTAGCAGCAAATCTTTCCGCGCGCCAAAGCGAGCGTTTGTGTGTTGGATGCGTTGTTTGAGATTGATATAGTCGCAGTACTGCGGTTCAAGTTTTGGTACAGCACAAAACTTACATCTGTTCACACATCCTCTTGTCATATATGCAAAATAGGCATTGTTTGCAGGATAAGTATAATCTATCTCTTCGAGTATAGAGTAATCGAGCGGCAATTCATCAATTATTTGCTCATTATCCGCGTCAATATCACCAGGATGATTTAGTAAGCCTAGAAAAGGTTTAATGCCAGTTGCCGCATATACTTCGTCTGGAAGCAGTGATGACATGATTCCGCCGACCATAACATCCTCTTCCCTTTTACAAAGCTTTTTGGCGAAATTAATTGTGTCAATCGTAATATTCCAATAAAATGTAAAGAGAGTTGTAATGCCTACTTTATCAAACCTTGGATTTGTAAAATACTCTTTGTCCTTATACTTTTTGCGGTATTCCTTTACTGCATTTAAAACAATTTCCTCTTGAAAAATTGGTTTATCTTCAAGAACTGCATATTTTCCAAGCTTCACGAAATCAAAAAGCGTTGGATAATATTCTTTCCAGAATATCTCTGGAAGAATAATAGACAGATGATTTATTAGATCATTACAGATTAGGTCTACCGCTAAAGAACGCATATCGCCTTTATAAAAGCGAACGTCATCCCCAACTGATCGATAATAGGTTGCTAATTTCATTAGGCCCATTGGCGGGTACTTATTTTTGTAATTTGGCTCAATGAGCAAAACTTTTCTATTCATAGGGGGTTATCTCATCTCTTCTTTAATTTTTTCGATGATTTGTTCTGCAATATCTTTGGGAGCAATGTCTGTAATAATAGATAAGATTTTACTAACTAATTTACGCTCGCTCCTCGAAAGCTTAGACATTCCGCTTGTAATAAATGGTTTTTTCTTATCATCTTCAGTCGTGATTGTGGCTGTTTCGGCTTTTCTTTTCAACTTTTCGGCTTCATACTTTTGCCCTATACTTTTTCTGATTTCTGATAGTGGGGATGAGGGATCAGTTGTATCAAGTTTATCCAATCGTTTACGAGCGTCTTCTGCACTTTTCTTAGCTCGGTCAATATCATATTGGAGTTTTTGCCGCTCTTCTTCGTCAACAAAACCCTGTCCGTTTTCCTTCTTGTGATACTCGGATATCTTACTGAGATATTCTTCTTGACGCTTATAGTCATTCTTGACACGATTTGCCTCGTAGTAGAGCTTGTGCAACACATCGTAGAAGTACGTTCTTAATAAGTCTTCAAATAAAACTCTGGTTTCGTTCTCATTAAAATAATCACGTTGAGAATTAGGGATAAGCTCACGGCTGACGGAAAATACTTCGCCAACAAAATAGTAGTTACCACGTTTCTCTTTAAAAAGGAATTGAAGTGTATCATCATTTCCAAGTTGAATATTCGAACTTCTTAGGCGCAGACCACGCATACGGTTTACGCTTGGGATTTGCTTTTCAAATCGTGACAAACCTATCCACATCCATGCAACCAGCTTTCCGGAAGTGTCCCGAAAGTCCTTAAATTCTAAGCGGGATATTTCATCATAATTTTTCAGAGAAGCCCCACTCTGCTCTTTCAATTTTGTAGTATACTCTTTGAAAATCTGTGAGCCATTTACCCTTACACAGTATTCATCTATGGAATAGTCAATCGATTTTGCATAGCTATAGACTTGATTGCGTAGGACAAAAGTGTTTTTATAAGGCACAGGAACAACAAAACTGAGGTAGTCACGGACTTTTTTGTCGTTCAAAAGATCCGTGTTTTCTTTGTTAATACCAAACATCTCGACTTCGAAATAGTGTTCATTTTTTTCTTCGCTCTCAGTGGAATATGTAACAATGGCATCCCAAATTTCATCAAGTGTATATTTCTTGTTTTCGACAAGCATTGCTCGCATTTTTTCTGCATTGCAAGTCATAATTGATTTAATGCACTCTCCAAGGTAACTTGTTGTGAACTTTAGCGTTTTGCAATAGGCCAGACCACAGAGACGACCTATACCACGAAAGCCCTTATTCTTGCCGATTTCCTTGTTACTGTTAGCGATATCACCAACATCTTCAATGAAATCCGCCGCTCTTACCCCAGTAGCATTGTCCTTAACGCTTATGTATCGTTTTTTGCTGTCGATATAAATATCGACATACCCCTCGTCTGAAGACAGAATGCCTAATTTGATAGCAAGATCAATTTGATCGCAAGCATTTTGAATATACTCTCTATATATAACCTTTGAATCCGAGTACATACCTGTCGTAAGGTTATCAAGTATGTTTTTTCCTACTGTAGCCATAATACTCTCCTTACTTAAACTGCTTATAAATCGGTTTCGGGAGTTTTATATTAAGCAACGAACGGAAAACCGGGTTCTGAATAATATATTCGCCCTGTTTCAAGCGGGTCATCATTGTCTTGTAAACAGATGGGATGCTCTTATAATCGCCTTTTGTGACCTCAATGGAATTAGTGCGACCATACGCGTGTGTCGAGCAGTTTCCGGTGACTCTGTCGTGGATAGCACTTCTGAACTGTTCTGCAGCAAAGAGTATAACACCAAGAGAGCGCCCTCTTTCTGCCACATCAAGCACCTGCCGAAGGATAGGAGAGTTCTTAGGAGTATCTTTAGACGCATACTTGTTTAACTCGTCGATAAAGATTACGACTCTTGAGGGTGGGTTTACCCCTTCCTCACCAGCATACTGCCCCAACTGCAAGTCGTAAATTGTACGAATCGCATCACCGAAAACATATGCTTGCTTATCTTCAGAAAGTTTTGCAATATCAATGACATGCACTTCATTTTTCTTTATATATTTGAGAGCATCGCCAATGCGTGTTTCGCCATCATCTTCACGAATATCTCTCGCAAATATCTTATTATCGGTGATGCTTTTGTTAATGACACGATAGAACTTTCTCCAACTCGCAACAGGAATCTCTTTATCTTTTCCGGAAGTTTCGGCAGAACACTTTTCCTTTACAGCTTCAAGAAATTCCTGCCAGTCGCCCACTTGATTGAACTTACCTTGACCAGACATTATGTAACTGATGATGGATTCCATTGTTTGAGTGGAATCATCAATGTTCGCAAACATAAGGTCAAGATTGTCTTTGTCATATTTATAGATGTATTTATACTTCTTTCCTTTCTTCTTTTTGATATTGTCTGCAACTTCTTCCGGCGTCATATAGGTGTTCCAATGACGGGTCTTAGGAATGGAATATGGGTAGTAATAGTGAACGTTTTTGAATGGTTCAGCAGATAGGCCTAATTTTTCATATGTAGCTAAAGTTTCATTGCGAGCCTGTTCGGGATTACGCTCATCAGAAAAGTCGTTTAGCTGATCAATGGCAAGTAAGTCTTTGCCCTTGACATTGAACAGCACGAATGCAACACTATCCTCGTTATCATCATTTTGAGGATTTTTCTTCATATAACTATCTTGAATAGCTTTTAAAAGAAACATCGCATATGAGGTTTTAGATGCGAGTCCAGAAATTCCCGAAATATTCAAGTGGGCTCCTTCTGGGCCAATAATGAATTTTGAATTAAGATTTACGGGAAGAGTTACTTTTTCACACCCTTTAGTGCCGTCATACATTTCAAGATACCCACACACAAGAGGATTACGAATATCATTAAGACCAAGAGCATAGTTGATTTCTTTGGCTGTTGCCAGCATCACTTTCGCATTGCTCTGCAGTGGAATATAGATATTGTCGGTATTGCACACAACTTTAGCAGAAACATAATTCATTCCCACACGCAAGGTGTTTTCCTCTGCGTTCACATCGCCGAAATCGCTTGAGATAAAGTTGGTCAGAAAACTTGCGGCATCGGTAATGTGCGCAATATCTTCGATAACACCATAGGAAAAAGAATTATTGACATGCTGAACTTTGACAATGTCAAAAGGATTGAGAATAAGCTCAGGATCAGTCCAGAAGGTAAAATTATCAATTGTTGTAGGATTCTTCTCTGTTGCCACCACGCGACCTATAATCGTATCAGCCATTCTCTTTTCCTCCTCAAAACAGATGCAAAAACATTTCTGTACTTATATATTTGCTTTTTACATATGACTCTGTCAGAAAGACAGGGTACAAATGATTTGCCCACCGTCGATCTGTGCCATAGCAAGTAGGATTACGCTCGTTGATAATATTGGCGGAGATTAAATCAATATCATCGCTATCAATACCGGATTCGATTTCCTCATCCATCATTATTTTTTCAACTTTGACTACTCCGTCAAAAGGTGTCTGTGTTCTGCGTTTATCCCGTAAACGAATGTACCAAACGCCAAATTGAACATCGCCTAAATAACCATTTTCATATCGCGCCACGGGAGTTCTATGAAATACAGGTAGATCTGCAATGTAATTGGAATTTGGTTTGCCTGTATGGTCAAGGCAGCTTTCGGGATTAAAAGATTTTGAAACCCCGATTACCCAACGATAATTATGCTTGATTTTCTGTAGTGTTCTCAAATCTTCCCGACCGGATTTCATAACTTTATATTCAAGAGAGCCATCCTTAAGCAAGTAAGCATCCTGTCCTAACCTCTTGTCCTTAACCAATTCTGCAACCATTCGTTTTTCAGCTTCGATCATATAGTCTTGGATAACACCTACTGCCAGACTATCAAGTTTTGTAGCAGGGGAACTATGCTTTGATGTGGAATAAGGGATGATAGCCGAAAAATGCAAGCCTAGCTTTCTTAATTCAGCGCTTTCATTTAATTTCTTAACCTTAGCTGAAAAATAGGCTGCGTCATTCCAACCGTCCGCGTTTGCCTTATCTGGAAGCGCCAAAACTAATTCGCGATAAAAACGATCTGTTGACATATGCCTATCTTCTCGTTTGCAGCACCCAATGCCTATCTGACCTGCCACAACTGGGAACACTTGCTTGTTATACGCAATATCATCAACCTTGAATACATGCCGTGAGCCATCAAGGAAATACTTAAGTAGTGGCTTTTCTCCAACTACCTGTAGCTTGTCAGCAAGTGATTTTAGGTCAATTGGCGTTATAGGTGAACTGGTTTCCCCGGAATCTTTCCATTTCATCACTTTGTTGGGGTCATCATCATAATCAATGGACGGTACGCCAATGGAGTCGTAACTATATTTGTAAGTGTGGTAGCTTTTACCGTTTGTTTCTTTCGCGATAATCTCCATTATCTTTGGCATCCTGCGACCTCCTACGTGTACTAAATATTTAAAGCCAAACTCTTTTCATGTGCTTACGTAAAGTCCATTTTAGTATGGCTAACATACATTTTTCCGATTTCACTGTGCGAAGTTCACCTACAAAGCCATAAATATTCTCAAAAGTACTCTGTGAATTGCTTGATTGATGCGAACGTACTGACTGGTAGTTTCAAACGATCACACGGCCTATTTTCTGCTGATTTGCCCTGTGACGGATCGATAGGCCTTAACAGTTCTAATCTGTCTTCCAGTTCCATTTTTGTATAGCCAAGTTATTTCTGATTGTAAATCTCTTTCAGATCCTCGATAGCTAAACTCGGATCCATCGTGTGGAACATCATATAATTGCGCTTCATAGTTTCGGCGGATGCCTGCTTGTAGATTTTCGCGCTGCTTTCGCCGGTGTAGAAGTGCCAGTAGCGATACAGATAGCCGATCCAGTATAGCACGTCTGCGGGAAACACCGCTCCGCCCACAGAAAATGCAGTTTCTGCTGTGATTTCCTCCAGAAGGTATTCTTCACCTGCCCACTGCATGCGGTTGTATTTGGAATCCAACGCCTTTGCCGTTTCGGACAGCATAAACGCCTTTACAAAACCGGCACTGTCATAACCTTTTGCGGCGGACAGTTCAAACAGCCGCCCCTGTATATCGCATAGCTTCAAAGCAATCTCGTCCATTACACATCTCCTGTATTAGCTCTATCCAGAATTTCGTCAAAGAACAGTCCCTCGCGGCGGTAGTTCTTGCAAATATCATTTGCAAGAGAAACACCCTTCGAACGTTTTTCTTCGGAAATGTCTTTCATAAACAGCCGTTCCAAGTAAGAGAGCGGAACTTCGCATTCAATGCGGACGGCGTCGCAGCCCTTTTGCGAAACCGCCACATACTGCTTGCCAAGCTGGAGCGCAGCAAGGCTATGAACCAGAGCGCTGTCTGTGACATTGCCGATGAAGAAGTTGTCAATCACATAAAACATTCGGTCGTTGGCGATGCTGCCGACAATCAAATCTTTGCTTGCCGCCATGTCTCGGTATTTGCTGTAAAACGACGTTCCGCTGATTCTCTCCATCCGACCGCGGTTATAGGCTACCAGCATCGCCCAGTTGATGTCAGCGGGAACATCTAGCATGGCAAGCTGCCGTGTGTCAATAGAAACAAGATACAGCTTGGATTTTTCATAGTCGCAAATCAGCGTAAGCGCCTGACTGGGGTCAGTGCCCATATAAAAACCTTTGCCAAAGTCGCACTGTTTCCGGCTTTTCGGCTCGATTGCGCCCTCAATGCCGGACTTGGAGCCGTGGTAAAGGAGTACACGCCCGGCTTCCAATTCTACTGCCTGCGCAGCATTCTGAATACGCTGTAATGTCATTTCGTAGACTGGAACGCCATTTTTCTTACAGAAGTCATAAATTTTAGACTGCGCCAGCTTATTTGGAATTGCACGTTCGTTTTCCCAGCGATTTACTGTAGCAAAGGAAACGTTCAGGTATTCAGCAAATTCCGCCTGACTCATATTCGAAAATGTGCGGATATGTTTCAACAGTTCTTGCATAGTCTCACCTCATGGAATATAACATTCGCTTTATTAATTATTATACTCAATGTCACATATTCTGTCAACGTAATCCAATCATACAGGTATAGCGGCAATCTCTGCATTAAATATCCTTCAGCGCATGATATACCTCCCGCCAGAGATGCAGGCCGCTGCCGGGGTATCGGCTGCGCAGGCGCTCCAGTGCAGCTTTTCTGGCTTTTGTCACGCCATCCGGTGAGAGCATTTCACGCAGGCCCAGCTCGTCCGCGGACAGCTTTTCGTAGCCGAACACGCCGTAGGTATGACCGAGGATCGCGCGGTCTTTCGCGCTGAGTGTGCGAAAAAGCTGCTCCAGTTCCTCCGTGCAGACCTGCCGGTAAACAGCCTGTTCCGGCGTGAGAGCGTGCT
>ERZ827490.4540-NODE-4540-length-10691-cov-1.899774_pt1 | contig 10691 bp, 9 predicted proteins | sample MGYA00519770_ERZ827490 | MGnify/ENA primary metagenome ERZ827490 (study PRJEB31778, sample SAMEA3449324) | human gut metagenome | biome: human gut; feature: human-associated habitat; material: faeces | place: United Kingdom | collected 2010/2012 ...
AGGGCGCCGATATGCTCGCCGGCTTGGATGCATACGATGAATATCCCCGTTTTTTCCGAACGGCGTGCGAAATTTGCCGTTGGCATCACGAACGCTGGGATGGCGGTGGCTACCCCGACGGGCTGAAGGGCGAGCAAATCCCTATTTCCGCGCAGGTCGTTTCGCTAGCCGATACCTATGACGCCCTTGTGAGCGAACGCGTGTATAAAAGCGCGCTGCCGCATGAGCGCGCCGTAGAAATGATTCTTCATGGAGAATGCGGCGAATTCAACCCGCTGCTCATAGAGTGCTTTGAAGAGTCGAGCGACCGTATCGCAGAAGAGGTTAAAAAGTCGGCGGGCGAATTCTCCCCCCCCCCAGACGGTAGCAAGGAAAAGGAGTTAACGCATGACGACTCTCGAGCAAGCGTACCATGAGCTTGGTTCCGATTATGAAGGGGTCACGAATCGCCTGATGGGCGATGCGCTGATCGCTCGTTTTGTGGGCAAATTTTTCGAAGACGAGAGTTTCGCCAAGCTCGGGGAGGCTCTTGCCGCGCAGGACGTGAAGGCAGCGTTCATGGCGGCTCACACGTTGAAGGGCGTGTGTCAAAACCTCGGACTCGACAATTTGTATGCGCCCTCAAGCGAGCTTACCGAGGTGTTACGTGCTGGCAGCCTCGAGGGCGCCGACGAGTTGTACGCAAAGGTGGCAGACGAGTATCGCAGAACGGAAGAAGTGCTCAAGCCCTGCTTGCAATGAGCCGTGAGCTGGGCGCTACGCATTTTTGCTCAGGGACGCAATCAATCGCCGCTCGCGCAATCGGCGTTTTCGAGCGGTGTGTTCTTCGCAAAAAAAGAGGGAATGCGGCCCAGGCCGCATTCCCTCTTTTGTATTCGCGAGAGCTGCGCCTGCCAATGCGGGTGCAGCATATGGGCAAAGCTCGTCGGTTACAGGTGTTCTGCATCGAATCGACGGACGAGCGCTTCTTGGTGATTGGCGTAATTCAAGGCCGTTTCCTTGGTGATTTTGCCTTCCTTGAAAGCCGCGAACAGAGCTTGATCCATGGTTTGCATGCCGGCCTTCGCATTCGACGCGATAACCGAATCGATCTGGTACGCTTTTTCCTCGCGAATCAAATTGCGAATAGCGGTGTTCATAATCATGATCTCGAACACCGGCATGCTTCCGCCGTCGACGGTAGGCACGAGCTGCTGGGCTACCGTCGCCTGCAGTACCATGGAAAGCTGAATGCGCATTTGGCGTTGCTGGCTAGGCGGGAATGCGTCAACGATGCGCTCGACGGTATCGGCGGCGCTGGTGGTGTGCAATGTGGAAAGCACGAGCTGCGCCATTTCTGCTGCGTTCACTGCGGTGCCGATGGTTTCGGCGTCGCGCATTTCACCAAGAAGAATCACATCGGGGCTCTCGCGCATGGCCGAGCGCAGCGCTTCAGGGAACGTTGCGATATCGGTAGGCACTTCACGCTGCGTGATAATGCAGGTGCCATGCTTGTGCACGTACTCAATGGGGTCTTCCATCGTAATGATGTGCCCCGTGCGGCCGTGGTTCATGCGGTCGAGCAAGCATGCGAGCGTGGTCGATTTGCCTGAGCCAGCGGGGCCGGTAATAAGCACGAGGCCCTTGTTCACATCGGCCAGCTGCATGACCTGCTCGGAAATGTGCATTTCTTCGGGCGTGGGCAGCCCAAAGGGAATCACACGAATAACCGCGCCGTACGAGCCGCGCTGGCGGAAAATGTTCGCACGGAAGCGCCCGACGCCAGAAACCGCAAAGCTGAAATCGTCATCGTGATTCATGCTTCGCTCGAACGGTTTCATATTGCGGCCGGCGAGCTCGTAGACAAGCGAGATGAACTCCTTGGTGTCGGCAGGGGTGAAAGGATCGGTGTCGGTGCGCACATGTACGCCGTTCGTTTGATATGAAAGCGGCAGTCCGGCATTGATGAATACGTCGGAGGCTTTGACGTCGATCATTTTCTTCAAAAGGCTCTGCAAATTCATGCTAACTCCTCGCGAATCTACTTCGTGTTGTTCGAAGACCACAGCTCGTCCTGCGGCGTTTCTTGTGCTGTCGTCAGTTTCCATTCCTCAATAGAGACCGACGCGTTTTCACGGGTTACTTTTGCGCGCAGCGTTTTGCCGCTCGGCGCCGAAATGGTGAAAGAGACCGTTGAACCGTCGTACTCCGATTCGATATTCAAATCGCTTGCGCCGTCTGCGGCTTTCGCGTTGTTCGCGATGGCATCGAGCTTGGCGGTCGTGAGCGCGGCTGCGACGTCGCCCTGACTAAGTGACTCTTCGATACCTGCGACCATGCGCTGCCCGCATGAGTCAATCGCGTACGCCTCGGTGAGCGACGTCGCCTGGCGATTCGCCATAGTGGCCTGCGCGTTTGCGGTGGTTGCGCACAGTACGGCGAGCACAGCCAAGAGCAATGCGGCAATAAGCGTGACCAGCGTAATGGGGCCAACGCGCAAGCCTTCGGTTTTCTTCGTCATCGCGCGCCCCCTTCCATATAGCGTTGTGCCTCGAGCGAATAAACCTCGCCGGTATCGTCGCTTACGGCAATGTGAACGATATACATGGTGCCGGCTGCCGTAGCTTCGCTTTCGACGGTGCGGTTCACGTGGAAGCTCGCGCCGTCCGCGTCGTTCACCTCGAATGCGCCGTTTTGCACACCCTGGGGGTTTGCTTCAAAATCTTCAGCGGCGTTTTGCGCAACGACGCAGGCTGCCGAGAGCCTGCTTGCGTCCGAGGATGCAAGCCATGAATGGGCGAACATCTGCGTGAATACGGCCAAACATGCGATAAGGAAGAACAGCAACACGAGCGATTCGACCAGAAATGCGGTGCTTGACCAGTTCGAACGGCGTTTATTGCGCGATGCGCCGCCGCTGCGTGCCAGGAAGTCGTAGTGTTCTTGACGAGGCATGTTAAGCACCCCCTTGCGCACTGCGCAGAGCCACGTTCGACGTGCCCTGGTCGGTGGTCACGCTTAAAAGGCCCTTCGAATACGTGAACTCGAATGTGTCGGAATCGGCCACGACCGATGCCTTCTCGGGTGTGTACGGGGTTCCGGCGATGCTGTATTCCTGCAAAATTTGGTCCTGGTACAAATAGAAACGCGTTTCAAACGTGCCCAATTGCAGCTCTTCCACAATAACAAGCGAGCGACCCTCGGGACCCGTTCCCGTTGCAATCGCCCCTTGGGCATCGTTGGCATGCACCGCGTTGCATACAAGGGCGGCGCCCTGGCGCGAGCTGCTGCTCTGCGCGGCCGAATCGATGATTGATTTGTACACGAGCGCGCCCGTTGTGAGCGCCAGCAGCAGCGCGATAAAGAAAACGCCTAAAACCAACTGGGGAAACATACGCTTGGGCGAAAACGTTCGCTGCTCGGTTTCGAGCTCAAGGTGAGCGAGCGATGAATAGGCGCGCGTGCGCTGTTCGGCTTCGAGCTCTTCGTGCGTGGGCGCCATTTCGTCATGCATATTCATCGCGGCGTCACCACCACGGTTGGCATCACGTTGTCGGCGAAGCTTTCGTAAGAAACAACATAGTCATCGTCGTTGACCACGACGCCGTAGTGCTCCTCCAAATGCTCCAGAGTTGATGGATAGCTGCCTTCGATTGCGCAGCATTGCTTGGCTGCGTTTATGATGCTCTCGCGAAGTGCGGCGGCGCCCTGCTCGCGTGCGTGCGTCTGCAGCGCACCTACAATGAGGAACGCTGCAACGAGCACGCATGCCACGGCGCATGCCACGGCTATGCGGCGTGTGCGGCGTTTTGCGAGTTGCGAATCTGTTATTTCGTGAAACATGGCGCGACCTTACGCAATCGATCCCATGATGCCGACGAGCGGCAGCATAACGGCGATGAGCGTGGCGCCAACGGCAACGGTAAGGAACGCGGCGAGCGCGGGCTCGACACTGTCGATGGCAGCATCAATTTGAGCGTTCGCGTCTTCAAAGAAAATGTCGGAAAGGTTGCGCAGAACTTCGTCAGTCGAACCCGAGCGCGTGTACACCAAAAGCATACGGCCGTATACGGGCTCGAATACTTCGTTTTCTACAATGGCCTGGCCTAGGCTGCGCGGGTTGTCCAAATCGGTCATGCTCGTGAGCGTGGCCTGCAGCTTTGGCATAAGGGCTTCGTGGTCGACCGTGGCTATGGCTTGGCGCAGCGCCTCTTCGTCTTGCACGCCGCTCGCGACGAACGCTGCGAGCGCGTTGGTGAAGCGCGACAAGGCTATTTGATACATGGCCTGGCGTGTTGCGGGGAACTTCTCGAACAGCTTTGCGACGCGCATGCGGCCGCTTTCATTATGGGAAAGTCCCCATAAAACGAGTGCGGCGATGGTGGACACTAACACCACGATGAGTGCGACCCAACCAATGGCGACCGAAACGCCCACCATGGAAAACGACCCGTTTGTCAGCGAGCCCGCGATGTTGTCGTAGGTTTTCGAGAAGATGGGCAAAATCCAAATGACCGTGAATGCCAAGATGATGCTCATTACACACAAAAGCGCAGCTGGGTAGCCAACTGCGTTTTGCAGCTTCGCGAACGATCGCCGCTCGCTGTCGTAATACGAGCCAAGGCTGCGCAGCACGCGCTCGGTGCGGCCCGATGCCTCGCCTACGCGCACCATCTCGACGGCATAGGCGGGAAATGCTTCTGTCGCCTGCATCGATTCCGAAAGGGTTTCACCAGCTACCAAGTGCGAATACGCTTCGTCGCATACGCGCTTGAACTGCGATTCTGCCCGATTTTCCGAAAGCATGTGCACCGCTTCGTCGGTCTGCACGCCTGCAGCGAGCATGGTTGCCACGCTTGAGCAAAACGCGCTAATGGCGCTGCTTTCTAAGAGTTTATCTGCCATCGCATCTCCTCGTTCCTTCAAATAGCGCCCGTATTGTCCCACGTTTTGCCTGCGGTGGGGGCACCAGAGCAAATTTTTTACTGGTACCTAGTACACAAATCGGTCGGTATAGCTTTCGCCATCGCCCACGTTTTCGCCGCCGTCGCTTGCCGCGAACGTCAAATCAACGCGACTCCACGTATTCGGGCTTACGCTGAATTGGGCGCTTTTCCATGTGCCGTCGATATAGACCATGATCCATGCGTGATAGATATCGCCCGGCGAAACGTACCCGGTGACGATTTTAGTGGGAATGCCTTGGCTTCGCAGCATGGCCGCGCCCAGGCTCGCGTAATCGAAGCAGATGCCCGTACCGCTTGCAAGCGTTTCGTCGGGGTTGGGCACATACCCGGCCGCGCTTTTCAGCTGTTCGGCTTTCGCGTCGTCATACGATACGTTGTCGACGATCCACGTGCATATGGCTTCAAGCGCCTCGGCCTCGTTCGTCGAGTTCGAAACGAGCTCGCGCGCCTTTTTCACGCACGAGCTTTCCTCATTGAAATCGCAATAGACGTTAGGCCTTACGAAAGGTGCGAATTCGCTTTCGAGCGAAACGCTGGCCGTGGTGCTGTAAAGCTCCACGTAGTTGTTCCCCTGCGTGTTCAGCATAATGCGGAAGGTGTAGGTGCCATCGCCGAAGGTGAGCGGATATACGATAGGCGTGCCGTCGTTCGGCAAATCGCAGTTCGCGCTGTGGTCGCCTTGCGTGATTTGGAATTTCAGGTGGGCGTCGCTTGTGGCGCAAGCCCCCACGAATCCGTTTTCGGTTTGGCTTGTGTCGATGCTCGCCGTGGCGTCACCTGTGGCGGCCTGAGCGTTGAATGCTGCGGGCGTGATGTTTGTGGCGGGCGAAAATGCGGCGCCTTCTGCCTGGCTGGTTTGGCTGCAGCTGGAAAGACTTGCGCCAGCGAGAAGGATGAAGGCGAAGGTGACAAGCGCAGTTAACAGGCGCGCCCCGCATTTGGGCGCGCGCGGCGAGGCGGGGTTTGCTCTAGACGTGTTCATCGAGAGCCAGTATATACCAAGGAGGGGTCGGCGGCATTGGCGGGGTGCTTCTAACGGGCGCCTGTGGTTTCTGCAGCGCGCGGCATGTGCGGGGCGATTCGGGATCGCAGTTTGGTATGCGCCCGCTGCAGCCAAGGTCGAGCGCCTGCCCATGTGTGCGCGGTGCGCGGGTTTTCATGCTCCAAGCGAAGAAAGTTTTGGGGATTGTTTCAGCTTTTGGGTGGGGCGCAATGTGGATTGTTTGTTGCGGCGAAAAATGGAACAAAGGTTACAGCAATTTGTAAATTTGCTGTAACAGCCTAATGAACAGGCATTATGAAGGCAACCGATAAATTCGCGTTGTATACGTAGATTTACTTTAATGGTAAAATTGCCCTGATTGTGTAGTGCCATGTGCCCCCTGGCCCAAAATCAAACCTCATATTCGATTTTGGGCTAGGGGCATTTGCTGCCGAAAACAGCAAGACAACCGCCCGAAGGCAAACGGTCGATGGGGTGGATTGAAATGAACGAGAAAACGAAGAAGGCTCAGAAAACCAAAGCGGCAAGCTTGGCTGATCGCTACTCGTTTGGGCACAAGGCCCTCTCGGTGGTGTTGTCGGTGGTTCTGTTGGGCTTTGGCTGGCCCGCGGTAAACCCGGCTGAAGTGTTCGCGAACAACGATTCTGCCGCGCAAAGCGAAGTGGCCCAAACGCAGGAAAGCGCGACGGGCGCGACCGATGTGATCGCTGCACAGCCGGCGGAGTCGGCCTCGAGCGAGCAAACGGTTGAAGCTTCCAGCGCCAATCAGGCTGCTGATGCGAATACGGCCGCTTCGACGAGCGCTGCAGCGGCAAGCGAGCAGCCCGCGACGCAGCCCTCCCAGCCTTCCGCCAGCAAGGCAGCTTCTGCCGATGCCTCCGCTCAGGTGAAATCTGAGTACGATATCGCACTTGAGCTGAACAACGCATCTATTAAAAAAGCCGACGGGACCGATGCCGTTATCAGCCTGCCCGCAACCAAAGTCACCGTGCCTGCGGGCAACGATTTCAAATTCACCGTGGTGCCCGATAACGGCTACAAGCTGAATCGCGTGCTCGTAAACGTTGGCGGACAGCAATCGCCCCTTGCTGCCGACGATGCCGGTGTTTACACCATTGAGGCCTCTGCCTTCGAGGCCGGCGTGACCATCACCCTTGAAACCGAAAAAGACGCAGTTACTGCGTCTGTTGAAAATGCCGTATCGATTGACGAACCCGTAACCCAGGAAAGCAATGCCGCAAAGGCTGTCAGTGATGGCCCCATTTCTGGGCCGAATGTTGTTGCCCAGGGTGATTCGATTACTCTTACCTACAACGGTGATATGAAAATCGACAACTGGTATGGCGGCGATGGGCTGTTTTCCGGTTGGGAGGTTTCCGCCGATAAGAAAACCCTTAAATTGACAGCAACCAGCAATTGGGCTTTTAACGGTTCTTCGAAAACTACCACGATTTCTTTGGGTTACATCGACGGGCAAGGTGTGTGGCACAACCAAGGTGACGATTGCTTCAAGTTTAACGTGACCGTTAAAAAGCGTTCGTTTACCGTCGTTCAGCCCGCAGCAAAATCGGTTGGTGACGATTGCTTCTGGCTCCCCCAGATTAAAGACAACGAAACCGGCAAAATCATCGATCTTATGAGCGAGGCTCCTAGCGGGTCTTTCTACCCATTCGAATACTATCGCGATGGCGTGAAGCTTAATGCGTCCCAATACTGGCATAATCCCGATGATTTCAAACAGCCTGGCAACTACACGGTGAAAATCAGGCCCAACGGCGGCTGGATTTACGATTTCGGCGACCAATCCGAAATCGTTGTTCCGATTCCCACCCAAAAGCCCGACGACGAGACGTTCGAAATCACTGGCCCCGATACCGTCGAACAATTCAAGAATATCGTACTTAAAACCAATGCCGACACCGATGTCACGTGGACGTCGAGCGATTCATCTATCGCTACCATTGACGCGAACGGTAAGGTGACCGGTGTGACCGAGGGCAAGATCACTGTCACCGCTGTTACGACCACCGCCGAGGGCAAGGTGCTCACGGCAACTCACGAGGTCACGGTAACGAAATCGACCGCGCAAACGACGTCCGCGAAGCTCTTCTTCCTGAAGAGCCCGACGAGCAATCCCGATTCGAACTCCGCGGGCGATTGGTTCCCGACTGGCGGAAGCAGCGACCTTAATGTCAAAGTGAATGTCGACGGCGCTGCTTTTAGCGGCAAAAACACGTGGGACAACGTTGCGAACCGTGTCGTAAGTTGGCCCGATGGCTCCACTGGCACCACTTGGACATTGCCGCGCGCCAACTCCTATTGGAGCCAGGTTTTCAACAACTACAAAAACGAAATACAGAACAAGCTGCACGTCTCGATTACCGAAGATGACGTCGAGGCTATTATTCTGCATCCCTACAAGATTTCCAAAAACGGCAGGAGCTACCACCTCGACTGCGAGGTCGAAATCAAAGTTAAGCAGGTTGTGACGGCGACGTTCTGGATTCAGTCCCCCGGCGCGACTGGCTTTGATAAGGAACATTCGGTTTCGACGCTCGAAGTCAAAGATGGCGTGGCGCAGGTCGTTGCTCCCGAGGCTCCTGAGGCGGAGAAGACCGTCGACGGCACGAAGTACAAGTTCATGGGTTGGTATTCCGACCAAGCCTGCACGCAGGCGGTTACCTTCCCCGTTACGACAAGCGAAAACGTTTTCTATTACGGCAAATATATGCCCTGCGACCAGTCAATCCAGGTGAACTATTATCTCGAGGGAACGACGAAGCCTGTTGCATCGTCTAAGACTCTTACCGGATACATGAAGGGCCAAACGGTCACGCAGGAGCCGATTGCTATCCCTGGGTACACTCCTGTATCTAGTGAAGCCAAGATGGGCGTCGTGGGTACTGATGCTTCGATTAATTTCTACTACACGGCGAATACCGTTAACTACAAAGTTGAATACTACTGGAACGGTTCCGATAAGCCGCTTGACGACCCCGACAATGCTTCCGGCAAGTGCGGCGATACCATCAGCGGCATTGCGCCCAAATCGTTCAGCGGTTATACCGCGGTGAACCCCAAGCCGAAAAGCCTCACGCTTTCTGGCGATGAAGACAAAAACGTTGTCAAGTTCTACTACTACAAGAATGTGACGCTTACGGCGAACTCCGACACCAAGACCTATAACGGCTCTGAGCAAAGCGTCGACGGGTACACGACTAATCTGCCCGAAGGAACGACCGCTTCCTTCGACGGCGTTACGCTCAATGGCGGCAAGGGCACCAATGCTGGTGACTATGCCTACACGTTTGTCGACGGCACCGTGGGCAAGGTGAGCACCGACAATAACTATATTGTCACTGAGTTGAACCCTGGTAATTTGCATATTAGCCCCGTTACCGATAAGGTCACCGTCACCATCAAGGGCAAGCAGGACACTAAGTCCTACAACGGCTCCACGCAGTTCGTGACCGGCTATGAATTCTCCACCAATAACAGCCTCTATGCACAGACCAACGTCAAGTTTACGGGCGATGCGACTGCTAAGGGTATCGCTGTTGGCAGCTACAATATGAACCTTGCCAAGGAGCAGTTCTCCAACACCAATGAGAACTTCTCCAACGTCGAGTTCGTGGTTGAGGACGGCTGGCTCAAGATTGAGGGCGGCGAAATCGACCAGGATGGTGTTGTGTGGAACACGCACGACAATCAGAAGGTCTATGACGGCACGCCTCTTGCCGCCTACGCCGCGACCGCGACCGATAAGCATGGCAATGCCCTGAATGTCGAATACAGCATTGATGGCAAGACATGGACGAAAGATCCGTCTCAGATCACGATTACCCACTTTGGTCACCAGGTCGTGCAGCTGCGCGCCACTGGCTCCAACTATGCAGAGGGCCAGTACGCCACCAGCTTCGAGAGCATCGCGATCACCAAGCGTTTTGTGACGCTGACCTCCGAGGGCGGCAACAAGCCGTATGACGGAACTCCGCTTACCAACGGCACCGTCACCGCAACCGCCAAGGGTGAAGGTGTTGGCTTTATCGACGGCGAGGGCGTTTCCTTTAACGTTACTGGTTCCCAGACCGAGAAGGGCGAAAGCGATAACACCTTCGACTATACCTTCAACGAAGGTACCAGCGAGGCCGACTACTGGGTTATCACCAAGTGCGGCAAACTCATTGTGACCGCTGACGAGAACGAAGTCGTCGTCACTATTGCCGAGAACGGCGGTAGCGTTGAGTACGATGGCACCGAGAAGTCTGTCTCTGGCTATGAATTCTCGGCATCTAATGAGTTGTACAAGAAATCCGACTTCACCTTTAGCGGCAACGACACTGTCAAGGGCACCAACGTCGGCACCTACGACATGGAGCTCAAGCCTAGCGACTTCACCAACAACAACCAGAACTTCTCCAAGGTTAGGTTCGTGGTTGTCGATGGTCAGCTGAACATCACGCCCAAGGATATCAAGACTGGCGAGAGCATGAAGGTGGAGGCTCCTGCGAACGTCACGTACAACGGCCAGCCTCAGCAGGAGGAGCCCGTCGTTAAGGACGGGGATAAGACTCTGGTGAAGAACGTTGACTACACGCTTTCTTACAGTAAGAACACTACTAACGTCGGCACCGTTACCGTTACCGTGACCGGTAAGGGCAATTACTCCGGCAGCGCCGACGTGAAATACCAGATTCTCAAGCGCTCTGTGGTTCTCGAAAGTGGGACAGACTCCAAGCCTT
>ERZ827490.4552-NODE-4552-length-10657-cov-2.635446_pt1 | contig 10657 bp, 10 predicted proteins | sample MGYA00519770_ERZ827490 | MGnify/ENA primary metagenome ERZ827490 (study PRJEB31778, sample SAMEA3449324) | human gut metagenome | biome: human gut; feature: human-associated habitat; material: faeces | place: United Kingdom | collected 2010/2012 ...
GCCGGCATGAAGAAATTCGTGGCATCAACGCTGCTACGCAGAGCACGTCGCCAATCGTCTCCCCAGTTGATTGATTCGGAGTCGATGAACAGCGATACATCGTGGCCGGTGATGAAGCGATAGCTTTCGGCAATGGCCCTTGCCAGGTCAACGATTTTCCCGTCGAGGAAATCGTTGTCTGCGTGGCTGTAGCTGAGGAACAAATTGGCATCCGTCATTCGCTCTGTCTCCAAGATTGTGGCTGCTTGCGGGATCGCGTTCAATATGGTGGGTTCTTTTTCCATAGCAAAAGCGCCTTTCTCCCAAAGTGCGGAAACCGGTATGGCCCACATGTCAGAGGAATGCTGAAGGATCTTATTTCCCGCGTATACGATGAAGCCTTTCCTAAATCGTGGGTCTTTGTTCTTGAGTGCCTCAAGCCCCTTGAAATCTCCCTGATGAAGCCGGCCTGAGCTTTTTACCTCGATGCCGATCAGCTCGTTGTCATTCACAAGGACAAGATCGACCTCATGCGCCTCCTTGCCTGATGTCCTCCAAAAGAACAGGTTCGGATGGATCCGGGACCATTGGACTTCAGGAACGATCTGGTTTACCACGAAAGATTCGAAGAGCATTCCAAAAATCACCGGATCCCCTAGGGGATCCTTGCCGCTCCTTCGTATCGCCTCGACGCTTAAGGAGGTGTCGATGGGGTGTATCTTGGCGCGGGTCAGTGTCTGCTTCTGCCCGGTAAGCGCTAGGTTGGGCAGATAGGTGAGTAGGAAACGTCTCATGAAGATACTGATATACCGCTGAATCGTCCTTTTGTCGCGGTTCAGCGTGCTGGCGAGTGCGCTGACGTTCAGCACACGTCCGGGGATGCAGAGCAATTCGTTGAGCAGGTCCTGTGCCAGACTTTTATTGAACTGCTCTTCGGGGAGAATGGTATCTCCAAGGGTGTTTTCGATGTCGTCGCGGATGTACAGGCGCCTTTCCGAATCGGACATGATGGTTTGACTGATTGCATAGTTAGGGAATCCGCCGACTTTCATTCTTGCAAACAGGTCTTCCCTGGAGTTGGCTGTCGTCCATTCTAGGTTTGGATTGGCACTCCACAGTATATCAACGATGCTCGTGTCGGCATTGCAGTTGATTTCGCGCACGGTCATCGGGCTGAGCGTAAACCTCTGCGAACGCCTTGTCAGAGGATCCTGCCCGTCAAGCCCCGTTCGGGTGATCGAGGCAGATCCCGTAAGAATGAACTGGGGGGTGGATGCGTTGGAGGCGTCTACGACTCCCTTTATGGCCAAAGGCAGGCCGCCGACTCGCTGCGCCTCGTCAATGACGATGGGACGCGGAAGACGGGAGAGCCAATCATCCACGTTGCGGAGCGCATCATGGTACGTCAGGCTGTCGGCCAGAGTCACATAGTGATAGTTGCGCTTGTCCACCAGCTCAGTCTGGGCGAGCATGGTCTTCCCCACGGCCCTTGCGCCTTCGATGACTACTACTTTACGATGCGACCGACAGACCTGATCGGCAAGCGGCCTGTGGATGTATTTATCTATCATAGGAATAGATTGTACATTCTTGGAAAGAAAAATACATTATATGTATCCTTTTTGGTACATTCGCTGATGAAAATAGAGGTGAAATGCCTATAAATATCAAGCATTCCCCGATGACGGGGATTTTATGAGGGGAGGCGCATTAATACAGCTTTAAGCCCATGGCAGAAAAACGACAACAAGCGAGTCTTGTAGGAGGAACCGAAACGGGGATCGAATTATCGCCTGTATACAGCATCACCTGATCAGTGAGGGGCCTAAGCACATTTTTATATGCGGGCTTCCCTTTCGGGTTCCCATGCAACCACCAACCGTCAGCCGTATCCGGACACCTAATTGCCGTTGCGTCCATGCTCGCGTATCCAAGCTGCCTTCCAAAAAGATTTACAATCAGGATAATGTCCTTGAGCATGATGGGATCGCATTTCTCAGCTTGGCTTGCCCCGCTTCGTATGTTTCATATCGTCTTAAGCTGCGTACAGTAAAGACTGACGTGGTCGTAGCAGAGAAGTCCGTAGCACATTGAACAGTATCTACGGTGTAATCCCTTTGGATGGCACCTGATCGATGACTCGGTTCCTCTTTTGTACGTAGCCACAATCGGCTCACTTGCCATCGCCCAGACAAATCCACCAACCACCCCAGCCAACAACAACCACAATGACCCATTTCCTCGCATACCTGATCGTCATCAACCTAGTAGCGTTCTTGGCGCTCGCCGTCACCCATCGCACCACACAAGCCCCTGATAGCCGCCACCGCAATACCCGTACCCGCAACATTCGCGGCAACAGCCGTCAACCTGCCGATTCGCCGGCCGCACGCGTTCTCACCATGCTCATGCCGCTGCTCGCGCTCGCCGGCGGCTCGGTCGGCATGCTGCTGGGCCTGATTCTGTGGGAGCGGAACGTCAACAAACATAACGTCGCCTGGTGGTTCGAAACGGCGGTGGGACTCGTGGCGTAGGGCATGGTATGCGCGTGGAGATGCGGCCTCGTGTCGTTCAACGGCGCCGGCGTGTTCCACGCCTTCAACCCCGCTGTGCTGCGGGGCCTTGGAATCTATCTGCTCGTGATGAACTGCATCACTTTGCTGGTATTCGCTGCCGACAAGAGAATCGCGATCGCCAATGGCGAGGCTCCCCGGAACCGCGGTGGGAGAGCGGGCTCCGGCCGATCCAGCGGAGGAAGCTGGAGCCGGGTACCGGAATCATGGCTGATGGGGCTGTCGTTCATGGGCGGTGCCCTCGGCGGCATTATTGCCATGCGGCTATTCAACCACAAGACCAGAGACTGGTATTTCGCGTGGGGGTTGCCCGTGCTCGTTGTACTGCAGACCGTGCTGTTCCTGTACCTGCATGCAGGAGGTCTGTTCTAGAGCGGGCTGCTCGAAGTATGCTGGTTTGCCTGGACGATCGGGGTACGACTCGGCTGGGTAATAAGAACGGTGCGGATCCGAGGTGCCGCCAATCAAATGCGCTACGGGGTTGCTTGGGATTTCAGGGAGTTCGGAAAGCCGGCAGACGGCGCCCTTGCTGCTGCCGGCTTGAGCTGAAGCAACCGGTGCTTGAGGCGATCAGTATTTGTTGGCGCCTTCGCCAATGAAGTTGACGGTGAATCCGCGGTGGTAATGCAGGAACATGTCGGCGCCGTAGCGGTCGACGGGGCGGTGGGTGAACAGCATGCGGATGGCGAATGCGGTCTGCACGTCATCCGGCAGATTCATGAACTCCTTGTGGGCGTCCCAATACGGATGCATGGTGATGGCCGCGTCCGGCACGTAGGCGTATCCGTAGCCGTCCTCGTTCACATAGCCCATGAACGGCAGATCCCAAGCGTCATGATCGGTGAGCTTCTGCTTGAAATCCTCTACCTTGGCGAGTGCTTCATCGCTGATGCCCAGGTTTTTCGCCACCTTGTTGGCTTCGGCTGTTTTGGCGTCGGCGTCCTTGTCGAACATGTCGAGATTCACGGTGATGACGGTTTTCTCGTTTGCCATGGATAATGCCTTTCTATGAGCCGCGCATAATGTGCATTATGCATGTTCGTTTGTAGTTGCAAATGAACATTATGTATGACTGGTTTGTGTTGTGTGGGGTGAACGCTTGCTGTGTTCGCTATTGATGCTACCATGCATATAGAAGGTGAAATGGTTGAAAAATGAACTTTTTGTGTACTGTGGTTTTGTGAATCGTTGTCATGGCTGGGTTTACGGCAAGTGCCAGGCGGTTGAAAAAAGATAACATTAAGCGTGTTGTCTTTTTATGATATTCCATGTTCTGTTAATGTTCGAATGAACATTTGAAGCCGTGAATCGTTGTGGCAATATCATCCGTTGCGCGGTGAAATCAATGGGTGCATATAGTGCAATGGCGAGTAGGGTTGGTTGCGGAAAGGGGCGCGTGTGATTCGACCGAACAATAGTGAATGCGAAGTGGCTGCCAAGGCCAAGGCTGGCGTCGCAATTGATGATGCCGCTGCACAGGCGCAAGCGAGCGGCAGACAATCGGCAGAGCACGCCGTTTCCTATCGTCCAATGCTGCGATTCCTGGCGACGCAGGATCGGAACGTCATCTGGCTGTTGCTGGGCATCGCGCTTCTCCCGGTGGACGGCACCACGCTCGGCCTGTACGCGCCGTTCTGGTCGCCGATCAGTCCCGCGCTATTCGCCGTCTACTGCCTATGCAACTGGCGGCAACTGCATATCGTAGCCGTGAAGTATCTGCCTATGTTCCTGCTGCCGGTCGCCTGCGTCATCCTGTCCATCCCTGGGTGGCTGCGCTTCGGCATTCATTTCAACGCCGCATTCATGAGCCTCACCGGGCTGTTCGGTATGCTCGCCACGTTGGGCGCGCTTGTCATCGCCTTCCATATCAAACGCATCCCCTGGAACATGCCGATCCGGCTGCTTATCGCGGCCTACTGGTGCTCCTTCGCCGTGGGTGTCGTGCAATGGTTCTCCATCCATCTGCGGTTCGAGCCGCTCGTCAACTATTTCTCGCATCTCATGTACCGCCAGTACATCACCGATAGTTCGGTGTGGGGCGGCGGTCGGCCGCAATTCCTGTTCGCGGAACCCAGCTATATCGGCATGCACCTGTTCGGTATACTGCTGCCCCTCATGTGGCTGATGCGAGGTCGTGACAGCATCTATGCCAAACGGCTGCGTGACCTCATCGTCGTCTACGCGATCGGCGCGATGCTGATGCAGGCCGGCACCAGAATCGTCATCGACTCCGTTGTGACGCTGCTGATCGCCATCATCGTGCACAACACGTGGCATGATCGGAAGCAACGACTGCGTGGCATGGCGCAGCTTGCCGGAGCATGCCTGCTTGGACTGATGGGCGTGCTTGCCGACTCCAGGCTGACTTCCATAGCCGAAAACGGCGCGCAGGGAGACGGTTCGTTCTTTGCGAGAATCTACCAAAGCCTCGATCCGCTCTGCGGCCTGCTTGCCCACCCATGGACCATGTTCACCGGTTATGGTGCGGGCAACATCATCAATGCGGTGTGGGCTGGCGCATCCAAGGCCGAGCAGCTACTAAATGGTCTTGGCATGAACGGCGGCGCGGCCACAGGATTTGCGGCCGGCATGAATGCGGACACCGTATGGACGATGTGTGCATATACCAGCGTCGTCGCCGAATACGGATTGATCGGCCTGGTTCTGCTGGTCATCGCTTCCATAGTTTCCATGACGCGTGTCTTCGATACGGCAGCTGCCGAGCATGGTGTTTGGAGCAAGACTGTTATCTGCTGGCTTGTCCTGATCGTGTACCTGTATATCCAGTGCGAGAACTACGCGTTCGCCGCGCTGCCATTGTTTATCTTCGCGGCAAGCAAGCTGCGCAAGTAACCGTATTTGACGGGGTACGGATGTCTTCTTCTAGATAACTTACGGTTAGAGAAGCCGCTATCGCAAGTATTCTTTAACCTGTTCACAAGGCGGCTGGCATTAGCAATCATTTGGGTAGGTAATGTTCGACTGTTCAGTTTTTTTGAGCCTTGCCGCTCTGGAGCTGCCATAAGCGAAATGAGACGTGTTTCGTTGCTTAGGGTGCAGTGGTCACGGCCTGTTCGGACCGCAGCTCCTCGATACTTATATGCAAGACAGCAGTCGATGGCCGTCTATGTTGGGTGAAGTGATCTGAAGTGATTACAAGCTGCGGATTTGCGAGCCGAACGGCCATAGCGCTAATTTGGCCATCTTGAACGATTGAATGCCGAACGGAATACCAATGATGGTGATGCAGTTCAACAGACCGGCGCCCACATAGCCGATCGCCATCCATATTCCGGCCAGCACCACCCCCGTGTTCACCGTCATGATCGCCCCCCGGCAACGACATAGTGCTCGCCAGCGACGGCTACCCCTTCCTCGAACCCACGCTTGACCAATCCGAAAGGGCGCTCGCGGAACTCAAAGCCAGCGACCCGCATCTCATCAGCCGTTTCCCACGACCAAAGGCTTCGAACCAGGGTTCGACTCCTTCGACGACCGCGCATACCTGCGCTTCACCGTCGGCCCCCCCGAACACACAAGCTTAAACGCTTGCGGTGAGCGCTTATGAAAGTGTTGATGCAAAACCGGTTTTGCTGAAAATAATCCCCCCGTAGCCGTAAACTGCGAATGATTGAGACAGTCAGACAGGAGAGAAGCGTGGCTGAAGACAAAGCCCAACAAAACAGCATTCTTATCCCGGAGAACCGTATCGATGCAAACCCGCAGAATGTGGTTCTCGCGGAACGACCAGAATCGGATGCAGACGAAGGCATGACCCTGATGGATCTGATCCGCATTGTCGGCAAGCACATGTTCACAGCGATTCTGGTGTTCGTTCTCGTGGTCGTCGGCGTAACCGCATACACGCTGACCGCGCAGAAGAAATACACGGCAACGGCCCAGCTGTTCGCCAGCTACAACAACACCACCGCCGACGCGCTCGACAGCAGTGTGAGCAGCCAGAGCACAGCCGGCACCTACATTGCCACCCAGCTCAAGAGCTACCCGGATCTGGTCAAAACCGAGGCCGTGCTCCAACCGGTGATCGACGAACTGAACGACAACTCCATCACCACCGACGATCTTGCCACCATGGTGACCGCCACCAACCCCACCGACACCTACATGCTCAATGTCTCCGTTGAAGCCACCAACCCGGAACAGTCCGCGCAGCTGGCGAACGAAGTGTCGCAATCCCTTTCCAGAGTGGTCTCCTCCGAGCTGTACGCCTCCGGCAAGAAGTCCATGGTGAAACTGTCCATGGTACAGAAAGCCAAGACACCCACCTCCCAAAGCTCGCCGAACACCAAGCTCAACATCGCCGTGGCCGTTGTCGCCGGCATCGTACTGGGCATCTTCGCGGCACTTGTACGCGACCTGCTGGCTCGCAAGCTGCAGGACCTCATGGACCTGCAGTCCATCGACCCCAACGGCAGCATCGCCGGCATTATTCCCAAGGACGAAGTGCTTAACGTCACCAAGCCGGTTATCGTCGCCAAGCCGGACAGCCCCATCGCCGAGGAATTCCGCCGCATGCGCACCAACCTGTCATTCGTCACCTCCAAAGACGGCGACAAGGGCCGCCTGATCGTAATCACCTCGTCCATGCCGTCCGAAGGCAAAACCACCGTGTCATGCAATCTTGCGGCCGCGCTCGCGGAGAACGGCGCATCCGTGCTGCTCATCGACGCCGATCTGCGCCACCCGTCCGTGGCCAAGCGTCTTGGTCTCGAAGGTGGTGTTGGTCTTGCTCATGTGCTGAGCAATCAGGCCAGCGTCAAGGACGTGGTGCAGCGTTACTGGAAGCCGAACCTGCATATCATGCCCGCCGGTCCGCGTATTCAGAACGCCTCCGTGCTGCTCAACTCCCGCATCATGCACGAACTGGTGCATCAGGCTGTGCAGCAGTATGACTATGTGATCATCGACACCACGCCCATGTCCGTGGCGAACGATGCCGCCGTATTCGGCCAGATGGGCAACGGCGTGGTCATGATCTCCGCACGTGGAGTGACCTATAAGAGCGCGTTGCGTGGCGCCGTCAACGAACTTCGCGATCTCGACGTGCCGCTGCTCGGCTACGTGTTCAACCTTGCCGACGAGAAGCGCAACCGTGGATACGGCAACTATTACTACTACGGTTCGTACTACTACAAGGGCGAATACGGCAAGGAAGACAGCAAGAAAGACAGGAAGCGCCGCCGTTCGCACAGGCGTGGCAAGTGATGGCACGAATGCGCGCCATATGCCTGACGACTTGTCGTGACAAGTGATTCCAAACTGATCGAGTCCCCCGTTTCTTTTGGAGCGGGGACTCGTCATATCTGAACGAATGTTGCAGCGCTGGCCGTTGTGCGTTGCGAAGTGTGCGTGACTGGGTGCGCGCCTGCTTGCAGGAATTCAGGCCACCGCCGCGGCGATGCGCTTAAGGGCACGCACGGTTTCATTATGCGCAATGATGTACGCTTCCATATCCTTACCCTGTGGATCTTCGATGTCCGCCGGGATGGAAATCGACATTCGTAGCAGGGGAGCGGCATTGGCCATGCAAAGAATCCTGTCTTCAGCGGTCTATCGCCAATCTTGACAGTACGGTCAGGAATCTTGATAGGCATGTCGGCATCGCCTATGCCAATACCAGCAACCCTGTTTGGCACATGATGAGCGGCATGCCGCAGTACGGTGGTAATGTCGCCGCCATCCATACCGCCGTGGATGCGTTGCACGATCTGTCTCATGATGCGTTGCCGTTGATGGTCGACGCTATGGGAGATGTCGATTTGACATGATTCAGCGTCGAGGAATCCACGCGGCAATCGTCATAGCATGAAAGGTCTCCCTCGGGAGGCCTTTTTTGTTGCCGTTAACCGTATGCTTCTGCAACATGTTGTAGTTCGGTTCTAGGTCAACATGCCAGCTGCAGGGCGCAGGAAACAAGCGAAAAAAGAACCGGGACGGAAAAACGATGAACAAGCGGCACGACAAGGAAACGGCGGGAATCGGTTTTCGACGGTTGGCCACGACAATACAGCAAGAAAATACAACGGATAAAAAGAAGGTAAGGACGCCGTTGTCCCTACCGAAGACGCACTTGTGACAGGATATGATTACGTGATGTGATTGCGGATGCCCTCAATTGCCTTCTCGTATTACTCTTCCCAAGGGCATATGTTACCCCACAATATGGTATTTGGGCAGCACTATCTCAAAATTGGCACCTCGGGAATCGTCCACCACCTGAACGGTGCCCCCATGCAATTGTGCGGCCCACCGTGCGATGGACAGGCCTAGCCCAGTACCGCCGGACTCCGTGCCTGGGCCGGTTTTGGCGCGGACGAATCGGCGGAAGATATCGGAGCGTGAATCCGGTGAGATCTGCGAGCCGAAGTTCACCACGTTAGTCACCACAGTGCCATGCGGAATATCCTCATGCGCCTCCACCAGCACATTCGTGCCGTCGGGGGAGTGCTTCAACGCGTTGCCGATGATATTGGTGAACAGCTGGCGCAGACGATCCTGGTCCCCTTCGATCATGATGTCGTCGGGAACGTTCATTTCGATGATATGCGCATGCCCACCGTCGGCGATCTCCAGCGGTTCGATGGTGTCGTCAAGAAACTCGGCGAAGTTGAACCTTTCGATATCCAGGCTGGCGGCTCCGGCCTCCATGCGGCTCAGATCCAGCAGGAACGCGATCAGATCGCTTAGCCGGTGCGTCTGGTTGAGAATGCTTTCCAGATTCGCCGGTGTCGGCTCGGTGACACCGTCCGCCATGTTCTCCACCTGTGCCTGCAGGGCGGAAACGGGTGTGCGCAGCTCATGACTCACGTTGGCGATCATGTCCATGCGCATCTTGTCCGCATGCTGCAGTTCGGCGGCCATCTCGTTGAACGACCGCGCCAACTGCTCCACCTCGTCGTGGCTGGAATCGTCGATCGGCACGCGCACGCTGTAGTCGCCGTTCGCCATGGCCTCGGCAACGTCACGCAATTGACGTAGGCGTGCGGTCAGACCGCGGGAGAACGTATAGGTGAAGCTCAATGCCACCACCAGTGTAAGGGGCATGGCGATCCACCAGCTCAGATCGAGCTTGAGCAGGATCCAGCACACCAGGAACGCGATCGCCGTGGCGATCACGATCAGGGCACTGAGCTCCATTTTGAGGGAGCGAAGGAACAAGATAGGGCGCACGCCGGTACGACGTGCGCCCTGGAAGCGCGGTTTACGCTGTTTGACGTTCATCAACAACCTTGGGTAGAAGCCTTATTCGCCGTCGGATGGCGGCTCAAAGGCATATCCTACGCCATGCACCGTGCGAATCATGTCAGGGCCGAGTTTGTGTCGCAACGCCTTGACATGGCTGTCTACGGTACGGGTGCCGGAGGCATCCACCCAATCCCACACCTCTTCGAGGAGCTTCTCACGGGTGAGCACGGACTTCGGCTTTCGGGCGAGGGTCGCCAGCAGGTCGAATTCGGTGGGCGTCAGGTGAACATCATTGCCGTTAAGGCTGACGGTGCGCTGTGCCGGATCGATGATCAGCGAGCCGAAGTCGAGAACCTTCTCGTTTTCCGCATTCTTGGCGATGACCTTTGCCCGGTCTACCCGGCGCAGCAGCGCCTTGCAACGGGCGATCAGTTCACGCATGGAGAACGGCTTGGTCATGTAATCATCGGCACCGGCGCCCAGACCGATCACCTTGTCCGCCTCATCGTCGCGTGCGGTGAGGATGAGCACCGGTACCGGGCGGTCGGCCACGATGCGTTTCGTGGCCTCAAGACCGTCCATTACCGGCAGCATGATATCCATGATGACCAGATCTGGCCTCAGCTGGGCCGCCGCCTGGACGGCACTCGCCCCGTCTCCGGCAACGCGTGCAGACCAACCTTCGGCGGTGATGCGCTGAGCGATTGCTGTGGCCAGCGTCGGTTCATCTTCGACGACCAGCACGGTGCGAGGCTGAGCCTGCTGTTGTGCTGTTGAGTTGAGCATTTCGATAGCTGCCTTTCAGCTGGGTATATCAGTTTTCCGGCTTCAAGAATACCGCAGCAAGCGCAGGAACGGTGATTCGTGCGGAAGCGGGGCGGGAATGGTATTCGCCGGCA
>ERZ827490.4566-NODE-4566-length-10606-cov-29.191641_pt1 | contig 10606 bp, 9 predicted proteins | sample MGYA00519770_ERZ827490 | MGnify/ENA primary metagenome ERZ827490 (study PRJEB31778, sample SAMEA3449324) | human gut metagenome | biome: human gut; feature: human-associated habitat; material: faeces | place: United Kingdom | collected 2010/2012 ...
TTGTCGGTGGAACTAATGGAAAGATGCTCAGCTTCCGAGAAGAAAAGATGTTGAACGTGACAGGAAGGATGGGAGAGATGGAAAGATAAAACATATATATAATTTAGAAGAATCAATCTAATAAAGTAATTGATTTGAGTGGTATTATTTGGATAATATCGCTCAAATCAATAATTTTAGCGAATAAATAATGAAAAAATGAACACAATATAAATAATATTATAATTTTAAAAATGGAATAAAAAATATCAAAATATAAAATGAAATTGAAAAATCAAATGTTTTGTGTTAGAATATAGATGCGATTTTAATGGATTATAGGAGGCAATTATGGGAAATATTGTTGTTCGTTTATCATCATTAACATTAAAAAATATTAAAAATGTAAAGAATGGTATTATTATAATGCCGCTTGCTAATGAAAGAAAATTTGAATGTAGTAGAGCTGAGATTTTGGGAATTTATGGACAAAATGGATCTGGTAAAACAGCAATTGTCGATGCACTTTATTTTTTACAAGATATTATTACTGGTGAGGAATTAGATCAAAGGATTATAGATTATATCGATACAGATTCAACAAATGCAGAGATAAATGCTGAATTTAAAATATTTGGAGATAACGTACTGTATGAGGTAGGTTATCATATTATTTTTTCGAAAATAGATGATGGCGTTATTATTGAAAGAGAATATTTGAATTGTGCAATAAATAAAGATGGCAATAGAACGAATAAGAATGTTTTTATGGATTATCAAAGAACTCAGACAGATGTTGTTTTTAAACCATTGAAAAGAGTTGAAGAATTAGTTGGGAAAGATAAAAATGTAAAAATGGATCTTATTGTTGCACGAAAAATAGCAGAAAAGAGTAATTGCTCTTACATTTTTGGAAAAGATAGTAGAGAAATTTTCTTTAAAAAGAATAGTGAATTTAAGAATTATTCCATTGTTATTCATGCATTGTTTGATTTTGCACTTAAAGATTTGTTTGTTATTAGAAGTTCTCATTCCGGTTTGATTTCTGCAAATTTCTTGCTCCCAATGGCTTTTCGCATTGAAAAGGAAAAAACAGGAATGAAAGGGGATTTTGCAGTTCCATTAATGGAACCAGTTATTTTAGATATTAAAAAGAAAGATATTCTTAATGAGATTGTAGATCAAATCAATACTGTTTTATATACAATTATTCCGGGAATGAATATTGAAATAAAAGATTATGGAAAGCAAGCAATGGATTCTGGTGAAGAAGGCTGGAAAGTTGAGCTTATGTCGAATAGAGAAGGAAAAAGAACGATTCCGATTCGTATGGAATCTGAAGGTATTATTAAGATAGTATCTATTTTAAATGTTCTAATTCAAGCATTTGGAAATTCTTCTATCTGCTTAGTTATTGATGAATTAGATGCTGGAATTTTTGAGTATATGTTAGGAGAATTATTAGATATTTTCAATAAGAGTGCAAAAGGACAATTGATTTTTACATCTCACAATCTACGTGCATTAGAGATGTTGGATAAAGATAGTATCATGTTTTCTACTGCCAATCCAAATAATAGATATATTCACATGAAAAATGTGAAAGGATCTAATAATCTCCGAAGTATGTATATTAGAAGTATTACTCTTGGTGGACAGGAAGAAAAAATATATGAAGAAACTGACAGCTTGAAAATTGCGAGAGCATTTAGAAAAGCAGGAAGGAGACTGCGAAGTGAATGAAAAAAAGGTAGTTACGGTTATTGTTGAGGGGCCTAGTGATGAAAATGCTATAGGTGGAATATTGAAAGAGTTTTTTTCTTGGGAAGAAGTGCAATTTGCAGTTGTTCATGGAGATATAACATCTAATTATAGTACAACAAAAGAAAACGTAGTGTCAAAAGTAGGTGCTTTAATAGAGACTATCAAAAGTAAGTACGGATATAATTGGGGAGATTTTGTAAAAATTATTCATATAGCTGACACAGATGGTGCATTTACTAAAAATTGCATTAAGGAAGCAGAAGTTGAAAATATTCAATATTATGAGGATCATATGGAATATTTTGACATTGAAGAGGTTGAAAAAAGAAATGCACATAAATCAGAGATTATGTTTAAGTTGTATACAACTGGAAAAATCCGCAATATTCCGTATAGGTTATATTTTAATTCATGCAATTTAGAACATGTTTTATACAATGAACTTAAAGACTTTTCAGATGATGAGAAAGAAATACTTTCGGATGAATTTGCTGAAAAATATGAAGGAAAAGTTTTGGAGTTTATAGATTTTATTTCAGATAAATCAGTTTCCGTTGAAGGAACATATAAAGAAACGTGGAAATACATAGAAAAAGATAAAAATTCACTTGAACGTCATTCAAACATGCATTTGATTTTTAAAACAGATTAGTAAGCACGTATATATTGATATTTTATCAATAATTTTACTAATAAAAAATAGAAAAAAGTCATAATAGAAAGAGGGCGTGAAAATGCAATATATTTCAGGAGAGGCACGTAAACCATCAATATTTGTAAGTTCTACATGTTATGATTTAAAACAGATTAGGCGAGATATTAGAGAATTTATTGAAGCGGATTTAGGATATGAAGCCATATTATCTGAATACGATTCTTTTCCAATAGATCCGGATAAAGATACTATAAATAACTGTCTTCGAGTCGTAGAACAAAGAGCTGATATAATGGTACTAATCGTTGGCAGTCGATATGGGTACATAACAGATCATGGAGAAAAATCAATTACTAATTTAGAGTATTTACGGGCAAAAGCAAAAGGTATCCCGATTTTTGTATTTATAGATCAAAAAGTAAGTAATATTTTACCTGTTTGGAAGAAAAATAAAGAAATGAATTTTTCAGATATTGTAGATTCGGAAAAAATATTTGAATTTGTAGATACTTTAAGAAACAAAGATAGTAATTGGGTATATGAGTTTAACACAGGTCAAGATATTATAAAATGTCTGAAAAATCAATTGGCTTATTTGGTCAATGATAGTTTATGTTTAAGAAAACATTTTTCAAAAGAAGGGGTATCGCCTAAGGTGTTAAAATATTCCGGGCGTGTATTTGAATTAGTGGTTGAAAAACCGGATTTGTGGGAGTACTTATTATTTGCAGAGGTATTAAAAGATAATTTGAATAAACTGGATGATTTGCGATATGATATGAAATACGGCATTTCATTTGAAAGAACAGTTTGTTTTGAAAATCCTATAGAAATTTTTGATTATGTTCAGGCAAAAAGTAAAGAACTTATTCGGAAAAATGATATTCTTTGTGTTATACTTAATAAGGCTCTTAAAGAAGCACTTGGTGAACGTGGAACGCCAGGAAATGCTGAGTATATAATTTATGTAGCAGAAAAATTGATTGAAGTATATAAAAGCGATCATCTTTGGGCAGTAGATTTTAAATGTATTAGTGTTCCAGAAATGTTCGAAAAATTGATAGAATATACATCAGAGTTGAGCAAATCTATAATAGAAGATATTGAGAATTTTATAGATGATTATCATAAACGAATTAATGAATTAGCTTATGGTTTAGAGGATATTTCTGGAGAAAAAGTAGTATCTTTTAACCTTGAATTACGCAGTCCAGATATGAATAAGATTGATGCAGAAATTAAGCGGTTAGAGGAAATATTATTAAATAATTAAAAAAGAATATACGTGCCTTACATAGTCAGGATGGTTCCAACTCAAGGAATCACCTGGCTATTTTCACGCCCGGATATTATCCTCAATAATATCAATCCAAGGCAGGGAAGGAGATGAAAATTAGTAAGCGCCAAATAATCCCGCTGCTAGCCAACAAACGCCTCTAACTTCATAATCATAGTTAGATTATTTTACTACAACAACTACAATTATGGAGGACGACATCATGGCAAACACCAGAAAATCCCGAGTTCCAAAAGAAGAACAGTTGAAACTTATCAATGAATGCCGGACCAGTGGCATGACAGATATTGACTGGTGCCGCGAGCACGGCATTGCTGTCAGCACCTTTTACTACTGGGTAAAGCAGCTTCGAAAGGAAGCTGCCCAGATACCGGCACCTGCCTATGGTCATTCTGAGAATCCCCGACCCAAACAGGACGTGGTTCCCATTGACATAGTACCGGAACGCTTCCCGGTACAGCACACTCCGTACCTTGACAATCCTCATACGTTAGAGATCATTCTTGGATGACATTTTGATGATAATCATATAGTTTGTGATGAAAATAATAAAAGGGTAAAAGCTCCATAGCAAGTACCGTGACAGCTATAATCCGCTTTTGGCGGCCTACTTCAAATTTTATTTTCGAATGTTTCCCGAAAAAGATGCACTATTGTATTGGAATAGTCACTCATAGGATTAGTTGCTTATCTACATAAAAAATAACTTGAAAGACGAGGAGAAAAGAAGTAATATATAATTAAAAGAACATACATTCGAAAAAATGGGGGACTTTATGGGGAAATTATTATTAAAACAAGATGAAATGATATTATTAAAAAATAGTGAAGCAGTGAAAAATATAGAAACATATGGGAATATGTATGACTGTGTAATGCCGTATAAAGTATTAAGCGAGATTGACCTTCAAAAAAATGAATTGTTTAATACAAAGGCAAGGGCTACAATTTTAGGTAATAAGAATTTATTATTTCAAGAAATTAAGGATGAATGGTATGCAATTGGATGCAATGATGAAACAACAGAAGAAGTGCACTGTCAATTATGTGGAAGGAAGAATAAACGTATTTTCTATATAAAAAATAGAAAAAATAATAATGAGTTGCATGTAGGATCAGAATGCATAAAGAAATTTTCGGATATTGAAAATATCAGTGTTATAAGAAAAACAATGCGAGAACAATTATCTTTGCAGAATGAGAACAAGAGACGAATTCAATTTTCGGAGATAGAACTGGACAATGTTGATTATATAAAGAATGCTGAAAAGTGGTTTTCGGATTTTCGTATTTTATTACCAGCAGTGTTATACAATAATATAAAAATGGTTCTGTATAATCTGAACTCCTTAAAGACAAATTATGTTAAAAAAGGTGGAAAGATTGAAGACATAAGGGAACAGTATATAGCATATAAGAAATTATTTGAAAAGTACAAAAAGGAAGCTCTTCAATTTTATGAGACAAATAAAATGAAACCTCTTATTTGTAGGAAAAATTTAGCTGACTGGTTGGAAACGGAGCATCTAAATGTGTGGAAACACGTATTAGAGAATGGAGGTTTTTTAGATAGAGAGACCTTAGAATATTGTTATCAGACGGAGTATGTAAGAGCACATCTAAAACAATTTAATATGAAAATACGAGATGATAATATTCAAATAGTAGGAATGAATGGCCCCTTTATACGTTTTCAACTCCAAAATGAGGACTATCGATTACCAGTTTACCTGCTGGTTAGTACTAAGGATTTTATGAAAAACATAGGGTGTTATTGCTTGACAAATAAAAAATATAGTTATAGTAAACATGACTTAGTTGGAGCAAAATTTGAAAAAAGTAATTCAAATTTTGAAGCTATATGTAATCGGATGAAAAGTGCGATGGAGAAAAGTGGATTACGTATTGAAAAGGCAATATATACGGATGATAAATATTATGTTAGATTACCTCAAGTTATTCGTGCATCGAAATGGAGTACTCAAAAGTCGATAACAGAGATTGGATATAAAAGAGTTGCAGAAAATAATTTATATGAAATATTTGATAAATTGATGTTTGCCACAGACGGAGATATTAGTAGTACATTTGGAAAAATAAGAAACAAATTGGATGCAACGCAAAAGAAATGGATTTCTCAGGGCGAAAAAGATAACTTAGAAGAAATTTCCAAGTCGATGTCGGTACAAAAACAACGTGAATTTGTACCGTATGCATAATTAAAATTCATTGGGGGGAGATAAGGTGGATATAGAAAGAATAAATCGTGTATATCGATGGATGGTTGATATTTCACAGCTATGGTTTACTAGGAATGGAAATGTAGCTGCTTCGCAAAACGATATTGTTGGTGTGAAAAATGATTTATTTTTTATTTGTCAAGATACACAAAAAACTTTTCCATTGATAAGTAGTGAACTTTTTAGGCTAAAGGATACTTTATTTTTAGCTCAGGGAAGAATTAATCCGGTTATATTTGGTGAAGTGATTTCTTGGTTAAGGTTTTTAGAAAATACAGCAGATAACAATGATTTTTGGAATATGATTCACCCAACGGTTGAGCAGACATCAAGAAAACTGTTTGAGGATGGGCATTATGCTAATGCATCTGAAGATGCTTTTATAGAAATAAATTCCAGAGTTAAAAAATTATATACAATTATAAATCCTGAAAGTGATAGAATACCTGATGGCGTTGAGGCTATGAATACAGTATTTTCAGTTAATAAGCCGATGATTCGACTTGCGGACAATACTACGGATATTGGAAAAAATATACAGAAAGGATATATGCAGATGTTTGTAGGGGCTATTTCTGCATTAAGAAATCCGAAGGCACATGAAAATATTAGGTTAGATAGAGAAGAGTGTAAGAAAAGACTTGTTTTTGCTAGTATGTTGATGGACAAGCTAGATGAAGGAGTAAGATATATGGGGATATTGGAAGAGGATTAAACGTTAGATCAGTGTATTGACTTGTACTTTGTCAAGAACCAATTGCTTTACTATAGAGAAGGCAAGTTGTTTTACTAAAAATATACATTGAAAAAACAATTTTTCGTAGGAAGTATGTACTGAGGAATTCAATAGAATAAAATATGGCATATTATCCAAATTCATAAGGTACAGATTTTGCTATTTTGCTACATTGACAATTACATATTTCTTTGTTATTCTCTGCTGGTAAGCAGATTTTTTCTATTTCAAATTTCTAAATCAGCGTAAGTTGATATCTGTGACTTCAGAGGAATTCCTGCTTATTTACCCCATTTAATACAATAGAGCAGGAGATGATGAAGGACAGTGTTTACTCTGCGTATTGCCGTTGTTTATTCTCCTGTAGATGTGTGAGAGGAGAATACGGATGGCAAAACGCTATGAGGAACTGACGATTTCGGATGATTTTATGTTTGGTAAGGCGATGGGAGATAAAGTGCTTTGCCAGGATGTGTTGGAACGGCTGCTGGAGGAAAAGGTAGGAGAACTGGAGGATGTCCAGCCGCAGCGGGAGTTCCGGTATACTTCGGGTGGTAAGCCGATCCGTCTGGATATATATACGCGGGATAAAAAGCGTATGTACGATGCAGAGATGCAAAATCTGAACCATCAGCCGGTGGAGAAGATTTGATCCGTTTGGCAGGGGATATGCGAAGTATTTGTTCCAGAATCTGTGTAAGGAAGACAGAGAGCTGTACCTGAAGGATGGAACGGAGAAGATTTGGGAAGGTCGGAGGAGATCTGAGCCGGAGGATAGATGAAGCGGTGCGTAGAGCACGTAAGAATGAGGAATGGAGGTCGGAGTACATGAAAGAACTGTTACATGATGACGACGTCAGAGAAGAAGGCAGAGAAGAAGGAAGGCTGGAAGGAAGAGAAGAGGGTGAAAGCCAGCTGGTAAAGCTGATAAATAGTATGATTGCTGGCGGTGATGGAGATAAGATTGCCTTGTTTGGAGAACCGGAAATCTTAAAGACAATGAAACAGAAATATGGGATAAATTGAGTGGGCAATGCTTTCAGCTCTGATAGATATTTTTGAGACAAACACATGTGTAAAATAATAACTGCGATATATGCGGCACCGTCGGATTATTTGGTGCCTGCGATGCTCCTATTCAAAGTAGCCAAATTCAGGTAGTGCGGATTTGGCTATTTTGTTAATTGACAGGAACCGGAAATCTATGTAATATAATCACAAAGCATACATTCTGACGATTTCGGCAGCGAGAGCTGATCCACACATCTATATCATTTCAATGAATTCTATGCTTTTATACCCAATTAACCATTTAGAGCATAGTGCGTTGAGAGACAGGTGGGGAGGCAGAAGTCTATCCTTTTTTTCAGGTACTATGAGAACAGGAGGATACGATGACGAAGAAGAGACAAGAAGCTGTACAGACGGAACGGACATTGGTGGAACAAACGGCGATAGAACAGCCAAAGGCGAATGTAAAGTATAAGGATACGATTTTCCGAATGCTATTCTCGGAACCGGAACATCTGCTTTCCCTGTACAATGCAGTGACGGGGAAGGATTATCGGGATCCGGACGCGCTGAATGTTGTGACGTTAGAGAATGCTGTATATATGGGCATGAAGAATGACCTGGCATTTGTACTGGAGATGGGAATGTATTTGTACGAGCATCAGTCAACCTATAACCCGAATATTCCGCTGCGGGATCTGTTCTACATAGCCAGCGAATATCAGGCCTTGGCGGATGGAAAGTCATTGTATTCGTCCGGAATCCAGAAGATTCCCACACCGAAGTTCCTGGTATTTTATAACGGACTGGATCACAAGGTACCGGACCGGATGGAACTGAGGCTGTCGGATGCCTATGAGAACCCGGTGGACGAGCCTGATCTGGAATTAAAAGTTACGATGTTGAATATCAATGCCGGACATAATGAAGAACTGATGAACAGCTGCCATGTGCTGCAGGAGTATGCCCGGTATGTCGCAAGAGTCCGGAAGTATGTCGCGGAAATGCCGTTGGATGAAGCGGTAGAACGTGCAGTTACGGAATGCATCAGGGAAGGAATCCTGGCAGAATTTTTGAAAAAGAATCACGCGGAGGTAGTAAAAGTGAGCATTTTTGAATATGATAAAGAAAAAGAAGAGAAGAAACTCCGCAAGGCAGAATATGAGTACGGTAGAGAACAGGGAAGAGAAGAAGGAAGAGAAGAAGGAAGAGAAGAAGGTAGAATTGAAGGAGAACGTTCAGGAAGAACACATCTGCTGACTTTAATATCACAAATGAGTGCCGGAGAAGACGCAGATAAAGTAACGCAGTTGACTGATCCGGAAGTTTTGGAAGCGATGATGAAGAAGTATGGAATAGAATAAGATCATTCTCGCGGCAATAAAACTGACTCATTTACTTACCCTCCTGAACAAGATTATACTCACAAGTTACTAATTTACGAGTATAATAAAACAGAAAAACTGCAAAGACAAGTTTCAGTATTGTAAAATCAGCATATATGTAAAGCATAGTAAGGGGATTTTTCGGAATCCTCTTTTTCCTTAGGAGAGAGTTGGATTTGGCTACTATCGTACCATTGAAGAGCTGATTATAAAGTGTTATAATACGTATATAAAAGTGGCTTGTGGCATTATTTATTTTTACAGCACAAGGGGAGGATTGAATGAAAAAACAAAAGCAGCAGGGAATTAAAAAACGCCTGACGAAGGGATTTGTTAAGGCAGCTGTAATCGGGGCGATTGCGGCAATGATTGGTGTTGTGGCATTATTGATAGCAGCGTCACAGTATGAAAAGGCATTGAACAGATATGGCTTTACACAGGGAGACATCGGAAAAGCTATGACGGCTTTCTCTGAAAGCAGAAGTGCATTGCGCGCGGTAGTCGGCTATGATGAGGAAGCGGTAATTAAAAAGCAGACAGAGCTACACACTGAGAAAAAGGAAGCGTTCAATACATACATGGAGGAGCTTGACAGAACGCTCCGGTTTGATGAAGGCAGAACGGCATATGACGAAGTGCTCCGAGCACTGGATGGTTATTGGGAACTGGATGAGCAGGTTCTGCAACTGGCTGTATCAGATGATGCAGATGGTTATTTGAAAGCACAGGAACTGGATACCGGAGACCTGACAACACAGTACGAGAATGTCTACGCACAATTTGTGAATCTGATGAATGTGTGTGTTGAAAAAGGGGATCGTGCAGAAAAGAATCTGCGTCATATGGAATTTATCATGTTGATCGTGATCCTTGTGATTGTGATATCCTCTTTTTGGAGTTCTATCATACTGGGCAAAAAAATGGCGGGTGATATTGAGAAACCGATGGTGGCACTGGCAGACCGGCTTCAGTCGTTCGCGCAGGGAGACCTGGTAAGTGAATTCCCGGAATGCAATACAGAGGATGAAATTGCATACATGATCCGGGTGGCGAAAGAAATGGCAGACAATCTGAATCTGATCATTACGGATGCAGGAGAACTGCTGGGCCAGATGGCAGATGGCAATTATGCAATAGGAACTAAGATTGAGGAAAAATATGTTGGTCAGTTTGGAGCGCTGAAAAATGCAATGCGCAAGATGAACCGACAGATGAACAGTACGCTGGAACAGGTAGAGGAGGCTGCCAAGCAGGTATCTGCCGGAGCGGAGAATCTGGCACAGTCTGCACAGTCACTTGCAGAGGGGGCTACGGATCAGGCGGGTTCCGTGGAAGAACTGACAGCAACGATCACCAATATTACAGATTCGGTCACACGTACTGCCGGTGAGCTTCAGAAGACTACACAAAAGGCTGAGAACTATGCAAAGCAGGCAGACGAAGGTCATACACAGATGAAGTCATTGATGGAAGAAATGGATCGGATCAATGAAACATCTAAAAAGATACAGAATATTATTGCTGACATTGAAGATATTG